>ERZ869909.1160-NODE-1160-length-22529-cov-5.080305_pt1 | contig 22529 bp, 20 predicted proteins | sample MGYA00520892_ERZ869909 | MGnify/ENA primary metagenome ERZ869909 (study PRJEB32215, sample SAMEA104723947) | bioreactor metagenome | biome: bioreactor; feature: anaerobic bioreactor; material: water | place: China | collected 2015-03-12 ... | reverse complement strand
GAGCTTCAAGGGCGTCTACAACCTGCTCAAGGATGTGACCGTGCTCTACAAGACCGGGCAGGGGCATACCATCCAGGAAGTGCGAGCCATTGAGGGGCTGCATAATCCGGAGCTGGATGCGGCGGTGGGCGCCGATTATGCGCAGGAACTGCGCGATACTCTGGAGCTGGTGCAGGGCGCCAGCCACGAGTTTGATCTGGAGCGCTTTCTGCAAGGCAAGCTGACACCCGTGTTCTTCGGTACGGCGTTGGGCAATTTCGGCGTGGACCATATGCTCGACGGGCTGGTGGACTGGGCGCCTGCGCCCCTGCCGCGCCATGCCAACGAACGTGACGTGGCCGCAACGGAAGAAAAATTCACCGGTTTCGTGTTCAAGATCCAGGCCAATATGGATCCGCGCCACCGCGACCGTATCGCGTTCATGCGTATCTGCTCCGGCAAGTATCAGAAAGGCATCAAATTGAAACAGTGCCGCACGGGCAAGGATGTGCGCCTGGCGGATGCGCTGACGTTCCTGGCCGGTGAGCGCGAGAACGTGGAAGAGGCTTTCGCCGGTGACATCATTGGTTTGCATAACCATGGCACCATCCAGATCGGCGATACCTTTACCGAGGGCGAGCAGCTTCAGTTCACCGGCATCCCGCATTTTGCGCCGGAGCTGTTCCGCCGTGTGGTGCTGCGTGACCCGCTCAAGAGCAAGCAGTTGCACAAGGGCCTGACCCAGCTGGCGGAAGAGGGCGCCACGCAGGTGTTTTTTCCGCTGCGCAACAACGATGTGATTCTGGGGGCCGTCGGGATGCTCCAGTTCGACGTGGTGGCGCATCGCCTCAAACATGAATACGGCGTCGAGTGCGCCTACGATGCAATTTCCGTGGCCACAGCGCGCTGGACAGAAGCTGATAACGAACGGGATCTGGAAAAATTCCGTGACAAGGCCTATGACAATCTGGCCATTGATGGCGCGGGACATCTGACCTATCTGGCGCCCACGCGTGTCAATTTGCAGCTGGCCACTGAACGGCACCCCGAGATTCGGTTCCGCGAAACGCGGGAGATCTGATCGCCATTACCCGGGTGGATTAACCACCCACTCGGGTTCCTCGAATTCGCCGATCAGGCGGATATCACACAGGTGCGACGCGCTGCGGATGATCGCTTTGACCGCAGGATTGTCCTCGGCTTCCATGGCGTCACGGCTGGCCTTGCTGTCCCAGTACGCTATGGCCATCAGCGTATTCGGATCGCCGATCTTGCGGTGCAGTGTGGTGCCACGCGCACCGGGAGCCTGCTGGATCAACGTGCTGGCGCGCACCCAGGCGTCGGCGTAGTCCTCGGCGCGGTAGCCTTCGCGAATATGGACCTCGAAGATATATTTCATCGGTCACCTCTCTGTTCCCGTATCTGCTCCAGTGCGATCAGCGAGTCCAGATAGTTAACCAGATGATCGAGGTAAGTGGGGGTTTGCTGTCGAAGTGTTTCCAGTGCCCGCGCCACGATACGGTGTGAATTCAGGGGGCCAGCATCGTGCGGAGCCTGGCTGATCAGGTCGCGGATGCGCTGTTGCCGCTGCTGCCGTGCCACGGCGTCGCGCAAGGGCGCCAGGTGACGTAACGTGGACGGTCGCGAGGCCGGTGACGATTCTGAGTCGGGCAGGAAACGGCGGGCCTGCTGGCCGAGCAGGTTGGCCAGCGTGTTCTCCGGGGCTGCTGCGGCGTCGGCACTGTTCAGCATGGCCACCAAGGGGGACAGGCGAGACGTCCTTGTTTTTGCGGCAGTCGCGTCGTCACGGTCGTGGTGTTGGGCCAGCGCGCTCCGGCATTGCACCAGCCCGTTTTCCAGTTTTTGCCAAAGGCGTTTCGGCGCACGTGGCATGGCGCTCAGGCGTGCATGCAAGCCACTCAGATACGCAAACCGCAACGGATCATGCTCGGCCGCGCCCTGCTCGGCAAGTTGCGCCAGAGTCAGGGACAGCGCCTGCAGGTCTCGGGGTTCAGTCATCACCAGCCCCGTTGTCGGCGTCCCGTTGCGCGCGCGGCACCACCGTCAGCTCCACGCGACGGTTGCGGGCGCGGCCTTCGTCCGTGCGGTTGCTGGCCACCGGCTGGTGCGCGCCGAAGGCCGCTGAGAATACCTGATCGGCGGGCATGCCCAGATCCACCAGCGTGCGCATCACGGTGAGTGCACGTTGGGCGGACAGGCCCCAGTTGTCATGATAACGGGCGTTGCCGCGCTGCACCGGCAGGTCGTCAGTGAAGCCGCTGACCATCAGCAGTTCATCGTGTTCGCTCAGATAATCGCGCAGTACGGGCACCAGGCTTTCCAGCAGCTGCGCGCCGTCGGCTTGCAAGCGGTCGGAGTTGACGGCGAACAGCACATTGCCGCTGATACCAATGCGCCCGTCCTGAAAGGTGACGCGGCCGTGGGTGAGCGGATTGTCCAGGGCGGCTTCCAGGGCCATGCGCCGTTGTTCTTCGGCCAGGCGTTTCTGTTTTTCCGCCTCCAGGGACAGGCTGAGCTCCAGCTGGATGCCGATCACCCAGACCAGTGTCAGCACCAGAATCCCGGCCAGCGCCGCCATCAGATCCGCAAAGATGGCCCAGACCGGCGAGGACTGGGTGTCGTCGTGCAGCGTTTCCATCAGGACTCGCTTCCGTCGCGGCGCAGGCTGAGGCTCAACTCGATCACTTCACGTGCCTGTTCCACGTAATAGGCCAGTTGTTCGTCGCTGCGGCTGGCGCTGTCGGCCAGGGCGGTCTGCACCTGTTGCAGTGTCGCCAGCAACTGCTGGTTAGCGTCGGCGAACTGGTTGACGCCGGCGCCAAAGGCCTCGCCCAGGCTGGCGATGTCGGCGGCGCTGCCGCGCACGTCCGTGACCAGTTCATCCAGGTGCTGGCGCTGGGTGTCGACCTGCCCGGCGAACTGGGCGTTGACCTCGGACAGGTTGCGGCTGGTATGGGTGATCAGCGTATCAATGGCCTGTTGCTGGGCGGCGGTGGCTTCGCGTTGATGCTGCAGCAACTGGTCCAGCTCGCTCATGATGCGCTGGCGCTCCTGCAGCAGGGCATTGTCGCGCTCGGCGTGATGGCTGATTTCCTCGCGCAGGCGGCTGATGACCTCGGCGGCGGCTTTCGGGGTTTCCGAGGCGGTTTCGATCAGGCGTGTCATGGGGGCTTCCAGTGCCGTGCCCAGCGTGGCCAGATGGGTGGCCACCTTGCCTTCCAGCCTGTCGAACTGCGCCACCATGGCGTCGGCCCGTGCGGCTTCCTGATCGCGCAGTGCCTGCAGGCCGCTGGCGTGGCTGTCGAGCAGTTGCGTCGCGTTCTGGTCGGTGCGGGTCTGATGCTCGCTGAGCAGGGCCTGCACCTGGGCCAGCAGGTCGGTGTTGTGCTGATGCTGTTGATCAAGCCCGGCCTGCCATTGGGCCGCGGCCTGCCCGGTGGTGTCGGCAAAGCGGGCGGCCAGTGCGGTGAGGTGCTGCTCGGCGGTGTCGTGCAGATGTTGTTGTTGCTGGCGAACCTGCCCGGCGAACCCGGCGAGGCTTTCCGTCAGCAACGGTTGCAGTTGCTCGCTGGCCAGGCGGCCGCTGTCGGCCACGGCGCTGCGCAGCCCTGCGGCCACCTTGTCGGCCAGGGTCTCGAACTGGCGTTCGGTGTGAGCCGTGGTGTCCCGTTGCAGGGCAGCCAGTTGTTCGCCGCCGCGCTGCCACTGGTCGCTCAGGCCCTGCAGCGTGGCGACCAGTTGTGGCAGGGCCTGCGCCTGCTGCGTCATGGCGTCGTAGGCAGCATCGCGGCGGGCCTCGGCGGAGAACGCCTGCAACGGGCCCCGGGTGGCCTGGTCCAGTTGCCGCGACACGGCGACGCGCTCGCGCCGGCAGATCACGGTGGCCAGCCCCAGCATGGCTGATCCGGCGACACCGGCAATCGAGGTGCCGAAGGCCAGACTCAGCCCGGCAATCGGCGCTGACAGGGCACGCTGGATGGCCTGCAGCTCGGTACTGCTGTCCAGCGCCATGGCGGCGCCCTGCAAGGTGATGATCATGCCGACGAAGGTCCCCAGCAGACCGAGCATGACCAGCAGGCCAGTAAGATAAGGCGTCAGGTGCGGCCCAGGCAGACCCACGGCAGCACCATCGATGCGTCGGCGCACGGTATCGCGCAGGGCGGTGGGCAGCTCGGCGAGCCAGGCGGTGAGTGATTCACGCGGGTCGCTGGGGGCGGGCAGGCGGCTCAGTGCGATCTCAAGCGCCCGGGTGTCGCGGCGAAAACGCAGCAACTCGCCAACGCCCACGGCGTAGCCGACGGCAATGGCCAGGATGATCAGGGGAGCGGCGGGGTTGCCGTTCATGAAGCTGAGGCCGATCCACAGGATGGCGACGGCACCGACCAGGCAGGTCAGTGCAAAGGGAGCGATTCTCATGGGGTGTTCGTTTCCTTGCTATCAAGTGCATCCAGCATGCCCAGCACCGGGGCCAGGCGGGCATCCATCTCTGCCAGCAGGCAGGTTTGCAGGGTGTGGCGGAAGGCGTTGAGCCAGGCGCCGGTGGCGTCCTCGGGATCACGCGCTTTCCAGTGCTCACGGTATGTCTTTTCCAGCAGCCCGGGCAGGGCGCTGAAGCCGCGCTGGCTGTAGCCGATCAGGCTCTGCTCCAGTGCCGCATCCAGATACGCCATGCGCGCCAGTGCCGCACTCTGGCTGGCCACGGCCTGACGCACCCGCCGCCGCAGGTTGCTGGTGGCGGCGGCCACACGGCGCTGCCAGGCCAGATAGAAGGCCTCCCAGGGGCGAAACGGCGGACGCTGATCGGCGGCCAGGTCCTCCGCCGGTCGCGGCGCAATGATCGGGCTGCCCTCGGCGTCCCCCGCCAGACTGCGTGCCAGTGGGGCCAGCACGCCCTCGCGGGTTTGCATCAGGTCGTCACGCAGCCGCTGTAGCAACTCCGGGTTCGGATCAAAGGGGCCGTTCAGCGCTCGTCGGCTGGCGGCGTCCAGGGCGGCTGCATCGCTGATCGACAGCAACCGCGCCAGCCGCGCGGCAATATCCGTCGGCGCCCTGGCCCGGTCGGGCACGCCGAGCGCCGCCAGCATGGCCAGCAACTGCCGGTCTGGCTCGGAGGTCTTGTCGGGCGATATCCGCATCGGCGACTCGTCAGGCTGGCTGGAAAGCGCGCATTCTACCTGCGTGCCCCGGGGGCTGGTAAGCCTTGTCGTGCCTGTGCCAATGTGCTCGCAAAGCGTTGACCTGAAGCATGCTTGAGGTCGCACACTGGCACCCGATGCTGTCAGGAGGTGGACGATGCATGCTGTGATTACCGGCGCCAGTCAGGGTCTGGGCCGTGCTCTGGTAGAAGGGCTGGGCGATACGGGGGACCGCCTCACCGGCGTATCACGCGGACGTCTCGTTACAGTGCGCTCCCGCGTAAGGGCGGAGGTCGACTGGATCACGGCGGACCTGAGTGATGGCGAGGTGGCCAGCGAGACCGTACTGAGCGCGCTGGGAAATGCCTGCCCGGATGTATTGATCTGCAATGTCGGCATCTGGGAGTCGCGTGCCTTCGAAGAGGATTACGACTTTCTTTCGGACACACCGGGCGAGCTGCGTCGGCTGGTGGATATCAACATCACCAGTACCCTTCTGTTATGTCAGGCGCTGTTGCCGCGTCTGCTGACTCATCGCAAGTCGCACATCATCCTGATCGGCTCGACCTCCGGGCGGCCTCATGCAGGGCGTCCCGAGGTGGCATTCGGTGCCAGCAAACATGCACTCAACGGCATCGCGGATGCCTTGCGCGAGGGGTTTCGTCAGCGTGGTCTGGCGGTGACCTGTCTGCACCCGGGTTATCTGGCGACAAGCGATGAGCCAGATGCCTCGCTGATTCCGTTGCAGGATGTTGTCAGTGTGCTGCGCTGTGTGCTGGCGTTGTCTGAATCTTCATTCGTGCGTGAACTGGTCCTGCCCGCGCTGGCGGACACACGGTTCTGATGCGCGGTGTCAGCCAACATCGCGCAGGCCAAAATGACGTCGATACAGACCGGGCAGGCAAGCCCCAAGGGTCAGACCGCGGAAGATCACGAAGAGTAGGAACGCCAGCCACAGCCCGGTATTACCCCATGTCATCAGGGCGATGGAGGTGCCGATAAACAGCAGCAGGGCAATCAGCGTGCTGTTGCGCATGGGACGGCTTTCCGAGGTGCCGATAAAAATGCCGTCAAGCTGGAACGCGGCGCAGGATACGGCTACGTACAGCGCCACCCAGGGCAGCTGGTTGATAGCGACATCGCGCACGCTGTCGAGGCTGGTCAGGGCGTGCACGCCCCAGTGCCCCAATAACAGGATCAGCAGGGCAAGCAGCAGCGCAGTGCCAGCGGCCAGATGGCTGCTGCGCACGATCACGTTACGAAAGCGTTGCCGGTCACGTGCCCCGACGGCCTGACCCACCTGTGATTCCACCACGAAGGCATAGCCATCCAGAAAGAAAGCCGAAAAGGCGATGAATTGCAGCAACACATGATTGGCGGCCAGTACGTCATCCCCCAGTGCAGCGCCCTGGCGGGCGAACCAGCCGAATCCGGCGAGCAGGAACAGGGTGCGCCACATGATATCGCTGTTGGTGCGCAGGGTGGCGCGCCAGCGTTGCCGCAGCAGCGACCATGGCCAGGGTGTTCCGCGCGCTGGCCGCACCAGCGGCCAGAGTAACCAGACACCGAACAGGAGGGCGCTCCATTCTGCGATCACTGTGCCCAGGGCGACGCCCGCCACGCCCAGGTCGAGCACCAGCACGAAGTACACGTCCAGCAGAATATTCAAGCCGTTGAGGAAGACCTGCAGCAGCAGAAGGTGTCGTGTCCGCCCGAGGCCAATCAAGGTACCGAGCAGGGCAAACATGGCCAGGGTCGCCGGGGCGCCCCAGATACGCAGCTGTATGTATTCGTGCAACAGCGCCCGGGTGTCCTCGCTGCCGCCGAGCAGCAACAGGGCCAGCGGGCTGATCAACCCGCGTAGCGGAATCAGCAGCATGCCGATCCCCAACCCGAGTAACAGGGCACGGGTCAGGGCCGCACGGGCTTCCTCGTGGTCTCCGGCGCCGGTGGCCCGGGCGATAAAACCGGTGGTGCCCATGCGCAGGAAACCGAACCCCCAGTAGACGAAGCTGAACACCAGCGCCCCCAGCGCGATGGCGCCGAGTGCGGCGGCATCACCGGTGTGGCCGATCACCGCCGTGTCTGCCAGGCCCAGCAGTGGCGCAGCAATATTTGCAAGGATCACTGGAATGGCCAGCCGGATAAGGGCCCGGTAGCTCGCTTGCCTGGCGATTGTGCTCTGCCCATCTGGAGAGGTGCGCGACATTGTGATGGCATCACTGGAATCCGAAGCCCCGATTGTGGCATGAATGTACTGGCTCCGGGGTAGTGGGGCATGGGACAGGGCACAAGGAAAATGTGAGCGGGGATATCTGCCATGAAATCATTCTGTATCAGGTCCATGCCGGGCGTGCTGCTCGGTGTTTCTGCGTTGTTTCTGGCCGCCTGCGGCGGGGGAGGAGGAGGCGGTGGTGACTCGGACCCGCCGGTGCAGATGCCGCCCCCTGACCCGGGCGCTACCGGTGTCAGCGGCAAGATCACCGCCCCCAACGGCGAAACGCCGATAGCGGGTGTCACGGTTTACTACACGGGTTCCGCGCAAGGGCAGAGTCCGCCTGTGCCGCGCGCGCTCGGCATGCAATCACAGCAGGGGTGTGCGCCGCCCGCCGACAGCAACGCACTGTGGGCCTGCACGGACCAGTACGGATACTTTGTGCTGGAATTCGACAGTCTGGACCCCGTGCCGGAGACGCTGCCGATACACTTTATCAAGGGAAAATGGAGTGGTCAGGCGAACGTTGGTGCGCTGGGTGAATACGCCGGTGTCATGCCGTTCTCCAGTGATCCGGACGCTGGCGCGCCGCGTATCGCGGTGATTACCGGCAGTTTCGACCAGATCGAGAATGTGCTGGTGCGCCTTGGCATGACCTCGAACCCGGCTCAGGGGCAGTCGTTGACGACGACTGCGGCACCCGCTCAGGAGACTGCCCGCCATTTTCACCGCCATGACCATTCGGCGGTGCAACCGCGCATGGGGCTTCTGGAGGACGATCCCGACATTGATTTCTGTGATCCGCCAGACAACGCGCCGCCCTGGTGGCCGCCGGAATTACCCTGGCCGCCGCCGCCTGAATTTTGTCTGGTTCAACCACCGCCTGAATGGCTGGGTAGCGAGACCTTCGATTTGTATATCGGCTCCCGCCAGTACGCGGACGAAGGAGAAAACTACCCCGGCATGGAGGAGCTGTTCGAGCTGGTGGATGGTCAGCCGCGCCTGTTGAACTACGACATCCTGTATGTGAACTGCGATGCGCCGGAGCCCGAGCACGCAAACTGGGAACAGGACGTCACACAGTTCGTGAATCAGGGTGGCCTGCTTTATGTTACCGATCTTTCCAGTGCCTGGGTGGCTGAGCCGTTTTACGCTTATGTTGGTCCGGATTACACGACGTTCGGTGGGGTGGATACGGGTGACCGCGTACAAGTGGTGGATACGGTCCTGCGCAACTGGATGCGTGCCATGCCCTGTCGTAACGGCAACGCCTGTGTCGACGGCAATGGCCGTTTTTCACTGACCGGTTATGGTGATGACGTACTGGAGCCTTACGATCCGGCGGTGGTTCCCCTGGTGACTGAGGTGAGCGGTAACCGTGTGTTGACCCTGCGCTTCCCCCACGGCGACAGTGCGGGCCAGGTGTTCTTCAGCACTTTCCACACAGCCGATCAGAGCTACGGCGGCAGCGGACGCACGGCCGAAGAACGGATGCTGGAGTACCTGTTCTACGCCGACTGAGCGACTGGACTGTCATGTCCCGAAGATGGGCTGCCCCTTCAGGCAGCCCATGTTCGTCCCTCAACCCTTGCCTTGGGAGGCAAGCATGCCGGGCTGCAGTATTTCGATCCAGTAGCCGTCCGGGTCGCGCACAAACGCGATGCCTTTCATCTTGCCGTCATCCGGCCGTTTCACAAAATCCACACCCAGCGCTTCCAGCCGCTCGCAGGCGCGGTAGACATCCGGGACGGCGATACCGATATGGCCGTAGCCCTGGGGCTGGTCGTTGCCGTTATGGTAGGTGAAGACCGGGTCATTCTCGGTGCCCCAGTTATGGGTCAACTCCAGCACGCCGCTGCCGCTGAAGGTCCAGGTGGTTCGCGCGCCGTCGTCATTGCGGCTGATATCGGCGGCCTGGGCATCATTGACGAAGCCCAGAAAATACAGCGAGAACGTCATTTCCGGGAAATCCAGTTTCCGGATCAGGCGCATGCCCAGCACGCGGGTGTAGAAGTCCAGGCTGCGCTGCGGGTCCTTGATGCGCATCATGCTGTGGTTGAAGACATAGTCCTGCGTTTCCGGATCGGGGGTCTCGCACAGGCCGGGGGCGGTTTCAAAATGGCGGGTCTGGGCAGATGAGCTCATGGGTGTACTCCTTCGCGTGACAAGGCGAATGCGCTTGTTATCGCGGGTCTTGGGGCAGTCCGCACGCTTTCAACCTTGCGGCGTCTTCACGGATGCTGTGTTTTGATGTGTGATGTTGCTGCAAAGGTCGCTGGGAAAGGAGGCGCCATGATTCGGCTTGAGGAAGTGATCACCGTGCCACGCAGCCTGGCGGAGTGTTACCGCTACCTGCAGGACTTCTCCACATCGGAGCAATGGGACCCCGGAGTGTACCGGGCCGTCAAGCAGACGCCGGGCCCCGTGGCGGTGGGCACGCAGTTCGATCTGGTGCTCAACTCGGCCGGGCGGCGGGTACCCATGCAGTATCGCATTACCCGTCTTTCACCGCCCCGCGAGATGGTCATGCAGGGCGAAGCACAGGGGCTGCGGGCACTGGATACCATTTCGCTGGATGACGCCGGGCACGGACGAACCCGCATCCGTTACCGGGCGGATTTTACCTTCACCGGGCCGCTGGCGCGCCTTGAGTCCGTGCTGCACCCCTGGTTGCGACGGGTCGGGAGGCAGGCGGTCGCCGGGCTGGAGCGGGCCCTGACCCCGGAAGCACAGCTCCCTGTACCTGGTCTGCGCGATCGACTGGCTCACCGCACCGTACTGCCCGCAGCCTGGTCGTTCACTGAGCGCGGTTATCTGCGCATGGCCAACAAGGGGCTGAGCCATCGTGTGGATGGCAAGACGTTCGTGATCACCGGGCCGACCTCCGGGCTTGGGCTGGCGACGGCCTGTGAACTGGCCCGCCTGGGCGCACGCCTGTTGCTGGTCGGGCGCGATGCCCATCGGTTGCGCGAGGCGGTGGCGACGATCCGCGATTTCAGCGGCTGTGAGGCGGCGCAGCTGGAGACGTTTGAGGCCGAGTTGTCGCGGCTCTCGGAGGTGGCGCGGATTGCCCCGGTGTTGCAGGCGGCGGCGCCGCAACTTGATGGCTTGATCAACAATGCAGGTGCGCTGTTTGCCGAGCACGGTGTAACGGAGGAGGGACACGAGCGTGCGCTGGCGATCAATCTGCTCGCGCCGTGGCGCCTGATGTCGCTGTTGCTGCCCACGCTGGAAGCGGCGGGTGGACGGGTGATCAATGTGGCCAGTGGCGGGATGTATGCGCAGGCGTTACATCCCGAGGACATGCAGTTCCTGGCCGAGCCCTACGACGGCAGCAAGGCTTACGCGCGGGCCAAGCGCGCGCTGGTTGATCTGACCGGCACAGTGGCGGCAGCGGTACCGGGTGTGACGTTTCACAGCATGCATCCCGGATGGGCCGCTACCCCCGGCGTGGCCAGGTCCCTGCCGACGTTCAATGCCCGGTTGCAGCGCTGGCTGAGGGATTCGAGGATGGGCGCCGACACGATCGTCTGGCTTGCCAGTGCGCCGGTGGCCGGAATGGGTAGCGGGCAGTTCTGGTTTGACCGGCTGCCACGCCCCACGGCTGTGCTCCCGGGCACCGACGTGACGGCAGCGCAGCGCGAGCAGTTGCTGGCGTTCCTTGCCTCTCTGGAGCCCTCTGACCCTCTCTTGCAGCGGCTCGATCGGCAGGTGGCGGGTCTGGCCGGGGAGCGCGGGTGATGTGCAGGCTGAGTGTCCTGCTGGGTGCCATCGCGTTACTCGCCGGATGCATGGCCGGGGCGAGTCGATTCCAGCCCGCGCCCGTTGAGCGGGTATATTCCCCCGCCGACTGGCCCCAGACCCTGTATGCGGACATCTATGTTCCGGAGCAGCGCGGGCCGCATGCGGCGGTCATTCTGGCGCATGGTGGCGGCTGGGCACGGCGCAGTCGTGCAGACATGGACGGTATCGCCCGTGAGTTGGCGCAGGCGGGGTATGTCGCGATGAACATCGATTATCGGTTTGCCCCGGAGCATGTGTTCCCGGCGCAGCTGCACGACCTGCAGATTGCTGTGCGGTGGCTGCGTCAGCACGCCTCTGATCTGGACGTTGATCCGGATCGTGTCGCGGTTCTGGGCTACTCATCCGGCGGGCATCTGGCCACCCTGCTCGGGCTGGTGGCCGGGCAGGGTGGTGAACTGGATTATCCGTATGGCGGTGAGGACACCCGTGTACAGGCGGTGGTGGCTGGCGGAGCACCGATGGATTTGCGCAAGTATGCCGGCGGGCGGTTGGTGCCGTCGTTTCTCGGCGGTACCCGAAGTGAGGTGCCAGAGGTCTTTGCTGCGGCCTCGCCGGTGACCCATGTGCACTCTGAGGCCCCGCCCTTTTTTCTGTTCCACGCGCGTCAGGACCGCACCGTACCGCTGGAGCATGCGACGGATTTTCAGGCTGCGCTCGCGGCTGCAGGCGGTGACGTAGAGCTTTACGAGCAAACATGGCGCGGCCACATTACCGGTTTTCTCTGGCGTAGCGACGCCACAGCGGCAGCACTGTCCTGGCTGGAGGATGTGTTCGCGACGTTGTGACGCCGGTTGCAGTTCTGGTTGAACACCGCCCCACAATGCCTCCTGCGCGGTAGAATCCGCGCACTCGGAATATCGTTGGGGGGATGGGATGAGGACGTTCACGATTGCGTTCACGGCAGTGGGTATTGTGCTGCTGGCAGTGGCAATAGGTCTGGGTCTGAATACGCAGCGTTTTGTGGCGGAGAGCCACACCGCAACCGGCCAGGTTGTGGCGCTGGAGTCCTCGCGCACCAGCGAGGGCGGCACCACCTGGCGACCGGTGGTCAGCTTCCGCGCCGGGGACGGCGGCACCTACACGTTTACCAGCCGGGTCAGCAGTAATCCGCCAGCCTACGAACGCGGCGAAACGGTGACCGTATTGTACGCGCCGGATCAGCCGGGCAACGCGCGCATCAAGGGGTTATTCCAGTTGTGGGGCGGCGTGCTGATCTGTGGCCTCCTTGGTGTTGTTTTTACCGGTATCGGCGCGGGGATGATTCTGGTGCCGCGCCTGGCGGACCGCCGTGCTGCGCAGTTGCGCCAGACCGGTCGGCGTATCGAGACCCACTTCCAGGGCGTCGAGCCCAACACCCGTGTGCGTGTGAACGGGCGGCACCCCCAGCGCATTGTCACCCAGTGGCAAAACCCGGCTTCGGGCGAGGTCCAGGTCTTCTTCAGCCGCAACCTGTGGTTTGATCCTTCGGACCATGTCGGGCAGCGCAGCATCACGGTGTGGATAGACCCGGAAAAGCCACGCCGCTATGTGATGGATACGGATTTTCTGCCGCGATCGTAAAACGCTGTATCAGTCTTTACGAGCCGGGAAACCCGGCGCGCTGTTCCGGTCGAACCTGACAGGTAATTCTGACAGGAGAGAAGGCAATGGCGGCCTCACCGGACACGTTGATTCAGGTTCGCCCGGCCCGCAGTGCGGATCGGGCGGCGTTGAATGCGCTGCGCGATGAAGTCACCAGCGTGTTGCGGCGCATTTATCTGCCAGTGAGAGGTGGTGCGCCGCACCGCCGAATCATGCCGCGCTTTGATGTGCTGGTAGCCTGGATGTCCGGGGAGCTGGCAGGCACACTGGAATACACGCTGGCGCATGAGACGCTGTATCTGCAAGGGCTCGGCGTGTCGGACCGCTTTCGTGGCCGGGGGGTGGCCCGGGCGCTGATCAATCATGTGGCGGACATCGCGCGCCGTTACCCGCTGTCGCACATGGAGCTGTGCACCATCCGCGAGACCGGGAACGTTCCGGTGTTCGAGAAAATGGGCTTTGCCGTGTGCGACGAACGCCCCTCCACGCAATTTGTCGGCGCGGCCGGTCAGGGCGTGTCCGAGGTCATCATGCAGCGTTGCCTGAACTGATTCCTTTCCATCAAAAGCTGCTCCACCCGGTCGTTTCCATGAAGCGGTAGAGCCACAGCCGCCAGCGGCTGTGATCGGCGTAGGCGGCGTAGGGCAGGCTGAAGTGGCGGCCCTCGGTGTTATGCCAGCGTGCCTCGAAAACCGCTCGGGCATCCTGCATCACGGAATGATTGCCTGGCGCACGCACGCGCACGCTGGTCTCCAGGTTGTAGTCGTCCAGGTTGCGCCGTGTGAAGTTCGCCGAACCCACAATCAGTACGTCTTCGCCGGAGGCGCCGCGCCAGTGCAATTGTTTGGTATGGCACTGCTCGCCACGGGTGTCGCACCAGCGCACGGGTACTCCGGCGTTGTGTAGCAGCGCGGCCACCTGCCGGTTGGGAACGCCGTTCTTCTCACGGCCGAAAGCGTGTTTGTTGGGGTCCAGCAACACACGTATCTGCACACCGCGTGCCTGGGCGGCCTGCAGTGCACGGCGCAGGGGGCGGTGGGAAAAATAGAAGACGCCAATATCCAGGCGGTCGCCGTGGCTGGCGCCGTTGACGGTGTCGAGCAGTGCGTCGCGGATGGCGCCTTCGGTCAGCACCTGCACCGACGGCGTGCCGGGTGTGAGCGTCGAGGCCGGGGGCGGGTCTGGCAACCGGGCTATCGGGCTGACACCGGCCATCGCCAGCACGGCGGCCTCTGAGGCGAGCAGATCGAGCGCGGCCGGGCCGCCGAAACGCAGTCCGGCATTGCTGTGCGCGCTGCTGTCGTCATGTGGATTGGCCGAGGTCACGATGGCGTGCCAGGAATCGCCGTCGTCCACCACCAGGGTCTTGCGGTGATTGGCCTTGAAGTTGAGCAGCGCCAGATAGCTGCGCAAGGTCACACGTTCGCCGCGACGACCGCCCTCATCCATGGCATTGGGCAGCCAGCCGCCATCGGGGCGATTGCCGAACCACTGGCAGCACAGACGCCACAGGCCCGACCAGGAAGGATTGCTGTCGCGCAGTGGACGCAGGTCGGTTTCCACGATCTGGATGCCCGCATATTCCAGCTTGTCGAGATGTGTGGCGCGCAGGCCGCCGTAAAGGGTATTGACCGGGTCGGTGATTACGATGATGGGCAGATCCGGCACCGCCTTGCGGCGCGCGAGCAGGGCCTGGGTCAGCTCACTGGACAGCGCGCGGTGTGTTTCCGGCGGGTCGCCCTGGAAATCGTTGAACAGGAACATGTCCAGAACGATAAGCTGCTCGGCCTGTGCGATCAGCCGCAGGATGTCGTCGAAGATGGCCTGCTGCAGATGCCGTTGCCCCTGCGCATCATGCCAGGTCAGATCGTGCAGCAGGGTGGCATCGCCGAGAGGGCGCTCCGGCCAGGCGATACCGGTGCCCTCCGGGGGCGGCTTGCGCTGATGGATCAGACCGGTGATACCTGCGAGTAACCCCAGACCGAGTATGCAGAGCACAACGTACCTCAAGGCGCACTCCCTGCCTCACATGATATGCTCAGTGTTCCTGAAAAAAGGACGAAAATCGATGATGGCCATTCTTTTCGGCAGTCTGTTGCTGTGTGCCGCCAGTCTGCAGGCATTACGCTCCCTGGCTGGTTTGCGTGGTGCTCTGCCCGGGCATCTGGAGGCCTTGTTGCTGCCCGCACTGGTGTGGTCGGGCTGGGTACTGCTGCTGGTGTGGCGTGTCCCGGGCACTGACCTGATCGACAGCGGTCATGCGCTGGCGCTGGGCCTCAGTTTGCTGCTGGTCACGCTGGTCTGTGCGGTACAGCCCGCGCGCTGGTGGTGGCTGCGGCGGCAATCGACGGCCCGTGCCTGACGCCGGTTACATTCCGACCGCCCGTTTTTAACCGTCGTGACATATTCCTGACATTTCCTCGACAGCCCCGGCGTGGCGCCTGTGGCCTGATAGTGCCTGAGCACTATTTCAAGCATAACAAATCAGGTGTAGCGCCATGCATGTTCCCCGTTTTCTGCTGCCGACCCTGCTGGCGTCGGCGCTGGTTGCCTGCGGTGGCAACTCCGGTTCACTGAACGGTGCCGGGGGCAACCCGCCCGGTCCAGGGCCAGGAAACCCCGATCCTGATCGCGAGTTACGCCCATTGCCGCAGAGTCAGGCGGACGCCGAGGCTGCCAGCTGCGCTGCGGGCTCCGATCTCGACGGGGGGCGCAGCTATCGCGTGACCATGCCTTCGCGGGTGGATGGCGCTGCCATTACCTTCCAGGTGTTCGAGCCGCGTACGCTTGATTGCAGCAACGGTCATCCGCTGATTCTGGAGGGGCATGGCTTTGCCGGTGGCCGCCAGACCGAAGCGGGCACGGCCTTCGCCGGGCCGGTGGCGCAATTGGTCGAGGCCGGGTACGCGGTGATCAGTATCGATCAGCGTGGCCACGGTGACAGCGGTGGCACGGTGCGGGTCATGACCCCGGATTTTGAAGGTCAGGATCTGGTTCAGATCGTCGACTGGGCCGAGGCGCACCTGGATTATCTGGCTTACGCCCCGAATCACACCGGCTTCGACAATCTGCTGCTCGGCGCCGTGGGGGCCAGTTACGGTGGTGGCTTCCAGTACATGCTCTACGGCATGGACCCGGATCAGCGTCTGGACGCCATGGTGCCGCACATCACCTGGCACGACCTGAGTTACAGCCTCAGCCCTGGCGATGCGGTGAAGTCTTATTGGGGGCTGTTCCTGTCTGCCGCCGGGGATGCAGGTACCGGCCTGTCCATGGACCCCCTGCTGCGCGCGACCCTGGTGGAAGCGGCCGTGACCAACGTAATGCCCCCGGTGTCACAGGATTTTCTGGCCTACAGCAGCTTGAGCTACAGCTGCGGCAATCCGCGCAACCTGAGCTTGCAGCAGGCAGGAGGGACGGACGATTTTTCCCTGGATCCGCTGCTGCAATTGCTGGCGCCGCTGACCGGCGGCGGCCGCTATATCGTCAACCAGCCGCCGGGCGAGTTGTATCCGGTGGATGTGCTGATGTTCCAGGGCTTCCGTGATTCGCTGTTCACCTTCAACGAAGCCTTCTGGAATTATGAATGCCTGCGTGGTGCGGGCGGTGATGTGCGGCTGCTGACGTATCCGTTCGGGCATCATTTCTTTTCGCCGAACGTCGGCTTTGTGGTGGAGCTGGTGCGCGGTGTGCCAACCCTGATTCCGTCCTTGCCATCGCTGGCGCAGGGTGATCTGAACATCTTTGCCGGCTGCGGGGGCGTGGACGCCGCAGCGGCCACGGTGGCGTGGTTTGACGAGAAGCTGCGCGGCATCGGCAACGCTGATGATGTCATCACCATGGGCCAGGATGTGTGCATGACCCTGAGCTACGGTGATTCGGTGAATGTGCCGGAGGTGACCGTCGGCGGGCAGGCGTTCGAGGTCACGGGCCCGGGCGGTCTGCCGGTGGTGGCACGCTCCGGCGCGCTGGGGGCGGTCCCCACGCTGGTAGGGCTGGGCTCCGTCACGGAAGACGCCGTGATCGCCGGTATTCCGACGCTGAACGTGACCCTGACCGATCCGCTGGCGCAACTGAATCCATTGCAGGAAGTGGTGCTGGATCCGCTGCTGTGCAATGACGTGATCCGTGGTCTGCTGGGGCCGTTGATTGATCCGCTGCTGTGCAGTGAAACGGCACCGGTCATTGCCCTGAAAGGCGAGGACATCATCCTGTTCGCTGGCATCGGCGTAATTCGTGCTGAAGCTATTCCCGGTGTGCCGCTGCCGTTGCCTCTGCCGGATCTGATCGACGAGCAAGTGTTCCCGTTGCGCGGTTTTGGCACCCACGAGGTGATGCTGGAGGGCATTGCCGAGCGGTTGTCGCCGGGCGACCAGTTGTACCTGATGCTCTACGGCGTGCACCCCACATTTGTGGCGACCTTCTCGCGCGACCTGCTGTCGATCCTGGTGGATGTGCAGGGCGAAGTGCGGTTGCCGTTGCTGACTGCAGACGGGCGCGAAGCGCTGCCGGTGGAAGCCATTGGCGGGCCGCTGATTCCCCGCTGAGGGCAGCAGCGCCCGGTTTACAAATAGCTGTCGAAGTCGCTTTCGGTGGTGAGCTGGACCGGCTGTGCCCAGCCGGGCAGGTGAATGGCGTTCTGGCTCAGTGCCACCTCATCACCTTCGATCACGCCCTCACCAAAGCGATAGATCGGGGCGGTCTTGCCCGCACGGGCCTGCTCATCCCACTCGTGCACCTGCGCCCGGGTCGAGGTGACCCGATCTTGCCAGGCGTGTATCACCTGCTGGCCATGTTTGCGTTGCAGCATGGCCAGCGCCTTCTGCGGTGACAGCACCAGCGCGGTGGCGTTGTTGCCGCCAAACCCTTTCGCATTGATCAGACTGGCTTGCGGTGCCTCCAGCCTGCTGTGGGCGGATTGCAGGCGCAGGCGTGCGCCGTGTACGTCCGGCGCCACCTGCTCAAGGGTGGCGATGCCCGGCAGGATACCGCTGGCAAAGGTGCCCAGGGCGGCGGCCATCTGGTCGCCGCCCGCGCTGCCCAGGCTGTGGCCCAGATAGCACTTGATGGCGGCCACGGGCCAGTGCTGGATACCGAACGCCTCGGCCACCTTGTCCAGCACATGGGATTCGGTGGTGCGGTTCTGGGGTGTGCCGGTGCCGTGGGCATGCACAAAGGTATGTTGGCGCAGGCCCTGGTCGCCCAGCAGGTGCCGGGCCAGGGCCGTGGCGCGGCCAAAGGTCAGGTAGTTGCCGGCGCCCGGTGCGGAAATGGATTTCTTCGGACCATCGGCATGGATGAACACGTCGGGCACGGCGCCGAGGATATCCGCGCCAAGCTCCAGCGCCAGGGCGTCGTCCATCAGGATCGCAAACTGCGCCGATTCAGCGATGGTAAAACCGGCATTGAAGGTGAAGGGTCGGCAGGCGCGGCGGTAGTCCGGGGTGTCGGCGCCGTCCAGCCGGGCCAGAGCCTCGTCTTCGCCGAGGGCGCCCATGGCGCGGTAACCCTCGATCACTTCAGGCACCAGTGGCGCTTCGCTGGTGCCCACCACCACCAGTCGCCGCCGACCGCTGCGGATGTCCTGCACCGCGCGTTCCAGGTTGTAGAGGAAGGTGGCGCAGGCGCCGAGCATGCCGCCGGTGGCGCCCGCTGTCCCCAGGATGTAGGCATTGATGAAGTCGGCGCTCATGCCGCCGAAGCCGAGCGGCAGTTGTTTGGAGGTGATGCGCCGCCCCAGTGACGGGTTACGCAGTACACCGCCGAAACCGTTGTCGTCCAGCTGCGCCATCGCATTGGAGGCGTAAACCGCGATCGCTTCCGGTGGCAGCGTCTGCTGGATACGTGCCCAGTCGATGCCCAGCATGCCGAGCATGTCCGAGGCGCCGAACACGGCCATTTGCAGGGCGCGCGGGTGATGCCGCGATGGATAGGTGGCCGCCGGATCAAAGCCGTGCGGCAATTGCCCGGCGGCCTGCACACGGCCGCGCTGGCTGGCGGGCAGCAGCAGGGCGGCGCCTGCGGGCAGGGTCACCTGGCTGCGCTTGTCGCCCGCAGGGGTGACTCGCCAGTGCGCCGGGATCGGGTCCGGCAGGTCCATGTTGCGGACGGTGACGGTCAGGGTGCTGCCGCTCTCCGCATTGACCTGGACCGGTTGGGCATTGGGGTCGAACAGGGTGTTGTCCAGCCGCCGGACCAGAGTGCCTTGCAGCAGTGACGCGGTTTCCCCGGTGGCTCCGGGCATCAGCGCGCCCAGGGCGGCCAGGGTGCGTTGCTGTGTGGCGCTGTCCAGCGCATCAAGAACCAGGCGGTGAAAACCATGATGACAGGCGCTGCGGCCGGCGGGGTTGATGCCGCCGAAGGCGGTGATCACGGGCAGGGCGGACAAGGACGCGTCTCCAGAATATGTGACTTATCGGTCACGCGATTCTACAGAAAGCCTTCACGGGAGACAGTTAGCCAATCGTCGGGGGCGACACAGAGTTGTAACAGGAGACTTCAGGCCCCGGCAGCGAGGTGCTGCCGGGGTGTGTGGTGCGTGGCGAGGGGAAGGATGGCTCAGATCAACTCGACAGCCACCGCCGTGGCTTCACCGCCGCCGATGCACAGGCTGGCGATGCCGCGCTTGCCGCCAGTGCGCTTGAGCGCATGGATCAGCGTCAGGATGATGCGCGAGCCGGTGGAGCCGATCGGGTGACCCAGGGCGCAGGCGCCGCCGTGGATGTTGACCTTCTCGTGCGGGATGCCCAGATCGATCATCGGCATCATCGCCACCATGGCGAAGGCTTCGTTGATCTCGAACAGATCCACATCGTCCACGCTCCAGCCGACCTTCTTCATCAGCCGCTCGGTGGCGCCAATCGGCGCAATGGTGAATTCGCTCGGGTGGCGTGAGTTGGTGGCGTGGGCCAGGATGCGGGCCAGCGGCTTGAGGCCGCGTTCACTGGCCACGGATTCCCGTGCCAGAACCAGAGCCGAGGCGCCATCAGAGATGGAGCTGGCGTTGGCTGCCGTCACCGTGCCGTCTTTGGCAAAGGCCGGACGCAGGGTCGGGATCTTGTCGATGTTGGCGTTGCCCGGCTGCTCGTCGGTGTCCACAACCACCTCGCCCTTGCGGGTCTGCACCGTGACCGGGGTGATCTCGTCCTTGAACCAGCCTTCGGCGATGGCCGTCTGGGCGCGCTTCAGGGACTCAATGGCGTAGTTGTCCATGTCTTCACGGGTGATGCTGCGCTTGTCCGCCACTTCCTGGGCGAAGGAGCCCATCAGGCGGCCGGTTTCCGCATCTTCCAGACCGTCGAGAAACATGTGGTCATAGACCTGGCCGTGGCCCATGCGCAGACCGGCGCGGGCCTTGTCGAGCACATAGGGAGCATTGGTCATGGATTCCATGCCGCCGGCGAGCACGATGTCGTTGGTGCCCGCGACGATGGAATCGAACGCGAACATGGTCGCCTTCATGCCCGAGCCGCACAGCTTGTTGATGGTGGTGGCGCCGGTGCTGTCCGGCAGGCCGGCCTGGCGCATGGCCTGGCGGGCGGGGCCCTGTTTCAGCCCGGCGGGCAGCACGCAGCCCATGATCACTTCCTGGATGTCACTGGCCTCCAGGCCAGCGCGCTGGATGGCCTCGCGGATGGCCACGGCACCCAGTTGCGGTGCGGTCGCGGGGGCGAGTGCGCCCTGGAAGCCCCCCATCGGGGTCCGGGCACCGTTGACGATGACGATGGCATCGTTGCTCATGGCTTACTCCTGCTGATCGAGGGCCGCGATTGTACTGCGGATGGTGGGCGGGTGCATCCTGTGGCCGCCTGCGCCCAGGCCCTTGAAAAGTGGCCGGGTCATCCCCAGTGACCGGTAACACGGCACGGCGTGATGGCCACACTGGTCGCTGTCACTGACGGTTGTTATGATCGCCGTCCGGTTCATCTTCCATTCATCGATACCAACGTCAGGGGAAATGACATGGCTTTCGAACTTCCTGCTCTGCCTTATGCGAAGGATGCGCTTGCGCCGCATATCTCCGCTGAAACCCTCGAGTACCACTACGGTAAACATCACCAGACCTACGTCGACAAGCTCAACGGTCTGGTCAAGGGCACCGACAACGAAGGCAAATCCCTGGAAGACATCATCAAGAGCGCGGGCCCGGGCCCGGTGTTCAACAATGCCGCCCAGGTCTGGAACCACACTTTCTACTGGCACAGCCTGAGCCCGAACGGCGGTGGTGAGCCCACCGGCGCCCTGGCCGACGCCATCAAGGCCAAGTGGGGCAGCTTCGACAAGTTCAAGGAAGAGTTCAGCAACTCGGCCGCCAACAACTTCGGTTCCGGCTGGACCTGGCTGGTGAAGAACGGCAACGAGCTGGAAATCGTCAACACCAGCAACGCGGCGACGCCGATCACCGACGGCAAGACTGCGCTGATCACTGTGGACGTGTGGGAGCACGCCTACTACATCGACTACCGCAATGCTCGTCCCAAGTACCTGGAAGCCTTCTGGGCGCTGGCCAACTGGGACTTTGCGGCCAAGAACTTCGGTGCCTGAGTCCTGTCATAGCTGATGCACTGATACGCAAGAGGCCGCCAGCAGGCGGCCTCTTGCGTTAAGCTGTTTTATCACCCACAGAAGAACAACGATCGGAGCCGTATCATGAACAGGCTGAATGTGTTCGCAGGACTCCTGATATGCCTGCTTGCTGCCCCCGCTCTGGCCGAGCGCGAGACACGCCAGTCCGCCGAGATCCAGGAGATGAACCGTCTGGCCGAAGCGGCCATGCAGATGGCCCTGAAGGCCGTGGAAGAATCCGGCGGGGTGTATCCGTTTGCCATACTGGCCCGCGAGGGCGACAACAACCAGATTCTGGGCTACCAGGGCGAGCGCGAGGCTGCGCCGCCGCCGGGCCAGTGGGTAGAGGCGCTGTTCCTGCGCCTGCAGGAGATGACCCGCGATACCGACAAGGACCTGCGTGCGGTGGCGCTGGTGCGCCTGCATGAGGTGCCCAGCAAGGATGGTGACAAGGTGCCCGGCATCTGGGTGCAGGTGGATCACCGTAATGAGCGGCCCTGGGTGCTGTTCCTGCCGTTTGTGCGCAATGAGGCGGGCCGGCACGAGGCCGGTGAACTGATCTACTACGCCAGCGAACAGCCGATCTTCCCGGCCCTGGAGCCGGACGAGGGCTGATGTGGCGCCTGCCGGGGCCGGGAACCTGGCCCCGGTGTTGCATGTCCATCTGGCCAACCATGGCGCGAAGCGTGTCGTGGCCTGTTAAGCTATGGCGCTTTCGACATCCCCCAGCAGAAGCAAGACGTTATGACTCAGGATCGTGATCTGCCGCTTGGCAATATCAGTGATGTACCGCTGGACGAGGACCGCACCCGTCGGCCGCAGCGTCCGGCTGCCCCCCAGCGGCCGCCCCGTCAGCAAGGCGGCGGCGAGGGTGGTGGTAACGGCGGCGGCAAGCGCCCGGGTGGTGATGGCCCGCAGCGTAGCGGCGGAGAACCTCCCCGGCGTCGTCCGGTGGCGGCGTCCGGCAAACCCTCCGGCGGTGGTGGTGGCGGTAGCGGCCCCTGGATTATCGCCACGCTGGTGCTGCTGTTCATCACCCTGGCCATGGGCGCCTTCATGTACCGGGAGTTGAGCGCCGTTCGCGGCCAGCTGGACACCCGCATCAGCGAATCCAGCGAGCGGCTGGGCAGCCTGGCGTCGCAGCTGTCGGCCACCGACGAGAGCCTGAGCCAGTCCTCCGGCAAGGTACAGGAGCAGCTGGACCTGCACATGAGCGAGATTCGCAAGCT
>ERZ869909.1159-NODE-1159-length-22532-cov-4.923491_pt1 | contig 22532 bp, 18 predicted proteins | sample MGYA00520892_ERZ869909 | MGnify/ENA primary metagenome ERZ869909 (study PRJEB32215, sample SAMEA104723947) | bioreactor metagenome | biome: bioreactor; feature: anaerobic bioreactor; material: water | place: China | collected 2015-03-12 ... | reverse complement strand
GGCCCGGGGCAGGGGCTGGCCGGCGAGCGCCAGCAGCGCGATGGCGTGCTTGAGCGGCGGACTCAGCTCGTGGAAGCGGTCATGGATGTACTGGTCGAAGGAGAGGTTCCAGTTGGTGGTGGTGCGTTGGCTGATGCGCAGCCAGCGCCCGTAGCTGGTCAGGATGAGGGGGTTGCCTGCGGCGGCCTCGGCGATGGTTCGGATCAGCGGTTCGGCGTCCGGGAGATCGCCGATCATCGTGCTGAGCAGCCGTCGCGCTGCGTGGTCGTCGAGGGGCTGGAGCTCGACCTCCTGGATTCGTTCGGCGAGCAACCCGCGCAGGGTGTCGAGCAGCGGTGGGGTCTCCGGCTGTGTGGCGAAGGCGAGCACGACGCGGACCCGGGCTGTGCGGACGGAGCGCGCCAGCTGGGCGAGCATGTACGCGGAGTCGCTGTCCGCGTGGTGGGCGTCGTCGACGAGCAGGGTGATGGTGTGTCGCGTCGCGAGACGCTCGAGCGTCTCGGCGAGCTCGGCGACGGCGCGGTCGCGGTGCGACCGGCTGCCTGGGCGGTATGAGGGCCAGTCGTCGTCGGTGCGCGTGGTGGGGCGCGGTCCGTCGGGCTCGGGTAGCGCGGTCGGATCGTGCGTCTCGAGCTCGCGCCGGAGGCTCTGCAGGGTGGGGAAGAGGCTGCTGAGTGAGCTGTCCGGCTGGAGGGCGGGGAGGTCGCGCGCCGCGGGCCCGGCGCCGCGCATGAGGGGGATGAGCTCGTCGATCAGCGGGTCGATGGTGTTGTAGGGGTGCTGGGCCGCGTGGTGGGTGCGGACGTCGAGCACCACGTCACGGTGTGCTGCCTCGAGCTCAAGGCGCAGCTGGCGCAGGAGGGTGGTTCGTCCCAGCCCGCTGGCGGAGCGCAGGGCGATCCAGGAGGCGCGCGTTGCCTGCGCGCGGAGCAGCAGGTGGAGGAGGCGCTCGAGCTGCCTGCGGTTGGCCGGTCGTTCCGGGCTCCCGGCGTGGTTGTCGAGCTCGTCCCGGTCGTCCGGATCGGGCGCGTCGTCGTCGCGTCGTCGTTCGGCGTCAGGCGAGAAGGCGAAGCGGAGCATCGCGGCCGTCGGCCGGCGCTCGAGGCGAACGTCGAGGCAGCGCGCGATGAGCTCGGCGAGGTCTGCTCCCAGGCCGGCGTGACGGAGGGCTGCCTTGCGGGTGTGATGGGAGCGTCTGGCGCCGGAGTCCGGCACGGTCCGGGTGGCGAGCTCGAAGAGGAGGACACCGCAGGAGTAGATGTCGCTGGGTGGTGTGGCGGGTTGCCCGCGGCGAACCTCGGGCGCGGCGTAGCGGGGTGTGAGGTTGAGGTGTGTCCCGGCGGCGTGGGCGTGGGTGTCACCGGAGATGCCGAAGTCGAGCAGGACGACCCGCCCATCAGCAGTGACGAGGACGTTGGCGGGCTTGATGTCGCCGTGCACGAGTCCGGCGCCGTGGAGGGCCTCGAGCCCGTCGAAGAGCTGGGCGGCGAGGGCGCGCAGGCCGTTGATCGCGGCGTTGTCGAGGGTCGGGTCGTGGCGGTGGCGGTCCGGCCGTTCACCGGGCGCGGTGCCGAGGGGCAGCGCGAAGGGTTCGGTGACGTCGGCGGGCAGGGTCTCGTGGGCTTGTGGGTGTCGGGCGGGTGGTGCGAGTTCTCGCCAGAGCCAGGTGCGCGGGTCGACGCCTTCGACGAGCTCCATGGTGAAGGCGCCGGTCTGTTCGGTGCCGCTGACGAAGAGCTCGAAGAGCTCGACGAGGTTGGGGTGCTGGACGGTGGACCCTGCGCGGTATTCGCGCTTGAGCTGGAGGAGCGACGCGACGCCTGGTGAGGGGAAGCACTTGAGCGCGAGCTCACGTTGGCGGGCGTAGTCCCAGACGCGGTAGACGGCGCTCTGTCCGCCCCTGCCGAGCAGCTGGAGGGGTGCGAAGCGCGCGCGGACGGCGCTGTTGAGGCGCTGGAACTCGAGGAGCTCGTCGGGGGTCATGGGGGCTGGCGTGGTGAGGCGTGGCCGGCGCGGGGCGTCGGCGTGTGGTCGCCGACGGTGTCCGGTGTCGGTAAAGGTGGCCGTTGCGGTGCAGGCGTGGTTATCATGGGGCGACGCACCAGTCGACGGTGCGGGCCAGGGATGCGTGGAGCTTGAGTCGTCGTGTCAAGCGGACTGAACGAGCGAGATCCGGACGGATTGAGTCTGGTGCTGGTGCGTTATCAGGGTACGGGTGGTCTGCGTGAGGGGGACCAGTTCGAGGCTCGTCGTCTGCCCGTGGTGGTCGGCCGTGGTGTGGACGCGGGGGTCCGGTTGTCCGAGGCGACGGTGTCGCGTCGTCACGTGGAGCTGCGCGTGGACGAGGGTCGGCTCCGGGTTCGGAGTCTGACGGAGCGTGGTCAGACGTGGGTGGACGGCGAACCGCTGGCGTACGGTGCGGAGGTGTCGCTGCGCGGTGTCTCGGCGATGGTGCAGCTGGGTGCTGCGCTGATGCGGGTCGAGCCGATCGCGTCGACGATGCCGTTCTCGTCCCGGTTGAACCGGACGGGTGAGCTGAGCCCGTCGTTGATCTCGCTGCACCGCAGCGCGACGACGCTGCTGGTGCAGGTGGATGGGGAGCCGCTGGAGTTGTACCGGGGTCCGGCGTTGGTGCTCGAGGCGCTGATGCAGCGGCCGATGGAGTGGGTCTCGGTGGATCAGCTGCTGGCGAACATCGATGAGGATCATGATCGTGCGGCTTCGCGGAACGTGAATCAGCTGGTGAGCCTGATCCGGTCGGCGTTGACGGAGACGCTGGCGGCGCGCCCGGGGACGTTGTCCCGTGTGGTGCGGGCGATGTCGGATGCGCGCGGTTCGGGGACGGATGAGGTTGCGCCTGATCCGCGAACGGTCGCGCGGCGGTTGATCCAGAACCGTCGCGGGTTCGGCTACCGTCTTGCGTTGCCCCACCGCGAGGTGCGGATCTCGGCGCAGCCTGGCGGTGCGTGAGGTGGGCAGCCGGGGTGTTCCGTGGGTGATTCGTGGGTGATTCGTGGGTGTTCACCCCGGTGATCATCGCGGCAACTATTTTGCCTCACGTGAAGGGTTTTGAAGACTTCCGTGAAGGATTCGGTCTCCGGGGATCTGGCAGGATGGTCGCGTAGTCGATCTCGTGTGCCGAATCCGGAGGAGTTCCGTGAGCGAGCTGACGCGCAGGCGCCGTACGTTCAGCGCGGCCTATCGATGGGACGCAGTGCGTCGGCACCTCGAAGAGGGGGTGCCGGTCTCGGAGTTGTGTCGAGAGTTGTCGATTCGGCCGTCGCAGTTCGAGTCGTGGCTGGAGCGGCTGTGGGTTCGCGGTGAGCTGGTCTTCTCGTCTGGCGGTGCGCGCGCGGAGGCGGCCGACGCGTCGTTGCGGGAGACGCGCCGTGAGCTGGCCCGGATGCAGGACGCGGTCGCTGATCTGGTGTACGAGCTGGCGTTGCGGATGCGTGTGACCGGCGAGCCGCTGGGCGGTCGGCACGTCTCTGCGGCTCGTCGCGACGATGTGGTGCGCTCGGTCGAGCGTTGGTGCGACAGCAGCGGGCTGTCGCGTGTTCAGGTGCTGCAGTGGCTCGGGCTGAGCAGCAGCACCTACTTCTCGTGGAAACGACAAGCTCAACTCGACGACGGTACCTCTGTCGTCGACGCGGCCGAGTAGCGCCTGCCGGTCCGGGATCGCCTCGCGATCCGGACGGCGAGCTCGCCGCGCCCCAAACCTCCGGCTCCCTCGGCGAACCACGCTTGCATCCCCGCCGCGCCGAGCCGGAGGTTTCCCGTTTTTGCGCCGGCGACGCTTGTCTTCCCCGGACCGATCTCCGAACATCCCTCGGCAACCGGCCGCCGCGAGGCGGCCACGACTCAGGGGGGACGGTCGACCATGAATGCATCGGATTTTGCGCAGCGTTCGCCGCACGAGGTCATGAACCAGCCGCAGCCGCTGGAGGACTACAACCTGCTCGCGGGTGATCTCCCGCTGCAGGAGGCCCTCGTCCGTGAGGGGGCGGCGTGGGCGCTCGACGACATCCGGCGATTCGGCGCAGAGCTCGGCTCGCGAGCCGTGCTGGAGCTCGGTGATCTCGCCAATCGGTTCGAGCCGGAGCTCATCACGTACGATCGGCACGGGCGCCGCGTCGACCAGGTTCGCTACCATCCCGCGTACCATGAGCTGATGCGCATACAGACGGAGAGCGGCTTCAACGGGCTGCCGTGGAGCTCCGACCGTCCCGGCAGGTACGTCGCGCGCGCAGCGGCCTATCACCTCAAGCACCAGGTGGAGCAGGGGACCAGCTGCCCGGGGACCATGACCTTCGCCGTGATCCCGTCGCTGCGGGTGCAGCCCGAGCTCGCGGCGCAGTGGGAGCCCCTCGCCACCGCGCCGCGCTACGACCCCCGGTTCCTGCCGGCCGCGCAGAAGCAGGGGGTGCTCTTTGGCATGGCGATGACCGAGCGACAGGGGGGCTCGGACGTTCGTTCCAACGCGACGAAGGCCACGCCGGCGTCGACCGCTGGTCCCGGGCAGCCCTACCTGCTCGATGGCCACAAGTGGTTCTGCTCCGCGCCCATGTGCGACGCGTTCCTCGTGCTCGCGCAGGCCGCTGGTGGCCTGTCGTGCTTCCTCGTGCCTCGGCATCTGCCTGACGAGTCCGTCAATCCCTTCCGGATCGAGCGGCTCAAGAGCAAGCTCGGCAACCGTTCGAACGCGTCCAGCGAGATCCGGTTCGAGGGCACGATGGGCTGGCTCGTCGGAGAGGAGGGGCGTGGTGTGGCGACGATCATCGAGATGGTGCGTCACACGCGGCTGGACTGCTGCATTGGCGCCGCGTCGCTGATCCGGCGGGTCACGGCAGAGGCGCTGCACCACACGGCCGGCCGCTTCGCGTTTGGCCGGCGGCTCGACGATCAGCCGCTGATGAAGAACGTGCTCGCGGACCTCTGCCTCGAGAGCGAGGCCGCCACCGCGGTCGCGATGCGGCTGTCACGGGCCTACGAGGAGGCCCGGGGTGACGAACAGGCGCGGCTGTTCAGTCGGCTGGCCACGGCGATCTGCAAGTTCCAGAGCACACGAAAGGAGACCGAGGTGGCGCGCGAGGCGCTGGAGTGCCACGGGGGCAACGGGTTCATCGAGGACGGCCCGATGGCGCGCCTGTTCCGGGAGTCTCCGTTGAACTCGATCTGGGAAGGTTCGGGCAATGTGCAGTGCCTGGATGTCCTGCGCGCGGTTTCGCGCGAGCCGGAGGCGCTGCAGACGGTCCTCGACGAGCTGGCGCTCGCTCGTGGTGGCAACGCGACCTACGACGGGTGGTTGGACGGAGCGCACCGGATGCTCGGAGATCTGGCAGACCTCGAGTACCGGGCCCGTCACGTCGTCGAGCAGCTGGCGCTGGGCCTGCAGGCGTCGCTGCTGGTGCGACACGCGCCGGCAGCGGTGAGCGAAGCGTTCGTCGCGTCGCGGCTGGGAGGCGCCCACGGTCAGGCCTTTGGTACGCTTCCGCGTGGTACTGATGTGGATTCGATCATCGATCGGAGCCGGCCGGTTACTTCCTGACGTTTCGGAAGGTTCCGGGCGTTTCGTGGTGCCGCCCGCGGAGGCAGGGGGACGGCGCCGCGTCGCGAGGCGGACAAAAATTGTCCGAATCCTGAACCACTTGCGTTGCATCAGGGCGCGGCCTATCCATGAGGTCATGGAGAGGCGCCGCCCTCGTGGGTGGTGCGCGTACCAGCATGCCGTGCCTGGGGTCATTGACGATACCAGGTGGTCGGCGAGTTCAGCCCGAGGGATGAGGAACGGTGCGTGTTACCGCCCGCTCCCAGCCCGGGCCTTTGTTGCTGCGTGGAGAGGGATCGATGTTCCCAGAGGAGTACCAGGAGCCAACATACGGCACCGCCATTCAGGTGGTGATGATGTTGCGCATGCTGGACGACGCGGCAGGCGGCGCGTTGCCCATCCGTGAGTTGGCGGAGCGGCTCGAGGTCCACCCACGCACGGTCAAGCGCTACATCGACGCGATCGGAGCGGTCGTGCCGGGTAGCGAGGGGCAGCCGCTGATCGAGCGCCGCCGCTGCGGCCGCACGCCCTACGCCGTGCTCAACCGACCCAACGGCGGTCGCGCCGCTGCCGGGGCGGGTGAGGCTGGCGAGCGGCGTGACGGCGCGGATGGCGTCACACCGCCGGTGGCCGCCGTGGTTCCGGCGGCGCGCGGTGACGCGGACGGTGTCGACCTTGTGGTCGCGGTGGAGCCGCACGTCGTGTCAGCACCGGAGACGGCCGGTCGACTCCCCGGCGCCGGCTGGCTGCCGGTCTCTGACGGTCGCCTGCGCGGCACGGTGCGCGTCCGGGTTGACGGGAGCCTGCTCGGGTGGCTGGCCGCCTGGGGCCCGTCCATCGAAGTGCTCGAGCCGGAGGACGTGCGGGACGAGCTGCGGGACTTCCTCGCCGAGGCGTTGGAGCGCTACCTCTGACCGGACCGCGTTGGTCGTCGGTCGCTCACGTCAGTCGTCCTGGCTCAGGTCGAGGTCGACCATGAGATCTGCTCCCACCGCCTCGAGTCGTGCGCGGAGCTGGTCGGGCTCGACCTGGGGAGGTAGCAGCAGCCTGGCGTAGACCTGGAAGAGCGTACCCCCGGCCATGGGAGCCTCCGCCAGCTCGGTGTGCAGCTCCTCGACGTTGACGCCAGCGGCGGCGAGGGCTTCGGTGACCTGCCGGACGATCCCGGGCCGGTCAGTGCCCACGAGCTCGAGGTGCCACGCCGTGCCCTCCGGTTGACCGTGCGCGCCGGTCTCCTCGATGTGGATGGTCAGCCCGTCGGCGCGCAGCCCGTCACAGGCTGCGCGCAGGGTGCCCACCTCGTCTGCGTGGAGCGTGAACATGGCGATGCCGGCGAATTTGCCGGCGAGCCGGGCCATCCGGCTCTCGAGCCAGTTCCCGCCATGTTGGTCGACGAGCGCGGCGAGGCGCCCGACGATGCCGGGGCGGTCATCGCCCACGAGGGTCAGGACCAGAGTGCTGGGCTGGGTCATGAGATCTCCGCCGATTGGGTGCCGGGTGTGCTGGTGTGGTGTGCTGCGGCTGTGTACGCCGCCACGCGGCGCCGGCTGGTGCGTGGCGAGGACTGTTCGCCTGCCGAGCGTTGCCGCCGGGGTCTGGCGTCGCCAGGCGCAGGTGTCGCGTGCCGTCCGCCTCCACCAACCTTGCCGCCGACGCGCCCTGTGGTCAATCGGCGCGAAGCGTGGCATGGTGCCGGCGCGGGCGGCCATGCCTGCCCGACCGAGACCACGGAGGCGTGACGACCGGCCCATGACGGACCTGCTGGACAGACTCGCGACGAGCCCACCGGACGAAGCGCAGGCGCTCGCGCTCGTCGCGTGGGCGACCGGGGCGGACCGCCCGTCCGCCGGTCCCGGGCTTGCCGCGGCCGCACGCGAGCGGCGCGCTCGCGTGCGTGGCGCGGTCGTCGGGTTCAGCCCCAAGGTCTTCCTGCCCGTCACGAACCTCTGCCGCAACCGCTGTGACTACTGTACCTTCCGCAAGTCGCCCGGCGATGAGGGCGTCTGGACGATGCGTCCGGACGAGGTCGTCGCCGCGCTTGACGCGGGCGCGGCCCACGGGTGCGCGGAGGCGCTGCTCTGCCTCGGCGATACCCCCGAGCGGGCGTACGCGAGCTACCGGCGGACGCTGCAGGAGCTGGGCGCGCCGAGCACGGCCGCGTACCTCGCCCGCATCTGTGAGCTCGCCCTCGAGCGTGGCCTGCTGCCGCACACCAACGCCGGGATCCTGACGGCGGATGAGCTCCGGCTCCTGCGTCCGCTCAACGTCTCGATGGGCCTGATGCTCGAGTCCAGCAGCGACCGCCTCTGCGAACCCGGCATGCCCCACCATCGAGCGCCCGACAAGCGCCCCGCCGTGCGGCTGGCGATGATCAGCGAGGCTGGCCGCCAGCGTATCCCGTTCACGTCCGGGATCCTCATCGGCATCGGCGAGACGCCCCTCGAGCGGATGCAGTCGCTGCTCGCGCTGCGCCGGTTGCACCGCGAGCACGGACACCTGCAGGAGGTCATCATCCAGAACTTCCGCGCGAAGCCCGATATCCCGATGCACGGTGCAGACGAGCCAGGCCTCGACGACCTCCTGCTGTGGATCTCGCTCGCGAGGATCGTGCTGGACGATGAGGTCGTCATCCAGGCACCGCCCAACCTGAGCCCTGGCGCGACACGCGCGCTGCTCGACGCCGGCCTTGAGGACTTTGGCGGGATCAGCCCGGTGACCCCGGACTACATCAACCCCGGCCACCCGTGGCCTCAGCTGGATCGACTCGCTGATGACTGCGCGCGTGCCGGCTCACGGCTCCAGGCGCGGCTCGCTGTCCACGAACGCTACGCGGCGGGTCCGTGGCAGGACCCGGCGATCACGCCCTGCATCACGGCCGCCCGCGGCGCGCTGCGCCGCAACTGGGGGGCGCTCGCCGGCGCTCCTCGTGCGGAAGAGCACCACCGGGTCACGCCGCCATGTGGTCAGCTCCCCCGTGCCGTCACCCCTCCCCTGTCCGGGGCCGAGCGCTCATGACCGACCTGCTCCACGCGGCGCTCGCCGCAGCCTCTCCGTCAGTCCGCGACACCCTCGAGCAGCGCCTCGCCGGCGATCTGCCCGGTGAGGACGCGCTGACGAACCTGCTCCGCGCGACCGGTCCGGACCTGCGCGCGCTCGTCGCCACGGCGGACGCGCTGCGGCGCCAGCAGGCAGGCGACGCCGTCACCTGGGTGGTCAACCGCAACATCAACTTCACCAACGTCTGCGTGAAGTCGTGCAGCTTCTGCGCGTTCTCGCGGGATCTGCGCTCGGAGCAGGGCTACCTGCTGCCCGTCGACGAGGTCGTGCGCCGCGCGCGCGAGGCGGCGGACGTTGGCGCGACCGAGGTCTGCGTCCAGGCGGGGCTGGTGCCGCAGATGGACGCGGGCGCCTACGTCGCGCTCTGCCGTGCGGTGCACGAGGCATGCCCAGAGCTGCACATCCACGCCTTCTCGCCGGAGGAGGTGCGCTACGGGTGCCAGCGCGCAGGCTGGTCCGTCCGCGACCACCTGCTCGCGCTCCGTGACGCCGGCCTCGGCTCGCTGCCCGGGACCTCCGCGGAGATCCTCGACGAGGACCTCCGCCAGCGGATGGCCCCTGGCCGTCTGACTGTCGCCCAGTGGATCGAGGTCGTGACGACGGCCCACGAGCTGGGCATCCCGACCACGGCGACGATGATGTTCGGCCACATCGAGCAGCTCGAGCACCGCGTGCGCCACCTGCTGCTGCTGCGGTCGATCCAGCAGCAGACCGGCGGGTTCACCGAGTTCGTGCCCCTGTCCTTCGTCCACCACGAGGCGCCGCTGTTCGCGCGCTCGATGATCCCCGGTGTCCAGGCCGGCCCCACCGGTAATGACGTCGTGCGCACCTACGCCGTCGCGCGCGTGGTGCTGGGCGACGTCATCCCCAATCTGCAGGCGTCGTGGGTCAAGGAGGGCCCACGGGTCGCGCAGCTGTTGCTGGACTGCGGGGTCAACGATCTGGGCGGGACGCTGATCAACGAGAGCATCTCCACAACGGCAGGCGCCGAGCATGGTCAGCGCATGACCCCTGCGGCGCTGGTCCGCATCATCCGCGACGCCGGGCGTGTTCCCGTCGAGCGCGACACGCGCTACCGGCACCTGCGAGTCCTCGACGACCCGGCGGCTGACGCACCGCACCCGCTCGATCTGGTCGAGGACGCCGAATCGCGGTTCGGCTCGTACCAGCAGCTCGCCGCGCGCGAGGACTACCGCTTTCGCTGGGAGCCACGGCGGGAGTCGCCGCGGGTGGCGTCAGCCGGCGAGCGGTGAGCGGACGGCCAGCGGACCAAGCCAGCGGCTCAGGTCCTCCGGCAGATCGATGTCCAGCGACGTGCCGGCGCGCACCACCCGCCCGTGCCGCAGCCCCTCCCGTCGCGCGAGCGCCTCGTGCCGGATCAGGCTGTCCTCACACCCGAAGGACAGGAGCTCCGGAGCGGGGCTCCGCCACCACGCCACGTTCGTCCCCAGCGCGGCGCCGTCCGGCGCGAACACCGCGTCCAGCCCGTGCGCTGCGTCCAGCACCGCCCCGAGGTCGCCGGCGCACAGCGTGGGCAGATCCGCCATCACGACCATCAGCGCCGTGCCGCGCAGCTCGCCGGCTACGGCGCGCAGCACCATGCCCGGTCCCTGCTCGTCCGCGCGATCGCGGCGGACCTCCGAGCCGCGCGACCGTGCGAGGGCTGCGACGTCGTCGCAGTCCGTGAGCGTCAGCACCGTGTAGCCAGGCGCCGCTTCGCCCACGACCCCCAGCACGTGCTCGAACAGCCGCCGCGCCAGCGCAGCGCGCTCGCCGTCGTCCAGCACCCCGCGCAGCCGCCGCTTCGCCCGGGTGAAGCCACGGGCAGGCACACAGACGATACCCTGCGCGCTCATGGCGCGACCTCCTGCGCCAGCTCGAGGAGCTCGCGGGCGAAGCGCGTGCGCTCGGTCAGCGTGGGCAGCAGGATGTCGCGTTCGAAGACACGCGGTCTGACCCGCCCGGCGGCAGACGGGCTCGCGTCCGACTGGTCCGCGCCCGACTGGCCCGTGCCCGACTGGCCCGTGTCTGACGGCCCGTCACCGGGCGCGACCACCCACCCGTCCAGGATGTCGGCGTAGCGGCTCGCGATCACTGACGCGCTGGGGTCGACGCCCAGCAGGCTGCGGACCATCGCCTCCAGCGGCCCCTTGACCGCGCGACCGCCAATCAGCGGGCTCACCCCGATGACCGCCCGCGTAGCCAGCCGCGCCCGAAGCCCGGGTCGCGCGAGGATGGGCTCGATGCTCACCCAGGGGTTCGACGGGGTCAGCACGACGAGGTCCGCCTCCGCGATCGCGTCGAGCACCGCCCGCGTCGGGCCGGGGTCTGCCGGGCTGCGGACCGCAGCCAGCGCCGGCGCCGCGCGGTGCCGCACCAGCCAGTCCTGCAGCCCAAGCTCCCGCCCGTCGGCGGTCACGAGCGTCGTCGGGCATGGCGCGTCGGACATCGGCAGCAGCCTGTGTGCGACGTCGAGCCGGCGGCACAGCTCCGCCGTCACGTGCGTCAGCGTCCACCCGTCGCGCAGCAGCTGGGTTCGTCGCAGGTGTGTCCCGAGGTCCTGATCCGACAGCGCGAACCACGGCTCGTGGCCCAGGCGCTCACACATCGCGAGCGCCTCGTGGCTCTCGCGCTCGAGGCCCCATCCTCGCGGCTCGTTCGACAGCCCGGCGAGCGTGTACATCACCGTGTCGAGGTCGGGGCAGATGCGCAGCCCGAGGTGCTCGAAGTCATCGCCGGTGTTGACCACGACCGTGAGCCGCTCCGGTGGCAGCAGCTGCGCCAGCCCGTGCACGAGGCGTGCTCCGCCCACGCCGCCGGACAACACGACGACCCGGGGCGTCCACTCAGACATAGAGATCCTCGTCCGGCGCGCGGTACTGCGCGCCGCTGCCTGCGTCGTCGTCGGGTGCGAGCGTGAGGCCGCGGATCAGCGTCACCGGGCGGCCTTCGTCTCCCTGGCCAGCGATCAGGTCGCCGAGCGCCGCGACCGCGTCAGCCACGGCGACGACCGTGCGTTGCAGCGGGCGCGCGTCGAGGTCCGGCTCGCCCACGTGGGACCGCAGCGGGTGGAATCCGGCGACGCCGATGGCGGTCCCGATCGTGCCCAGCCGGAACGGGCGGCTGTGGGAGTCGGTGAGCACGATCGCGACGTCCACGCCGGTCCGCTCCGTCAGCGCCTCGCGGATCCGGCGCGCGCTCACGTCCGGCGCTTCGGGGAGCAGCAGCAGCCGCTCGCCAGCGTCGCCCGGCCCGGTCCCCGCGTTGCTCTGATCGATGCCCGCCATCGCGGTGACGAACCCACACCGGTGCCGCGTGATCAGCACACCCGGCGCCGCTCGCGAGACGGCCGCGCTCTCGGCGAGCACGAGCGCGACCAGCCGCGGGTCGTGGCCTGTCTGCGCGGCCAGCTCGCACGCCTCGTCCGTCGCCGTCACGTCCTGCAGCGCAACGAAGCGCCCCTCGGCGCGTGAGCAGACCTTCGAGGTCACCGCGAGCACGTCCCCGTCGACGAGCGCCAACCCCGCGCGCTCCACGGCGGTGAGGATCAGCGCCGCGACATCGTCTCCGGGAGCGACGCGCGGGATGCCGTCCAGCGACCAGACCTGCAGCGCCGGGACGAGCGTCATGCCGTCTCGATGCCGGTGATGCGGATCCCGGCGCCCGGGGACTTGTAGTGCCGGTTGATGTGGAGCAGCACCGGCGTCAGCGACTCGAGGGCGATGGCGTTGCGCAGCGCGCCCGCGTCGATGCCGCGGCCACCCAGGTCAGCGACCAGGCCGATCACCGCGGCGCGCAGGTCCGGGTCGTCGCCCACGACGAGCACGTCCGTCTCGAGGTCGTGGTCCAGATCAGCAAGGTGGGCGGAGCTCACGTGATGGAACCCGGCGACCACCTGGACGCCCTCGCCCAGCAGCGCGGCTGCCTCGAGCGCCGCTGCCTGTCCGGCCGGCAGGTGCACCTCGCGCACACGCGGCGGCGCCAGCGGCACCGTGATGTCGAGCAGCGACTTGCCCTGCAGCGCCTCGCGGAGCGGCTCGAGCGTGGACCGGTGTGCGCCGTACGGGACGCTGAGGACGACGAGCGCGGCGTGCGCGACGGCCTGCTCGTTGCTGCCGCCGTGGATGGTCACGCCGCAGGTCCCGGACAGCTCGGCTGCACGTTCGCGGCCGCGGTCACCGTCGCGTGAGCCGATCAGGACGTCGTGCCCAGCCCGTGCCCAGCGAATCGCGAGCCCGCTGCCTTCCTTGCCTGTACCGCCGATGATCCCGATCTTCATGGTGCCTGCCCTGCGTCTGTCGCCAGTGATGCGCGCGTCGCGTCGCGCCGCGGCTGGCGCACTGTACCGTCTGGGCCGGCGCGCGCAACCTCCGGGTGGTGGTGCACGGCGCGCTCGGCCTGCCGGTGCCCGGTCTTCTGGCGAGTCGGTCTTCTGGTGACTCAGTCTTCCGGTGGTCCGGACCGCTGGGCGCGCAGGACCTGCCTCTTGCCGCCCGCGGGACCGTCCGTGCGTCGGACGTCGAGGCCCAGGCCAGCCAGGGTGCGCCGGACCGCACCCTGGACCGTGTAGGTGCCCAGCACGCCGCCGGGGCGTAGCGCGCTCACCAGCGCCTCGAGGAACGACTCGCTCCAGAGCTCCGGGTTCGCCTCCGGGCTGAACGCGTCGTGGTAGATGGCGTCGAAGCCTCCTGTCTGTCCGGACGACGGCCTGGACCCACTTGTCGTCCGGGCGGCCTCGCCCGCCAGTCGCTCCAGCCACCCGGCCTCAAGCACGTGCTGGCTCGCGTCACCGGGGATGATCCGCAGCCGGACCCGGTCGCTGTCGCCCCACGACAGCGTTGAAGCGCCATCTTCGCTCATGCGGATCAGCGCGGTGACCAGTGACGCATCGACGCCGGGCAGGTCGGTCAGCCGTAGCGTGCGCAGGGTGTCAGCCGGCAGGGGGTCGCGCTCGAAGCTCACGAAGTCGAGCCGAGCGTCAGCGGGGAGCGTGGCCACGGTCGCGAGGAAGTTCATGCCGGTCCCGAAGCCGACCTCGAGCACACGGACGCTGCCGGCCCGTCGGGCGTGGTCGAGGACGCCGGTGCCGTGGACGAAGACATGCAGGGACTCGGTCCAGGCGCCGTGGGTGGAGTGGTAGGTCTGGGCGTAGGTGGGGTGGTGGAGCGTCGGGGAGCCGTCGGAGGTGCGGCGGAGGGTTGGCTGAGCGCGACGGTGAGCGTCGTGGCGCTCGGTCGAGCTGCCGGCCTGGTGTTCGGTGGCCTGGTGTTCGGTGGCTTCGTGCTCGGTGGCCTGGTGGTCGGTGGCTCCGTGCTCGCCGCGGTCGTGCAACGGTCGTTCGCAGGAGGCCGGGGTGCTGGTGTCCGTGTGTTCGTCTGGCGCGGTCATGGCGGTGGGTGGTGTGGGGCGTCTGTCGCAGGTGCTTGCCGGCTGGGGCGCCGGTTGCCTGGCGTCCGGATTGACCGACGTGGTGTTCGCGCCTACCGATTGGGCGCTGCGTTAGACATGATCCTGCGGCCTCTTCAATCCGGTGATGCATGGCGACTCGTGAGAAACTGCTTCAGCGCTCGGACGCGCTCCATCAGGTGTACAACGCCCGGTTCTCGGGGTTCCCGCGAGCGACGCGGGATCCCGAGCTGCTGCGGGATCTGCTGCGTCAGGCGAAGGACCTGGTGAAGAAGGCGGAGTCGGGGCCGATCGCGATCGACGTGCGTCAGCGGCTGCGCGATCGCGTCGCGCTGTACGACAGTGAGCTCAAGCTGGTCCGGGAGGCTGCGGGGAACCCCGAGGCGGCGCGGGCGGCGGGTCTGGGCATGGCGGCGAACGCGGTGTTCCACCGGTACCGCCGGCACTACGCGGGGCGGGCGCGGCTGAGCCGGGACACGGAGCAGCTGCGTGAGATGGTCGAGGATCTGCGGGGCATCGCCGACGCGATGGACGTGATGCTGGAGCAGGGCGCGGTTGCGTCGCTGGAGCGGGATCGCGGAGTGGTGCAGAGCCAGATCGAGCTGTTCGAGCAGGAGCTCGGCGAGATCGAGAGCGGGCGCACGACGGCGTCACCCCAGGAGGTGATCTCCGGGGGCGCGGAGTGGGCGAACGACCTGTTCGCCGTGTACGCGCGTCAGTTCGCCGGGCTGCCGCGGCTGTCACGTCGGCCGCGGTTGATCGAGCGGATGCTGGTGTCGCTGCGGCGCGCCCGGGACTGGATGGCGACCGTCGCCCAGGACGCGGAGGTCCAGGAGCTGGCGACGCGGAACGTCGAGGTGTGTACGCAGCGCCTGACGCAGTGGGAGACGGAGCTGGAGCAGATCCGCGCGAGCCGCGAGCAGACGGACGTCTACGATCTGCTGGAGGCGTTCGACGCGGAGCTGGATCGGCTCACCGAGGTGTACGACAAGGAGTTCGCCGGCCAGGCGCGCGGGACGCGTGACCTCGCGCTGATGTGCGGGCTTGTCGACCGCTGCGACGAGGTGGCTCGGCAGGTGGCTGATCTGCACCGGGCGTACGACCTCGAGGAGACGGCGCGCCTGATGATCGCGGCGCGTGACCAGGTGGTCGTGCTGGCTCGCGAGTACGACCAGATCGCCGAGGCGAAGCAGCAGGGCGAGGGCGTCCAGTAGGGGACGCGGGCCCGGGCTTCGCGCGAAGACATCCGGCAGGGACCCGGCGGAGGGCGCCGGTGCGTCGCGCCGTCAGCGGCTCGTCGCGTCGTCGGCGCGTGGGCAGCGGCTTGTCGCGCGGTCAGCGGCTTGTCGCGCGGTCAGCGGCCTGTCGTGCCGTCAGCGGCTTGTCGCGCGGTCAGCGGCTTGTCGTGCCGTCAGCGCGCGGCCGCCCGACGTGCTGTCAGCGTGCGCTGGAGCGGGTGAGCTCGTCGGGCGGGAGCTTCATGTCCCAGACCAGGCCAAGCCAGCTCATGGCGACGAGCGTGTAGTACGTGATGTCGATCTCGTACCACCGGAACCCCTGGCGGACGGAGTTCATGTAGTGGTGGTGGTTGTTGTGCCAGCCTTCGCCGAGGGTCACCAGCGCGATGAACCAGTTGTTCCGGCTGCCGTCGGGGGTCTCGAAGCGGCGTCGGCCCACGAGGTGCGCGACGGAGTTGACGAGGAAGGTCCCGTGCCAGGTGAGGACGGTGCTCAGGAAGAAGCCGACGAACAGGCCGGGCCAGCCGAACAGCAGGGTCACGGCGACGGCGAGCGTGACCGGGGGCACCAGCCACCAGCGGTCGAGCCAGCGCAGCTCGGGGTAGCGCTCGAGATCCCGCACGCGCGCGGACGGGGCGTCCGCCGTGTCGTCCCACAGCCACATGACGTGCGCGTACCAGAAGGTGCGCAGCAGCGGCGAGTGGGGGTCGCCGTTGCGATCCGAGTAGGCGTGGTGGTCGCGGTGGTGCGCCGCCCACCAGAGCACGCCGCGCTGCATCGAGGTCTGGGCCAGCCAGGCGAGCATGAACTGCACGACCCGGCTGGTGCGGAAGGTCTTGTGGGAGAAGTAGCGGTGGTAGCCGGCGGTGATGCCGAACATGCGCGCGACGTAGAGCACGACACACACGACGACGGCCTGCCACGTGACGCCGGACCAGAGCGCGCCGAGCGGCGCGAGGTGGAGGAGCCAGAACATCGCCCGCACGATGCGGTTGCGGGTCACGTTGCTCGGCGCCTCAGCGCCGGGTTCGGCCACCGCGTCGCTGGACTGCGGCTGGCTCGACACGGGAAGTTCCATCGGTTCATCCGTTCATGGAGTCGGGTCCGCCGTGCAGACGCCCCCTGGCGTCCCGGACATGGGCCCCTCGTTCCCCGGAGCGTAGCGGCAGGCTCCGGCGGGCGCTGTCACAGTTCGGTAAAAGCGTTCCGTCGTGGGGGCCTGCGGCTCTGGCGCCGCGGGGTGGCGGGGCCGGCGCCCCGCGGCCGCGCCGCAGGCGCAGCCGGGCCCCTTGCCTGCCGGCGCCGAGTTCGATAGCCACGTGCGGGCACGACCGGCGACCGGCGCTCCCGCGCTGGCCGCCGTCATCGGCCACCAACACGTCCCCTCATGAGGAACACACCATGTCTGCAGTGCCCCCGGTCGGAAGCGAAACAGCGCAGGAGATCCTGGCCGACATCCCCGGCTCCGGTCGGATCATCGCGACGATCTCGACGACGCTTGGCGACCTCGAGTGTGAGCTGTTCGACGACCTCGTCCCCGAGACGGTCGCCAACTTCGTGGGCCTCGCGACCGGCCGCAAGACCTACCTCGACGCGAACGGCGCCCCGGCGCGCGGCAACTTCTACGACGGCGTGATCTTCCACCGCATCATCAAGAACTTCATGATCCAGGGCGGCGATCCGACCGGCACCGGCCGTGGCGGCCCGGGCTACCGGTTCCGCGACGAGTTCCACCCGTCGCTCAAGCACGACCGCCCCGGCATCCTGTCGATGGCCAACGCCGGCCCGAACACGAACGGCAGCCAGTTCTTCGTGTGTGAGGTCCCCACGCCGCACCTCAACAACCGCCACTCGGTGTTCGGCGTCGCGCGGAACCCGGACCTGGTCCTGAAGATCGCGTCGGTCCCCACCGGCGCCGGGGATCGCCCCCGCACGGACGTCGTGATCAACGGGATCTCCGTCCGTCGCGAAGGCTGACGCCGCGCACCGGCTGCGGCCCCGCACCGGCCGCGGCCCCGCACCTTGTGGGTGCCGCGGTCGCGGCCGCCCCGCGGGTGCTCTAGCGGCGCCGCGTCCAGTCGCGTGGCCCGCGCAGCAGCTGCCAGACGATCGTCACGACGATCCCCACGAGCAGCGAGTGGAGGCGCGTGCGGTCGTCGAGCTGGCAGCCGTCCCGGCGGATCGCGTGGCCCAGCCACAGCTCGTCTGCCGGGGCCGGTCGCTCGGTCGGGTCCTCCGGAGGCCCGTCGTCGCGCGGAGGCTCCGCTCCGCCATCGTCCAGCGTCAGGCGGCTGCCGTCACGCTCGGCGCGTTGCCACGGCCGGTCTGCGCAGGGGAGGTACGACCACTGCCAGGACGGCTGCACCCACGCCTCGCCGGTCGAGGAGCCGATGGTTGGGGGTTCGCCGGGCGGGTCGTCTGGCGCGATCCTGCGCAGCGGCAGCTCGATCGCCAGCCGTTGCCCCGGCTCCAGCTCAGCAGGCAGGGAGACGCCGGTGCGCAGCTCGTCCTCGGTCACGTCCACGCATCGCTCGGGCCCGCGCGGCTCGAACGGGGTCACGCAGAGGTCGGCCGTCGAGAGGCCGATCGCCGGGCCTCGTTGCAGCTGCAGGGTGATCTGCTCCGCCCGCGCGGTGCCGGTGTTGTGGAGCTCGAGGTAGAGGGTCGCGTCGCCACCACGCGCGTGGACCCCGCCGCTGGCGGTGAGCTGCTGGCTCATGACGGGCGCGACGAGGTCTGCGCTGTTGAGGTCCACGGCGAGGCCCACGGCGTGCAGCACGTACGAGTCCAGATCCGTGAGCGCCGTCAACGTCGTCTCTGTCCAGCCGTTGCCCAGCGCTCCGGCGCGGCTGTCCGCCCACAACGTCGTGACGTCCCACCCCTGGCGGCACCCTTCGCGGTTCTGCTGCGTCAGGGGATCGTGGTTGCAGTGCCCGGCGGTGCCGCGCGTGTCGAGGCGGCCGGTGCTGTCGTTGAGCTGTGAGGCGAGGACGTTGCGCTCCGGGTTGTTCGGTCCGCTGAGCCACTCGGGCGCGCGCTCGGGTTGCCCGGGGCCGCGCCCGCTGATGCCCAGCCGGTCGCCACCCAGGTTCGCGTCGCCCTCCATCGCAGCGATGGCGATCGCCGCCCGGGCGTGACCTGACGGTGGCGTGCAGGTTCCGGGGAGCGTGATCCGCACCGCGGACGTCCCGGTGCGGCCCTCGTCGACCCAGCGTGCGCCGGCGAACAGCGCGACGCTGCGCATCGGGGCGTCAGGGTGCGTCCACGCCGTCGCGAGCGTCCAGCCTGCGGCGTTCATCATCCCGGTCCGCGGCGTGCGCGTCGCCGGGACCCCGCCCACCAGCCACTCGCCGGCGCCCGAGCGTTGCACGAGCGCGGTCAGGTCTGCGCCGCGCACGTGGTAGCAGGCCTTGAAGCGCCCGTCCGCGGAAGGCTCGGCGAGCGTGACGCGCACCCTGTCTGCGGTGACCGCGCTGAGCGCACCGTCCGGGCCGCGGACGGGGATCGGGACGTCGAGTGAGGCGGCGACGTCCTCGTCAGCCACCTTGTAGCTGCCACCCCAGAGCAGGATCGCGTAGAGGACCTCCGCGCCTTCCGGGAGGTCGAGCCACGCGCTGGAGCCGCTTCGTTCCCACGCTGCGGTGGTGCCCAGGGGCCAGCCGTCGTGCCCGCGCGGCGGCGCCGGGGAGGCGTCGCGGTCCTGCGGATAGCGGCTCAGGAACGTGCCGACGCTGTCGCGCGTGCCGGGGGTGTTGCCGGCCGCTGAACCGGACAGGCCGAGCGTGTTGCCGGTGACGCTCACGCCGCCACGGACCTCGTCGCGGTAGACGGGCTCCAGCGCAGCCGCGCTGGCCGCGACGAGGACGAGCGCCGCGGCCACGAGCACGGCGGCGATGGGCACGGCGGCGATGGGCACGGCGAGCGAGCGGACGATCACGTCGCGAGTCAGGCTCGAGTGAGCCGCGCGCTCCGGAGCTGCGTTCGCCTGCGCGAGGCTCTGCTGCGTCACGTCGCGCGTTCCGAGCGAGCCGTTGGCGGCTGCGGGCGTGATGGCCGGCCATCGCCGGGGCGTCGCCGGTCCGTTGGCCGGCGTTCGTGCGACAGACGTTCGTGAGGTAGCGGCGGGGTGCGGGTTCGTAGGCATGAGCGACCTCCTGGGCTGGGTGTGCCGTCGTGGAGGTCGTCTCGTCGTCGCCCGTGTTGCACAGTGATGTGCGATGGTTCGTCGATCACAACGAGCGACGCCGCTCACGCGTGAGCATGAGCGGCGTCGTCAACGGGGTTCACCAGCCGCAGTGGCAGCCACGGCCGGGGGCAGGAGCGGTTCAGCGCTCGATCGGCTGGATGGCCAGCGTCGTGCCGTTGGGCAGCAGCGCGACGAGGTACACCCCGATTTCTTCTTCCAGGTCACCGACGGCGAAGACGGTGATGAAGGCCGGCGACGTCAGCGGTGCGGTGAAGTCGAGGGCGGTCGATTCCTCACCGGCGAGCGCGACGCCCACTTCGTAGGTGCCGGTGGGCAGGTTCGCCGGGGAGGTCGCTTCGCTGATGTCGATGTCGAGGAGGGTCGGGTCGCCGTCGACCCACACATCAACCGGGCCCACGTTCGCCGCGGCGTGGGCGACGATCAGGGTGACCTCTTCTTCGCTCACGTCGGTGGGGTCGGAGATCACGCCAACGCCGAAGCTCTCGCTGCCCAGGCCGCCGTAGGCCCAGAACGTCGTGGCCGTGTCTGCGCCCAGCGCGACGCCGTCCGCGGAGAAGACGGCGTCTTCCAGGGTGCCGCCGTCAGGAACCACGGCGATGTCGTAGGAGCCAGCCGGCACCTCGAGGTACGCCGTCCCGTTGCCGAACGTGATCGCGTCCAGCGCGGACCCGGCCTCCGGCGCCGCGCCGTTGATGTAGATGTCGACGGCCGGAGCGTCCCACGACGCGTGCATCACGCGGACCATCGCCATGTCGACCGGCGGCTCCGTCGTGTCCGTGCCGGTGTCCGGCGTCCCGTTGCCGCCGTTGTCGTCGTCGTCGCTGCACGCGGCAATGGAGAAGGCGGTGGCGCTAGCGAGGAGGAACAGGAATGCGCGGTTCTTCAGGTCAAACATGGGAGCCTCACTCTGTCGTGCGGTTGGGCCATTCTCATGAGCCCACCTTGGGTTACGCGGTCAGCCGGAAGCGGCACATCGCCGCCCTCACTCCAGCACGGACATGAAATGCAGGGATTGGCGTTCGAGGTGCGCACCCTGATGTCGATTTCTGACGCCTTGCGTCACATTTTCGTCGCGGCGTGATCATCGCCCGGTCACGCAGGCCGTGATCCGTGCGGCGCCTCGGTTCGCGCGCGCCTGCTCCCCGGGGCCGCGGAGCGGGCGCCGAGCAGCTCCGTCCGTCCCACGTGCGCGATGTTCCCGGCGCCTCGGGACACACCACGTCCTGCTGCTTCGTTCGCCGTGCGCAAACGCGAACGCGCCGCCGGACGCCGGCGTGGAGCCAGGGTCGGGCGGCGCGCCTCGCGCGGCCGTCGCGTTGGTGGGCTCGCTCCCCACGAGCCCGCGCGCGGACGGCGCGACGATTCAGGTGGCGACCATCACCGGGCGACCGTCAGTTGGCGTCGATGCGCAGGACGGCGCCGCTCTCCAGCGCGACGAACAGGGCCACGCCATCGGGCACCGCTACCGCGTGCACCGCCACGTACTGGCCAGCCAGCGCAGACAGGTCTGCGTCGAACGTCGCGTCGACGTTGCCGTCACCGGTCACGTCCGCGCCCAGGACCAGCGCCGCGGGGGCCGTGTCGAGCGTCGCAGAGGCCTCACCCAGCTCGATGTCCTCGAACAGCAGGGTGTTGGTCGTCCCCACGAGGTAGACGTCCACCGCCCGGTCGGGTCCCGCGCCTACGCCCGCCGCGTTGTGGACGAAGCGGACGCGCACGTCCTCTGCCGGGACGTCGCGCTCGTCCGTGATGCGCATCCCCTGGATCGCCGTGTCACCGTCGTAGGCGACCAGCGTGTAGCTCTCGCCCGCTGCGTACTCCAGGCCCGGGATCGCGAGGGCGGCGGTCCCACTGCAGCTCGAGCCCTCAGCGTAGACATCGAACGCGTAGTTGCTCGCCGGCACGTTCTGGTACGCCAGCGCCTCACCGAACGGCAGGACCGGGCCAATCTGATCCGGGCCCACGCAGATATCCACTCCGGCCGGGGTCACGTCGTCCGCGATGGTGCTCAGGTGCACGACCCGGATCGACGTCTGCGTCGGCTCTGCGGTGTCGCGGGGGAACAGCGGGATCGTCGTCCCATCGGGCAGCAGCGCGATCAGGTACGCGCCGTCCTCCGGATCGAGGACGTTGCCCACCGCGAACGCCACGACGTAGAGCGGCGACTGCAGCGGCACGTCGAACGTCAGCTCCACGTCGCCCGTCCCTGCCCGCGCGAGGCCCACTTCGTAGTCACCGGTCGGCAGCGTCGCGGCTTCCTCGAGCGTCGCACCCAGCGCCACGCCGGTGAACGTCTCGTCGCCGTCCACGAAGATGTCCACGGGGCCCACGTTCACCGCGGCGTGTGCGATCTGGATGGTGGCGTCCGTGCTGCTGGGCGACGTCGGGTCCTCCAGCACGCCCACGCCAAAGCTCTCGTCGCCCAGGCCGCCGTACGCCCAGAACGTCGTCGCGGTGTCCGCCGACAGCTCGAAGCCGTCGACCGAGAACACCGCGTCCTCGAGCGTCGCGCCGTTGGGTACGACGGCGATGTCGTAGCTGCCCGGCGGTACGGACAGGTACGCCGTCCCGTCGCCGAACACCAGCGCGTCCAGCGCCGATCCCGCCTCCGGCTCCTCGCCGTCGATGTAGATGTCGACCGCCGGCGCGTCCCACGACGCGTGCATCACGCGGATCCGGGCCACCGGGTCCGGGCTCGTGTCGTCTCCGGGGCTCGTGTCGTCCGGTGTGGTGTCGCCGAGTCCGGTGTCGTCACCGGGCGCCGGGTCATTCGGGTCGTCGCTGCACGCCGTGACCGCGACCGAGGCCGCGAGGACGAGAGGAAGCCAGCCGCGATGCAGATTCATCATCGTGAATCTCCTGCAGTTCTGGAGGCGCGATGCCTCCCTGTGGGGAACGGCCACCGGCGGGTCTCGCCGCCCGTGAACCGCTCCTGTAATGCGCTGCACCGCGAATCCGGTGCTCGGGATGTAACTATTCCCGGGTGCGCCCGCGCCGTCAGCGACATGATGCGCCGTCTGGCACGAGTCTATCGATATGATGCATGAATGTCATCCGGAGCGATCGCGCGGGAACA
>ERZ869909.1158-NODE-1158-length-22548-cov-11.660896_pt1 | contig 22548 bp, 23 predicted proteins | sample MGYA00520892_ERZ869909 | MGnify/ENA primary metagenome ERZ869909 (study PRJEB32215, sample SAMEA104723947) | bioreactor metagenome | biome: bioreactor; feature: anaerobic bioreactor; material: water | place: China | collected 2015-03-12 ... | reverse complement strand
TGCTTGGCTTGATATATTGTTAAAGAACGTTTTGCTTCGTTTCCCGAAGCGAGGACGCGCATTCTACACGCCTCATTCTTGATGTCAACCGCTTTCGAAAAGTTTTTTGTTTTCCTAAGCTTTCTGTTGTCATCCGGCCAAAATCGCTAGAGTTAACATGCTCTTTTGCGGTGTTGCCGTTCGTCCGTAGACGAGGTGCGCATTTTAGGGATTTTCCGGTCAGGGTCAACAGTATTTTTTAAAAAAGTGACTGACTGGTTAGTTTTTCGCCTTATCGCTGATATCGTGACCATATTTTAGCGATTCGACCGCGCCTAAGACATTCGAACTCAATAAAATTAAGCTGGACGAACAAAGTTTAACCATGTCGTTTGTGCTATGCTTGTGCACGTACTTATATAGGTATGGTTTATTCAATCTCTTTTTTATTTTCATTCTTAAGGATTTCTTTATGTATCGAGCTTCATCAGGCATGCAAATCATTACCGCTGCTGTTATCGCCATTATCTATACTTTAATTGCGCAGTTGTTTCTTGAAATGCCAAGCCCCCTTACCGTTTCACTGATCGGATTGGGTGTGTTTCTTGGCGGTATCATCACGCCTTATGTTGGTTTTATTCTTCAGAACCGGAAATCTAAGGTCGCGAAGCAGGCACCTCGTGCCCATAAAGCACCAGCAACTGGTGGCGACGCAAGAACTCTCTATGTCGGCAACTTACCTTTTAAAACGAGCGAAGAAGAAGTGCACGAATTGTTTAGCCGCTATGGCGACGTTTCCGATGTTCGCTTGGTCAAAGATCGTCGTACCGGTCGGAAAAAGGGCTATGGATTTGTTGAAATGGATGCGACCGGCGCAGACATCGCTTTAGCGAAACTAAACGATCATGATTTTGAAGGCCGCACACTAAAAGTAAGAACTGCCCACGCTGACCAAGACAAAGAATAATCAACCTATTCACTGTCCACTTACTTTACGATTTCCAGAGTTAAAAAAGGGCCGGTTTTTACACCGGCCCAGTATCACTGCTTACACAGGGTTGGGATTAGTAACTTACAGTAATTTCGTCTGAGCACACGCTCGTGCCCGCTTCACAAATTTGATAACTTAAAGTACCGCCGCCACGAAGTCCTGTTGCATCGGTATAAGATCCAGAGTTGCTGACCGTTGCAACCGTTGAGCCGTTGCGACGAATGGTGACGCTAGAACTTGTCGCACCGGACCAGGTGAGGTCAACAGAGACAACGCCGCGAACCTTGTACGATGTTGCGCCAACAGTGAAGTTGCTGCCACCTTCATCACCGCCGCCGGTATCACCACCGCCAGTGTCGCCACCGTCATCGCCGTCATCGCCACCGCTACCGCCACCAGCAGCACAGCCGTTCGACATTAAGTAGTCGTATGCATCTTTCGCTTGCACTAAACCATGACCATAAAGATTATCGCGACCACTGGCGCCAAGATCTTCAGCGCTTGCATTAAGCGCAGCTCGGATTTCATCATTCGTACAATCAGGGAAATGCGACCAAACTAAAGCAGCGACACCAGCAACATGCGGAGACGCCATCGACGTACCATTAAAGCTAGCCCAATGGCTTGCACCGACATTAACTTGTGCGGTAGCACCTAAACTATTTAAGGCTTCCTGGCCGGCCGCTTGCGAAATACCAACCGCAGGAATCGAAACCGACACACCACCTAAGGTACCGTTAAGGTCTCCCGCTTCATTGTTATAGATAACTGCCGCACGTCCACCACCGTTCTGGCACGCTAGTACTTTATCGGAAAAACTCACTTGACCACGTTCAATCAAGCAGATGCTATTTTGCACGCCTTGGCAGGTTGAAGTTCCTAGACCACAGTTGACGAGCGTACCGGTTCTATCACCATCAGGTGAGCCATCCATCGCGATCGCACTATAGCTGCTGCCAGCCACGTTAAATAATGAAAGCTGACCCATGCCGCGTGGAACGGTCGACATAACATCGACGCCTGGAGCCGCGATTTCAACTTGGCTATTGCGCTGAGAGAACGATGCATGTTGTTTGTTGCGATCGATCGCGGCAACCGAAACAACTGCGTCATAAGATGCTGGGTAGGAGCTGCGTGTCGAGCCATCGTTGCCAGCCGCAGCAATACTTAAAACACCTGCGCTGTTTAAGCGTGCAAATGCATTGCGTTCCGTGGTACTTGAAAAGCTGCCACCCAAACTCATATTAATGACATTCGCGCCGTTGTCAGCACATTGATCGGCAGCGGCGATGAGACTTGACGAATACGCCCAGCCCGAAGCGCCGAATACTTTGACAATATGTAAATTCATTTGGCCGTTAGGGACAACACCAACGACGCCAACACCGTTGGCTAATGCCGCAATTGTGCCGGCAACATGCGTACCATGACCGTTTTCATCGGTATACCAATTTCCAGTGCCACTGTCCCATACACCAGTCACCGCATTGGTTTGTAAGTCTGGATGACCCAGATCATAGCCTGAGTCAATCACGCAAACAGTACGATTAGACGCGACCGCAGCAGAGACTAGATCTGCCTGCACCATGCCGATTCCATAAGGAGCATTGGGTTCAAATTCGCTGGAGAATAATTCGCGCTTTAAATCTTCTTCGATATAGAGAACATTTGGGTTGTTCTGCAAACCACGAAGTGCCTGCTTAGGAATCGTGATCGCCATGGCATTGTCCCGACCGAGGTCAACAAGCTTTTGGCCACCAGCACGCTCGACATTTTGCTGTACAGCAGCTTTTGCACCGGGTTGGAAACCGACAATGACGCGCTCAACGTCATTGGCCAGTGCAACGGGCGCTGAAAGAACGGCTGCCACGGCAACACTTAACGCGGATAATTTTAATTTATTCTTATTGGACATGGATAACGCACCTTTTGTTGTTACGATAAAACGTACACATTTAGTCGCTTATTGTTTTTATTCTAAAGACCAAACATGTGTACTGAGTGTCTCGTTAAAATTTTGTAATTATTTTTTAAGACTTTTATGTTCTAACTGAACCGGTAGTATAAAAAAACAGGGGTTTCCCCCCTATCTTCAGTTTCCATGCAGAAATTTACAATTCGCGTTAAAATAGCTGGCTCATTATTTGTAGTAGAAGGTAGCGCATGGTGACGGCAATAGACGACACAACCTATGAAAATCAATTTAATCAGAAAAAAGAAAGGCTTGCCGAACTCCTTGCACCTTTTCAAGCGCCAGAGTTAGACCTTTTTCGTTCACCCGCTCAACATTACCGGATGCGCGCTGAGTTTCGGGTTTGGCATGAAGGTGACGATCTGTACTACGTCATGTTTGATTCCGCCACCAAAGAAAAGTACCGGGTTGATCAACTGCCGGCGGCCAATCAGCTGATTAACCGATTAATGCCAGCGATCCTTGATTATGTTCGTAACAAACCAAGCTTGCGTCACCGCTTGTTTCAAGTGGACTTTCTAACCACCACGACCAACGAAGCGGTAATTTCACTGTTGTACCATCGTCAGCTCGACGACCAGTGGCAAGATGACATCACGGCGATGCGCACAGCATTCCAAAAGTTTGGGCGAATTGACTTCATCGGGCGTGCACGCAAACAGAAAATTTTATGTGAGCGAGAGCGAGTCACCGAAACGCTGATGATTGATGACCACCCTTATTATTTCGAGCACATCGAGAATAGCTTCACTCAGCCTAACGCGGTTGTGAATCAGCACATGATAAGTTGGGCCAAAGTGGTTGCCGACAATAGCGAACGAGACCTGCTCGAACTGTATTGTGGCAATGGCAACTTCAGCATTCCGTTGGCTGCTTCGTTTCGCCGTGTTTTTGGCACTGAAATTAGCCGCACGTCGGTACAATCAGCCCAACACAATATTGCCCTAAATGAAGTGCAGAATGTTCGGATTGAACGTCTGGCTGCCGAAGATTGTAGCGCGATTATTCAAGGCGGAGAGCTGCCGGGCCGACTCAAAGACTTGAACCTCGCCGACTACGATTTCGGTACTGTGTTAGTCGACCCGCCGCGGGCTGGACTAGACCAAGATACAGTAGCTATGGTGAGCCAGTTCGACAATATTATCTATATTTCGTGTAACCCGGAAACGCTGGCGGAAAACTTAGTCACGTTGCAGCAAACTCATCGCGTGGCAAGCGCTGCATTTTTTGACCAGTTCCCGTTTACCCATCACATTGAAGCCGGTGTTTATTTAACTCGACGTTAAACCGCTTGTGACTCAAACAAGAAAGGCGCCAACCCAGGCGCCTCTTCAATTCGCTCAACCGACTTTTAAGTTGTCGGGTGCTCTGCTGCTGAAATCGCTTCTTCAACTTGCTCACACGGCTTACGGTTTCTAGCTCGGCATAAATGCAAGTTTAAGGTGTGCGCGATAACCAAGAGTGACGCGCCAAAGACAATCATTAATGGCTCCCAGCCATGACCGAAGAAATCTTTATTGAAGTACAATACACCGCCACAGGTCAGCAGCACGAGCGGCCAAGGGCTTTGGTGATGGCGAATACCAAGCACAATCGCAATCCCCCCGATCAAAAGCGAGATCGATAGAATAATGCGTTCAAACAACTCGAAACCCAAGAATGACAAGCCCATGAGCGCCAACGTCGGTAAAACGACGGGCACCAGCAAGCAATGTAGCGCGCATAAAACGGCAACAATGATTCCGGCTTTATCTAGGGGTTTATGGTGCATACTTCGACTCCGTCAAACTTAAGAATGCTCAGCGGGATGAGCAAGGGGTGTAATAGTATAACATTTCACCTTCAGCGCCAAGTGCGGTCGGCTACTTTTTAAACAAACACGTCAATGCGAGACAATCTGACACACTTCGATTAACAGCGATCGATAGGAAAAGTTAACGTTTCAGTAATTGACGATGCGCCCATTTTGAGCATAAGTAAACGGTCAACGCCCACCGCAACACCTGCGCACTCCGGCATACCGGCGGCAAGTGCCGCGAGCAACCGTTCATCAGTCGGTTGCGGCTGCAGACCGTTTGCTAACCGTTGCTGGTTGTCAGCTCGAAAACGCTCGGCTTGTAAGGTGGCATCAGTCAATTCCCAGAACCCGTTGGCAAGTTCAAGGCCACGAAAAAATAATTCGAACCGACGCGACATTCGCTCGTCTTCAGGATCAAGCTTAGCCAGAGCCGCTTGCGAAGCTGGAAAACGGGTGACATAGCAAGGCTGCTCTTGGCCAATACGTGGTTCGATAATCACGCTCATCACCAATTGCAACACGGTGTCGAGCTCGTCATCCACAGTGAGGACGCCGTCATAACCATTGCCGCTCAAGTAGTCGAGTAGCTGGCCATGCGCATCGCTTGCAAACGGGTCGATACCCACTATCTCAAGAAAAGCTTGCTGGTAAGTGATTTGCTCTGCAGGGGCAGTGCCAAGCAGTGCTTGCATCAGATCATCCAGCTCGTGCATCAACTGATCGTCGTCATAACCGGGACGGTACCACTCCAACATAGTGAACTCAGGATTATGCCGACGGCTAATTTCATCGTCGCGAAAAACTTTACACAATTGAAAAATAGGACCACTACCTGCCGCCAACAGGCGTTTCATGGCGTATTCAGGTGATGTTTGCAGGTATAGTGTGGTCGGCTCTGGCATGCCGGGTCCAGATAAGCTCGTGCTAAGATTATGCACATGCAAATCGGTGACACCAGCCCGCGCCAAAATCGGTGTTTCAACTTCGAGTACACCTCGACGTCGAAAAAAAGCGCGGATGCTTTCCTGCAGTTCCGCGCGTTCTTTGAGGGCTTGCAAAGTTGCAGCAGGCCGCCAGTCAAGTTCAGTCATGTTTACTTCACGCGTGAAACGTATTCGCCGCTACGAGTATCCACTTTAATCACTTCACCAATTTGTACGAACAATGGTACACGGACCACAGCGCCTGTTGATAAGGTTGCTGGCTTACCGCCAGTACCCGCCGTGTCGCCTTTCAGGCCAGGGTCGGTCTCTGTGATTTCCAATTCAACAAAGTTTGGTGGGGCAACGTTAATCGGCTTCCCGTTCCATAAGGTCAAGGTGCACACGTCCTGCTCAACCAACCATTTTTTGTTGTCACCAACCGCCGCGTCATCTGCAGCCAGCTGCTCAAACGTTTCATTATTCATGAAATGCCAGAATTCACCATCGCTGTAGAGGTAAGCTAACTCAACATCGACGACGTCAGCACCTTCAACACTGTCTCCTGACTTAAACGTCTTCTCGACGACTTTACCAGACAACAACTTGCGAATGCGAACACGGTTAAACGCTTGGCCTTTACCAGGTTTTACCATCTCATTCTCAAGAATTGCGCACGGCTCGCCGTCCTGCATAATCTTCAAACCAGCTTTAAATTCATTCGTACTATAATTGGCCATACGCCCCTCATACCCTAAAGCACTAATTAAACCGGCGTAATAATAAACCAAAGCCGGATAACTTTCAGGTAAAATGATAGCAAATCCGTAATGAAAAGCAGAAGGTTGTTTTATCTGTGTCGTTAGAAATTCGTGATCCATGGCAGCTAGCACTCGCGCAATCGTTTACTAATCCCTCACAACTGGCTGAGTTTCTTGATCTTTCTCAAGAGTGGGCGGCTCAGCATGGGCAAGCGCGAACTTTATTTTCGATGCGTGTTCCACGTCCTTTTGCTGAGCTCATGGAAAAAGGTAACCCACTGGATCCGTTGCTCCTGCAAGTCATGCCATTAACCGATGAATTTCTTGAAGTGCCTGGCTATCAGGTCGACCCGCTTGCTGAAGCAGAACACTCACCCGTTGCGGGATTGCTGCACAAGTATAAGAGTCGTGTTCTGATCATTTTTCGCGGCGGTTGTGCAGTGAACTGCCGTTATTGCTTCCGGCGCCATTTTCCTTATGAAGATCATCAATTAAAACGAGAAGATTGGGACAACATTGAGCGCTATTTGGCGGGCCATCCGCAAATTAACGAGGTGATTCTGAGTGGCGGCGATCCGCTCATGGCCAAAGATCAACATTTGCTGGATGCAGTAAAACGAATTGAACAGTTCGCCAATATCAAACGCCTGCGGATTCATACCCGTCTACCGGTTGTCATTCCGTCGCGCTTGACGCAGTCATTGCTGGATGTATTAACGTCGAGTCGGTTACAAAGCGTTATCGTGTTGCATGCGAATCATGCCCGTGAAGTATCACCCGAGTTAGAGAACCAGCTTAAGAAATTCCGCCAGCAAGGGGTTTGGCTATTGAATCAAAGCGTTTTATTAAAAGGCATCAATGATTCAGTCGAAGCACTTGTGGCGCTGAGCGAAGGACTCTTTCAAGCTGGCATTCAGCCATATTATTTACACCAACTAGATACGGTAGCCGGTGCTGCTCACTTCGCAGTGGCCGACACGGAGGCGTTGCAATTAAGCGCAGCGTTGCGAAAACAGCTGCCCGGTTTTTTAGTCCCCACTTTGGTCCGTGAGATCCCAGGCGAACCCAATAAAACGCCACTTTGATGGGCGAAAAAAAGCCTGACCGCAAGGGTCAGGCTCAAGGGGCTACTGTAAAACTACATTAGTCTTGCTTAAATTCGCTCTTAAACCACTCAGCCACCATAGGCTTCTCGTACTCTAAGAGGTTACCGCCACGACTGCTTGACGGGGTCGACAAGCGACTTTGTCCTGGCAATTCACGTCCGCGCATGCGCGATTCACCTTCTTGGATGACTTCACCGTCACTACCAACAAGTCGATAGGAAAGCTGCATCATCGGGAAGTCATGACCGCGAACCACACGCATTTCGCGCGGAATTCCATTAATATTGTGGTACTCAATCGCACCCGCTAAGTCCACATTGGTCACAGTAATATGCAGCGTCTGATCGCTCGGCAACTCACTCGCGAGCTCGGCGAATATTTCCTCAAAGCGCGCAAAAACATTCTCTTGGAACCGTTTTTGGCTGCCATCAGCCGCTTGCACGTCTACATATTTACTTGGTTCTTCCCAAGTGACCTTTACGTCCGCAGCGTTTGCAGCGGATAAGCCAGTTAGGGGCAGCATGAGACCTGCTGCCATGGCAAAAGCGATTACCTTCGACATAGGCCCTCCTTATATCGATGTTAAGTGCCTGTCTTAGTTATAGGGGATCGGGGGGTAAACAACAAGGTGGATTTTGTCAAGAAGTGTAAGAGTAATGAAAAAAAACCGCGTCGAAACGCGGTTTTTTTATGGAAATTAAGTAATTGAATTTTAAATCAATTACATCATGCCGCCCATACCCATGTCGCCGCCAGGCATTGCTGGTGCGTCATCTTTTGGTAACTCTGCGATCATGGCTTCGGTGGTAATCATTAAACCAGCGATTGATGCCGCGAATTGCAGTGCTGAACGAGTCACTTTGGTTGGATCCAAAATACCCATTTCGAGCATGTCACCGTAAGTGTCGTTTCCGGCGTTGTAACCGAAGTTACCTTCGCCGTTCTTAACGTTGTTGGCAACAACCGACCCTTCAGCGCCAGCGTTCATCGCAATTTGACGCAATGGCGATTCCATCGCCCGCAACGCAAGTTTGATACCGACGTTTTGTTCTTCGTTGTCGCCACGCAGGTCAGCAAGCTGGCTAGCTGCGCGAACGAGAGCGACACCACCACCAGGCACGACGCCTTCTTCAACTGCAGCACGTGTTGCGTGCAGCGCATCTTCTACGCGGTCTTTCTTCTCTTTCATTTCAACTTCAGTCGCTGCACCAACTTTAATCACGGCAACACCGCCAGCTAGCTTGGCTAAACGCTCTTGCAACTTCTCGCGGTCATAATCTGAAGAGGTTTCTTCGATTTGCTGGCGAATTTGCGTAACACGGCCTTCAATTGCTTTCTGGTCGCCTGCGCCGTCAACAATTGTGGTGTTGTCTTTGTTGATGACCACACGCTTCGCGCTACCCAAGTGCTCAAGGGTCGCTTTTTCCAATTCCATACCGATTTCTTCAGAAATAACGGTGCCACCAGTCAACACAGCGATGTCTTGCAACATGGCTTTACGACGGTCGCCGAAACCAGGCGCTTTGACTGCAGCAACTTTGACGATACCGCGCATGTTGTTGACAACTAAAGTCGCTAACGCTTCGCCTTCAACGTCTTCAGCAACTAATAAAAGTGGCTTGCCTGCTTTCGCAGTACCTTCAAGCACTGGCAACAATTCACGGATGTTGCTGACTTTCTTATCAACTAACAAAATCAATGGGTTGTCGAGCTCAACTGAACCAGACTCTTGGTTGTTAATGAAGTACGGTGATAAGTAACCGCGGTCGAACTGCATACCTTCAACCACTTCCAACTCGTCTTCAAGTCCTTGACCTTCTTCAACGGTAATCACGCCTTCTTTACCAACTTTGTCCATCGCTTTTGCGATGATTTCACCGATGGTGATGTCTGAGTTCGCGGAAATAGTACCGACTTGAGCAATCGCTTTATTGTCTGCACATGGCTGAGAAATCTTCTTCAGCTCAGCAACCGCAGCAATAACCGCTTTATCGATACCACGCTTCAGATCCATTGGGTTCATACCCGCAGCAACAGCTTTCAAGCCTTCAGTCACAATTGACTGGGCAAGTACAGTCGCAGTCGTGGTACCGTCACCAGCTTCGTCGTTGGCTTTTGACGCAACTTCTTTGACCATCTGTGCGCCCATGTTCTCAAACTTGTCTTCAAGCTCGATCTCTTTCGCAACACTGACACCGTCTTTGGTGATCACTGGCGAACCAAATGACTTTTCCAAAACAACATTGCGGCCTTTAGGACCTAAAGTGACTTTCACTGCATCGGCGAGTACGTTCACGCCTTTCAACATTTTCTGGCGGGCGCCGTTACCAAACTTTACTTCTTTAGCTGCCATGATTCTTTTCCTTTTCTGAAATTGATGATGTGCTAATTCACGTATGACTTAATCATTACTCGACGATCGCTAAAATGTCCGATTCGCTCATGATTAAATACTCTTCGCCGTCAATTTTTTCAGCTTTGACGCCGTAGCCATCATTGAACAAAACGACATCGCCAATTTTTACGTCCAATGGCTGAACATCACCACTGTCGAGAATGCGACCGTTACCGACGGCTACCACTTCTCCGCGCGTCGATTTTTCTGCTGCAGAGCCGGTTAAAACAATACCGCCCGGTGATTTGCTTTCGGCTTCAGCACGCTTAACAATCACACGATCATGTAATGGACGAAGTTTCATTCGAGATACTCCCATATCTAGGTTTACGATTAACGAAAGGCCATGTGGCCGGTGTTAAAACTGTTTGTGGTCTAACAATGGGGGCTAGCGATCAATTTCCAAGCCCTCCAACGGAAAAATTTTTATTTTTTTGCGTCGTCATCGTCACGGCGCAAGCGATCACGTTCTGGATCGACATACTCGCCTTCAAAAACGTCACCGTTTTCGCGTTGACGATCGTGCTGAGAAGAACGCTGGCGTTGGTGAAAACCAAAAGCTTGACCATGCACCATTTGCACTTGCATTCGTTGCATCATTTTTTTCGCTAGGCTCACTCGCACCGGCGGCAACAGGATCACTAGTGCAAATAAATCGGTCACAAATCCGGGCGCAACAAACATGAGTCCAGCAACAAAAAGTAAGATTCCGCTTGCAAGCTCAATGCCGGGTAACTCACCCATCGCCATTTTTTGCTGAGCACGTTGCCAAGACTGGAGGCCTTGACTGCGGACCAATGACGCACCGATAACCGCAGTTACAACTAATAGTAATACGGTGTTGATACCACCAATGACTTGTCCCACTTGAATGAGCACTAAAATCTCAATAATGGGCATACCAATAAATAAAAGTAGTAAAAGTGGGAACATAAGCTTTCCTATCTTGGTTACTCTGCTGAGATGGGGCATAGTGGTAGCAAATTCAAGGCCGCTCGGATAAAAAGTAATCGTTTTCTAACAAAAAACGTAATTGACATCGAAGGAAGAGAGTCATGAGCATCAATGCTGTTTTGGTGTATTGCACAGTTCCAGATATCAACACCGGCAAAAGTATTGCTGCAGAGCTCGTTGAACGAAAATATGCCGCATGTGTGAACATTCTGCCGTCCATTCTGTCTGTGTACCGTTGGCAGGACAAAATTGAAGAGGCTCAAGAATGTCTGCTCCTCATCAAAACGATCCAAACATGTTACCCTAAGTTGGAGGCGTCACTGCTCGCGTTGCATCCGTATGATACACCTGAAGTGATTGCCGTGCCGATTACCACGGGTGCGCCAGATTACTTGGCATGGATAACAAAAAGCACGCTAGGTGCATGACCTTTAGCGACCTAAATCAACTGATAAGTAGAAGCCGTACTATGTTAAACCTGCAAAATATCCGAACGTTTTGGTCTGTCACTTTCTCGCGTTTCTTACTGCTTTTTACCACTATTTTTATACTGTCCGCGTATCCCGCAGCGCAAGCGCAGCAATCGTTTTTTGGTAACAATAGCAGTGAGTTCTTACCCGTTCAGCAGGCTTTCCCGTTTTCCTATGAACAAGACGGCGATATTTTGCATTTGTACTTCGAGATTGCTGAGGGCTATTACCTCTATGAACACCGCTTCGGTTTAACGCCTGAGCATTTCGTTAGCGAATTTAACGTGCCGGAAGGCAAACCCTACAACGATGAATTTTTCGGTGACGTGAACATTTTTCGTCACTATGTTGCGCTGACTGTTCATTTAGCTGAAGTCGAAACCGGCGACGTGCTCACAGTGCGCTATCAAGGTTGCGCCGATGCGGGTCTTTGTTACGCCCCGACAACGACAGAAGTCTATTTACAAGCGACGTCCGGCGAACTTGCCGCCGGTGACTATCAATTGCAAGACTTTTCCACAGCTGGCGAGCCGACTGGTCTTGCTGCGGTGTTGGCATCCGATAACCTGTGGTGGATTGCTGGCATCTTCTTTGTTTTAGGCATTGGCCTTGCATTCACGCCTTGTGTTTTCCCGATGTACCCTATTTTGTCCGGCATTATTATTGGCCAGCAACAAGGTGGTAAATCAAAACTAACCGCGCGCCGTGGCTTTGCCTTGTCATTTGTTTACGTCCAAGGCATGGCGATTACCTACACCTTGCTCGGTATTGTCGTTGCACTGGCGGGCATGCAGTATCAAGCCTATTTGCAACACCCTATTTTACTCGGTTCACTCGCTGCGCTATTTGTCGTTTTCGCGCTGGCAATGTTTGGCGTATTCAATTTCGATCTGCCAGCGAGTTGGAAAAACCGCCTCAATCAGATTTCACAGAACCAAAAAGGTGGCGCTTACCCCAGTGTATTTGCCATGGGTGCAATATCGGGGTTGATTGCGTCACCCTGCACCACCGCGCCGCTTTCAGCATCGTTACTCTTTATCGCTCAGTCGGGAGACATCGCCCTCGGCGGTATCGCTCTCTACTTGCTCAGTTTGGGTATGGGTGTGCCTTTGTTATTAATTGGCGTGTCAGGCGGCAAACTGCTGCCGAAGAGCGGTCAGTGGATGAACACGGTGAAAATGCTTTTTGGTGTGTTGATGATCGCCGTTGCCCTCTTCTTGGTTGAGCGCCTACTTTCAGTGACCGTTGCCGGTTGGCTGTGGATCAGCTTCTTCGTGGTGAGTGCTGTACTGGTATATCGCGAACTTCATCAGCAACTCAAACTACGCGGGCGGGTCGTCGCAGCAGCATTGCTGATCGCCTACGCAGCTGCTGGAACACTTTGGCAAAAGCCTTACGTCGACGGTACCTTCCATGCGAATAAACTTGAGTTCACCTACGTGACAACCTTAAGTGAACTCGAGAGTACAGTCGGCGAAGCGGCCGCGCGGGGCGAATGGGTCATGCTCGATTTATACGCTGACTGGTGCACCGCGTGTTTGGAACTCGAACGCTACACCTTTGCCAATGCAGAAGTACAAACGACGCTCGAAAACTTCACTGTGCTGCAAGCCGATGTCACCGCCGTCAACAGTACCAATACGGAACTTCTCAGCGCCTATCAGGTGTTGGGATTACCGACTATTTTGTTCTTTGACCGGGACGGCAACGAACTGAGCGACTATCGTGTGACCGGCTTTATGAATGCGGAACGATTTCAAGCCCACCTCGAACGCATCATGGAACGATAGAAGTTTGCTGCGAACGTCGCTGATTAGACCAGTATTTTGCTGCGAATTGAAAAATTAGTCGTATAATGACCCGAACTTTTCGAAAAGTGTCGGGTCATTTTTATTATAGGCACGATAAACTAAACTTCGTAGCAAATAGCGACACAATGGCAGCTTAATGGCGAAAAAGAATCGAATCTTGGTCATCAATGGACCAAACCTTAATTTGCTCGGCACTCGCGAGCCAGAAATTTATGGCTCACTCACCTTGAGTGATATCGAGCATCAACTGCAACTGCAAGCCGATCAGTTGGGTGTCACCCTGTCATTTATGCAAAGTAATCGCGAGCATGAACTGATCGAAGCAGTACAAGATTCCCGCAAAACCATCGACTTCATTGTCATTAATCCAGCCGCCTATACCCATACCAGTATTGCTTTACGCGATGCTTTGTCCGCGGTGGCCATTCCCTTTATTGAAGTGCACCTTTCCAATGTGCATAGTCGCGAAGCATTTCGTCGTCATTCCTATTTTTCTGACCTTGCGCAAGCCGTCATTTGCGGATGTGGAGCGCAAGGGTATGAGTTCGCATTGGCAGCTGCCGCGAACTATTTAAACCAAAACAATTAAAACGACTCATTTACGCTCACAGCAAAAGGTTATTGAAACAATGGATATTCGTAAAATTAAGAAATTAATCGAGCTTCTCGAAGAATCAGGTATTTCTGAGTTAGAAATTACCGAAGGCGAAGAGTCAGTTCGTATCAGTCGCCATTCTTCTGCGCCGGTTTATCCACAAATGACACATATGCAAATGCCAATGGCTGCACCTGCACAAGCGGCTGCTCCTGCACCTACAGCAGCGCCAGCAGCTGCAGCCCCAGCAGCAGCTGAAGAAGTGAGCGGTCACATTGTTCGCTCACCAATGGTTGGTACTTTCTACGAGTCACCAGCACCAGGCTCAAAAGCGTTTGTGACTGTCGGCCAACGGGTCAATGTCGGCGACACTTTATGTATCGTTGAAGCAATGAAAATGATGAACCACATCGAAGCTGACGTTGCCGGTGTTGTGAAGCAAATCTTAGTGGATAACGAAGCACCAGTTGAGTTCGACCAACCGCTGTTCATCATCGAATAAAAAGGCAACAACTATGCTTGATAAAGTAGTCATCGCCAACCGCGGTGAAATTGCGCTTCGGATTTTACGAGCCTGTAAAGAGCTCGGGATTAAGACCGTAGCCGTTCACTCGACGGTGGATAAAAACTTAAAGCACGTGTTGCTCGCGGACGAGTCAATTTGTATTGGTCCGGCATCAGCAACCGAGAGTTATCTGAATATTCCACGCATTATCAGTGCTGCAGAAGTGACTGATGCTGCTGCCATTCACCCTGGCTATGGGTTCTTAGCGGAAAATGCCGACTTTGCTGAGCAAGTGGAAAACTCTGGATTTATCTTTGTCGGCCCAACGCCTGACGTGATTCGCATCATGGGTGACAAGGTCTCGGCCATTGAAGCCATGAAAAAAGCAGGGGTTCCTTGCGTGCCTGGCTCTGGTGGCCCATTGGATGACGACGAAGAAAAGAATAAGAAGGTTGCTCGTCGCATTGGCTACCCGGTCATCATCAAAGCTGCCGGTGGCGGCGGTGGTCGTGGCATGCGCGTGGTACGCGAAGAAAAGGACTTAATGAAGTCAATTTCCGCGACGCAGAGCGAAGCCCGCGCTGCCTTTGGTAACCCTATAGTATACATGGAGAAGTTCCTTGAAAATCCACGCCATATCGAAATCCAAGTATTGGCGGATGGACAAGGTAATGCGATTCATCTTGGCGAACGAGACTGTTCAATGCAGCGCCGTCACCAGAAAGTGGTGGAAGAAGCGCCAGCACCTGGAATTACCGCGGAAATGCGCAAGAATATCGGCGAGCGCTGTGCTCGTGCGTGTGTTGAAATTGGTTATCGTGGCGCTGGTACATTTGAGTTCTTATACGAGAACGGCGAGTTCTATTTCATCGAAATGAATACCCGAATTCAGGTTGAACACCCTGTCACCGAAATGGTGACCGGTATCGACTTGGTCAAAGAGCAATTGCGGATTGCTGCCGGTCGGCCGCTATCGATTAGCCAAGAAGACATTATTATTCGAGGCCACGCGATTGAGTGTCGGATCAATGCTGAAGATCCGAAGACCTTCATGCCGTCACCTGGGACGATTTCTCGCTTCCATCCTCCGGGTGGAATGGGCGTTCGTTGGGATTCACACGTTTACACCGAGTATCGTGTGCCACCAAATTACGACTCCATGATCGGCAAGTTAATTACCTATGGTGAGAATCGTGATGTTGCCATTGCCCGGATGCGTAATGCTTTGAGCGAACTGATCATTGAAGGCATAAAGACCAACGTGCCACTACAAAAAGATATTATGGCGGATGAGAACTTCCAACACGGTGGAACCAACATCCATTATCTTGAGAAAAAGCTAGGCATGAGCTAATTCCCTTGTGGTAAACTTAAGGTCTTTCTGAATAGAAGCTCAGGTCACCCTGAGCTTCTTTGTTTCTGCATCGATATAAGTAAAGGCGGGGATTCGCGCATGGCTTGGCTACAACTGACGCTCACCACAAAACAAGACTATGGCCGCCAGCTTGGCGACATACTTATGGCTAACGGTGCGCAGGCGGTGACCTATCGAGATGCTAAAGATGCGCCAATCTTTGAACCCGCACCCGGTGAAGTTCCGCTTTGGGAGCAAACCTTAGTCACTGGTCTATTCCCAGCTGAAACCAACATGACTCCGGTCCTGACCAATTTAAAGAAAGTCAGTTTTCTCCAAAAGCCGCTGCAATATAAAACCGACCAGCTTGAAGACAAAGACTGGGAACGCGAGTGGATGGATAACTTTAAACCGATCGACTTCGGCAATGGTCTATGGGTCGTACCGTCGTGGCATACACCGCCGGTTGCTGATGCTGCCAATATCTTGCTTGATCCGGGTATGGCATTTGGTACTGGCACACACCCAACCACGGCGATGTGCTTGCGCTGGTTAGCCGAGCAAGACTTACAAGGCAAGACCGTCGTCGACTTTGGCTGTGGGTCTGGGGTGCTTGGAATTGCCGCCTTAAAACTGGGCGCGGCAAAATGTATTGGCACCGATATCGACCAGCAAGCACTGCTGTCGACACGCGAAAACGCAGAACTAAACGGTGTTGCTGATCGTTTCGAGGTTTATTTGCCAGAACAAACCCCGGCGATTGAAGCTGACGTCGTCATCGCCAATATTTTAGCCGGACCATTACAAGACTTGGCGCCCATTATGCTGCAATACCTAAAGCCGCATGGGTTACTCGGTATGTCGGGGATCCTCCGCCGGCAAGCAGAGGCGGTGCAAGACGCTTATCGCCCGACGATTGCATTCGCTGAGCCGCGTTATCAGGAAGAATGGACCTTTCTCCATGGTCAGCGCGGCGACGCATGAGTCTGCTAACACCTGTGTAACATTTCACCAGGGTTAGCGTGCCAGGCGCGATAAAGTCAAGAGCAAAAATTGCAATTTTATGTGATTTTGGTCACTTTATCGCCTTTCCTTTCGCGAGCAAATTCCCTAAAATTCTCTCCCCTTTCGCTGAACAGAAAATAACCGATGCGGATAGGTCCTTATCAATTAGAAAACAACGTAATTCTTGCACCCATGGCAGGTGTCACTGACTTGCCATTCCGTCGCTTATGTGTGGAGTTAGGTGCTGGCCTAGCAGTTTCCGAGATGCTCTCGAGTAACCCGCTAGTTTGGCAAACTGATAAATCGAAAGCGCGAATGGTGCATGGTGATGAGCCAGGAATTCGTTCGGTACAAATTGCTGGGTCTGATCCAGAATTGATGGCTTTAGCGGCTCAGCACAATGTTGCTGAAGGTGCGCAAATCATCGATATAAACATGGGTTGTCCAGCCAAGAAGGTAAACAAAAAGCTAGCTGGTTCAGCATTATTGCAAGAGCCCGAGCTAGTTCAGCGAATTCTGCAGAGTGTCGTGGCGGCAGTTGATGTCCCCGTGACACTCAAGATTCGAACCGGATGGGCCCCGGAACATCGCAACGGTGTTGAGATTGCGAAAATTGCAGAACAAGCTGGCATTCAAGCCTTAGCGGTTCATGGCCGCACTCGGGCTTGTATGTATAAAGGCTCCGCGGAGTACGACACGATTCGCGCGATTAAACAGGCAATTTCAATTCCTGTGGTCGCCAATGGTGACGTGACAACACCGCAAAAAGCACGTGAGGTTTTGCACTATACCGGCGCAGACGCCGTAATGGTCGGCCGCGGTGCACAGGGGAATCCTTGGATATTTCGTGAAATTGTCCACTTTCTCCAAACGGGGAATGAATCTGCTCCGCCAACGGGAGCTGAAATCGCCCAAGTCATGCGCAGGCACTTGCATGCGCTGCATGAGTTTTATGGTGCCCGTGGTCCTCGGATTGCACGTAAGCACATCGGTTGGTATTTGCAGGGAAACCTGCAGCATATTGACGGCAGTGAGCAATTCAAGCGTGAATTTAACGCCATTGAAGACCCTCAACAGCAGTTAGATGCCCTAGAAACCTATTTTGTTAACTTAGACGAGAGATAAGAGCGCTATTATGTTTGACCAAAACGGAAATCGTGATGCAGTATCCACGCCTTTGACTACCATTGGCCAAAACTCTAACCCGAAGCCACTGCGCAATTCGGTAAAGCAGGCGCTGAACAACTTCCTGAAGCAACTCGATGGTCAGGATCCAGACGATTTATACGAGCTTGTATTGTCTGAAGTTGAAGCCCCGTTATTGGAAGAAGTGATGACCTTCACTCGTGGTAACCAAACCCGCGCAGCAACCATGTTGGGCATCAACCGCGGAACGTTACGCAAGAAATTGAAAAAATACGGCATGAATTAATTTGCTTGAGCGCTACTTCGGTAGCGCTTTTTTTGGCGCGAATACTTTTGCCAAGACCGGACAGTTCAGATAGAGTAATTCCCCACAATGAATTCGCACAACAATGGACGCGTTATGAAGTTTAAAATGCTTATTTCGAGCGCTCTCGTCGCTACCACGCTCGTTTTGACCGGCTGTAATGATAGTTCCACTTCTACCCAGACTAATGTCAATGCCACATCCACGGTGGTTTCCGAAGCTGAACTGATCAGCGCGATTCAGGGAAGTAATCCACAATTAGCCAATGCGCCCATTAGTGTTGTCAAAGAATTATCGGAATATGGGATGCCCGGCCTATATGAGATCATTCTTGGCGGCCAAACCATGGTGGTGGATGCGAGCGGTCAGTATGCCGTCGTCGGTGATTTATTTGCTTTGAGTACAGTCACTAACTTGTCGGCCGAGCGGCGCGAACAAAACATGGAGCGTGTTGCGTTGGCGAAAATGCCACAATTGAGCGCTGAACAAGTGGTTACCTTTCCCGCCGCCGATGGTGTCGAACAACTCGGTACGGTTTGGGTCTTCACCGACCCAACCTGCCCATATTGCCAGCGCTTTCATGACGAAGCGGACACCTATGCGCAAGCTGGAATCGAAGTTATCTATGTGCCCTACCCACGTTCTGGCCTAATGAGTGGCGGTCGCGACTATGATCAGTTAACTCGAATCATGTGTGCTGATGACAAAGCCGCTGCAATGCACGCCTTTAAAACCAATACGAATGTCGCTGAATTTAGCGACGTGACGGTGACCGATAGCTGCCGCGCACACGTTGCGAATGGCTTTGAGCTGGGGCAAGAAATTGGTATCAGTGGTACGCCGTTTATCGTCATGTCGCGAGGTGGTGTTGTGCCTGGTTACAACCCAGCAGAGCGCATCATTGCTCGGATGCGTAGCGCTCAGTAATATCTAGACTGCCAATTCGCACAATAAAACGGCTCAGAAGTTCGCCTTCCTGAGCCGTTTTACGTATAATATGCCCCCGCACAAGCACTGTTCATGTTTTAACCGACTCGCAAGATATGCAACAGGCTTTACTCTTCCATACAAGCTAACTACGAGAACTGACCATGAGCCAGATCCGCCCTATTCGTCGTGCGTTGTTAAGTGTTTCTGATAAAACCGGTATTGTTGAGTTTGCTACCGCGTTACATCAGCGTTCTGTTGAAATCCTATCAACCGGTGGGACCGCCAAACTTCTCGAAGAAGCCGGTATTCCGGTGATCGAAGTGGCCAGCCATACCGGTCAACCGGAAATTATGGGCGGTCGCGTAAAAACTCTGCACCCGAAAATTCATGGTGGCATCTTAGGTCGTCGCGATGTCGACCAAGCCGTGATGGAAGAGCAAGAGATTGCCCCGATTGATCTAGTTGCTGTCAACCTGTACCCGTTCGCTGAAACAGTGAAAAAGCCTGGCTGCACGCTCGAAGACGCAATTGAGAATATTGACATTGGTGGACCGACGATGGTGCGGGCTGCGGCGAAAAATCATCGCGATGTGACCATTATTGTCAATGCCCATGATTATGACCGTGTGCTTGGCGAGCTGGCCGAATTCGACGGCGTGACCGACACGACTCGTTTCGACTTAGCTATTGCCGCGTTTGAACATACGGCAGCCTACGATGGCATGATTGCCAACTATTTTGGCCAGCGCTTAAACCCAGAACAACCTGAGCGATTCCCACGGACGCTCAACTTCCAACTGCACAAGAAGCAAGACCTACGTTACGGGGAGAATAGCCACCAGCAAGCGGCATTTTATGTCGACCCAAGCCACGACGAAGCGTCAGTATCAAGTTCACAGCAACTGCAAGGCAAAGAATTGTCGTTCAATAACATTGCCGATACTGACGCAGCGCTCGAATGTGTTAAAACCTTTGACGCACCAGCCTGTGTGATTGTAAAGCATGCAAACCCGTGCGGTGTTGCCGTGGGTGCAACCATTCAGGAAGCTTACGAACGCGCCTTTAAGACCGACCCTACCTCGGCCTTTGGCGGCATTATTGCTTTCAACCGTCCGCTCGACGAAGCAACAGCTCATGCAATTATTAATCAGCAGTTCGTGGAAGTCATTATCGCCCCCGGTTGCAGCAAAAAAGCGCAATCGATTGTTGCCGCGAAGAAGAACGTTCGCTTACTCGTCACATCGCCGTTTGGTGACCGTCGCGCGCAGTTCGATTTCAAACGCGTTCAAGGTGGCTTATTAGTGCAAGACATTGACCACGGCGTTGTCGCCGAGTCTGAATTGAAAATTGTGACAGACGTTCAACCAGACGCTAAACAGCTTGAAGACTTGATGTTTGCCTGGAAAGTGGCGCAGTATGTGAAGTCGAACGCCATTGTTTATGCCAAAGACGGCATGACGGTCGGCGTCGGTGCTGGCCAAATGAGCCGTGTCTACAGTGCTAAAGTTGCGATTTTAAAAGCACAAGATGAAGGCCTAACGATTGCCGGTTCGGTCATGGCTTCAGATGCTTTCTTCCCGTTTCGTGATGGTATCGATGCTGCAGCTGAAGCGGGCGTGAAAGCAATTATTCAGCCGGGCGGTTCCATGCGTGACGACGAAGTCATTGCCGCAGCAAACGAACATGGCATTGCCATGGTCTTTACTGGCATGCGTCATTTCCGTCACTAATTGCCCCGACACTGATTAAGGAGCACAGCTATGAAAGTACTAATTATTGGTGGCGGTGGCCGTGAGCACGCGCTCGCTTGGAAGGCTGCTCAGTCACTCCGCGTTGAGCACGTCTATGTCGCTCCGGGTAACGCTGGCACTGCCACTGAAGCCGGCATGACCAATGTTGCCATTAGCGCTGAAGACATCGACAGCTTGCTTGCGTTTGCCCAGAAAGAACATATCGACCTCACTATCGTTGGTCCAGAAGCGCCACTGGTAAAAGGTGTGGTGAATTTGTTCCAAAGCCACGGTTTGGCTATTTTTGGGCCAACTCAGCAAGCGGCGCAATTGGAAGGCTCAAAAGCTTTCTGTAAAGACTTTCTCGCGCGCCATAACATTCCAACAGCGGCCTATGAAAACTTTACGGAAATTGCCCCAGCCAAAGCCTATGTGCGTGCTCAGCAACTACCGATTGTAATTAAAGCCGACGGCCTTGCCGCAGGTAAAGGCGTGATTATCGCTGAAACCTTGGCGCAAGCAGACGCTGCTATTGATGACATGCTCGCTGGAAACAAGTTTGGTGACGCCGGCAGCCGGGTCGTGATTGAAGAATTTTTAGTCGGCGAAGAAGCGAGTTTTATCGCCATGGTCGACGGTGACACGATTCTACCGTTTGCGTCGAGCCAAGATCACAAAGCCCGCGATAACGGCGACAAAGGCCCAAATACCGGCGGTATGGGCGCTTATTCACCTGCGCCTGTCGTTACTCCTGAAGTGGACGCTTGGGTGATGGAACACGTCATGAAGCCGACGGTCGAGGGCATGAAAGCCGAAGGCAACACGTACGTTGGTTTCTTGTACGCCGGGTTGATGATCGCCCCCGACGGCACAGCTAAAGTTCTCGAATACAACTGCCGGTTTGGCGACCCAGAAACACAACCAATTATGTTGCGCTTGCAGTCAGACCTAGTGGAACTGTGCTTAGACGCACTCGCAGGCCGTCTGGGCTCGACACCGATTGAGTTTGACCCTCGAGCTGCAGTGGGTGTAGTGATGGCTGCTGGCGGCTATCCAGACAGCTACAAGAAAGGCGACGTGATTACTGGCATTCCAGCTACCACGGCCAGCAGTAAAACATTCCATGCAGGAACGGCCATCGAAGATAACCAAGTCGTCACAGCTGGCGGCCGTGTGCTCTGTTGCACCGCCTTGGGCGACACCGTCACGCAAGCACAACAAAGCGCCTACGAATTAGTCTCAGCGATTCAATGGCAAGATGCCTATTTCCGCACCGATATCGCGCACCGCGCTATCAGCCGCGAACAAAAATAGTCTGCAGAAACAACAATGGCTCCCGTAGGAGCCATTGTTTTAATCTTCGACGACTAAGTCATCATCGGCGGTACTGGAGTCAAAGTCGCTGTCGTCATCGACAACCTTCGAACGCCCATACATACTGCCAACTTTCGGTCGATTAATCCGCGCTTGGTACTTTGCCCACGCTTTTTCAACCGCCGTTTCTGCTGTTTGTTCGCCTTTGGCGACCGCTAACAGTGCCTTGTCTTCTGCTGTTTCTGGCAAAAACTCACCATTCAACATCGCAGTAATTAAGCAGCCGTAATGCAGCAGCGCATCGCTCTCACGAATTGAAAAGTCGCCGGAGCGCGAAAAACCATAAGGATAATTACGGAAGTCATTAAAGGGCTTCCGAAGTAGGGTATCACGGGTTACAGTCGCCATATCATTTCCACCATTCAGACAACTTTCCTATTAGGCAGCTAACTGCCGTGCTCAGGTGACGATATAGAGGTGAAAAAAAACTTTGTCAATCTTTTTCGGT
>ERZ869909.1157-NODE-1157-length-22577-cov-11.229689_pt1 | contig 22577 bp, 28 predicted proteins | sample MGYA00520892_ERZ869909 | MGnify/ENA primary metagenome ERZ869909 (study PRJEB32215, sample SAMEA104723947) | bioreactor metagenome | biome: bioreactor; feature: anaerobic bioreactor; material: water | place: China | collected 2015-03-12 ... | reverse complement strand
TATATCACCGGGCTTTACAGACACATCAAGGATTAATCCGGGCATGGGTGCCTTAATATCTTTTATGGCAGTTGCCGCTCCTTTAGCCAGTCCCATAGAATTGATAAGCGCATCAAGCGGTGTACCTATTTCAATTTGATAGTGGTTTGAATTGACAGAAATGGTGTACTTTTTATTGACAAAGTCAGTTGAAATGATTTTGATGTCAACCGATTTGTTTTCGTGAATGAGGTGAACCGTATTTTCAGACTTTTGTTGAACATCTAATTGTCCAAGCCCCTCTTCACTTAATGTAAAGTCAAACTGATTATTTACTTTCAGACTGTATTGGTCTTCCATACCCAAATATTTGTTGGGGTAAATATAAGTATTTGAACAGGATTTGGAAAGCCGACATTGCATGTTATCTTTAGTATTTTCCAAAAAAAGACCCCTTTTTCATTGGTTGTCCGGTTTTTTAATTGCCATAGCGATAATGCCCTATAATCGTATAACTAAACAAAACATCCTCCAACACCTGACCTGCGCCAATATTGTGAACAATCATTGGCCGTTTGCCATCTCTTGATCTTTGATTCACCACAAAACCGATGTGGTACAATCCACCTGCCAGACGCCAGCAAACCACATCGCCCGCCAAATAGTTATCCGGATTTGAGGAAACCTCAATTGAAGTGCCGTGTCTTTCAAAAAATGTCATCAGATTGGGTACTCTTCTATGATCGATATTCCGGTCCGGCCTTGTGAGTCCCCAGTTTTTTGGATATTTTTCAAAGGAGGCTCTCATATCCTCATGTACTTTTCTCTGTAAATCAATCCCTAAAGCACGATATCCTCTTATAATTACATCTGTACAGACGCCTTTGTCTGATGGCACATCACCGTTTGGATAAGGAATGCTAAAGTAGGCCGGGTCATAGGTAACTTCTTGCTTCGTAAGCTCCATAGCCGCTGAAGCAAGTTTTTCAGAAAAAGATGTTTGTGCTATAAAGCTGCTTAGCGAAAGGAAAAAAAATAGTGTGGAGAGTACATATGATTTCATACACTAAAATAACGAATAAAATCAATAATGATTATTCACTGAATTTAAAAAATACTAACGCGCTTCAAAAATAGTGAGATACAAATGTGAAGCCATTTTCCGGGCATTGTGCTTGGCACGGTTGGCTATTTCGCCTTCAAAAAGTGAGTCGATGGTTTCAAACCAAAGGTTGATCCAAAAACCAAAATGCTCCACCTGTATGCCTTGGTGGTATTTTTTATCCAGATTAACGTGAGCTTTTGCCGGATTACCCCTGAATTTGGCTTTAAAAAACAGGTTGCTCTCCCAGAAATCGGTGAGTTTTTCAAAATGTTCATCCCAGTCAGAAATGGTTTCATTAAAGAAATGACCTATTTCCTTGCTTTCCCTCACCTTTGAATAAAATGTAGAAACCAGCAAATGAATATCTTCTCTGTTTTTAATGTCGTTCATAAATTATTCAAAGTAATCAAAATAGACCGGCACATAGTCTTCCAGAGCCAGAAAAGCTTTTTCAGCGGTTTCAGAACCTTTGCTCAATTGTGAAAAATAATCGCGCATGGGATATAAATAGTTGTGCAACTGATTGTGTGCCTCGCCTTTCATCGTGCATTTTTCAAAAATCATTCTGAACTCATCCTCTAAGTGGACGCGTAATTGTGCATAGTCGCCCAGACCTAAATTTCTAAACGCTTCCAAGTGATCCATCATAGCAATCACACCTTCGGTGGTTTCAGGATTGGCCTGCCATTTCATGCCGTTGTTCAGGGTTAATTCACCATCACTGTGGTGGGTTTCTTCCTCCACAACTAATTCTTCTTCTGTTATTGACTCTTCGGAAGGTTTTTGTTCAGAATTTCTACAGGAAATAATAGAGATTGAAATAAGAATTATCTTAAAAAACAAGACTAACTTTTTCATGAGTTTAGTGAATAATTTTTAAAACGATTTATTAGAGCAAGTTGTGTTACCTGCTCAATACAAAATTAATTCTGTTGAATTAATTTCCCATACTAAATCAAGTGAATGGTTATAATGATTGAACTAAATAATACACTTACAATAAGCGAATTTAATACAATTTTAGGTTTTAACTGTGCTAAAACAGTTGCATTAAACCACATTGCCACAGCAACCACCAAAAAAAGCTCAATCATTTGAAGTGTTTCGGTGCCACTCATTAATATCAACATAGCCGCCACAGAACCGATACAGCTTGAAGCAATAATGCCCAGGGTGGCGTAAGAGTAATACATTTCCTTAAATTCAGTCAGTAAATTTCCGTAAATGGTTTTCATTGTGTTCACTTTATAAGTTTACACAAAAGTATTTTCACTTGTGGCTGAATTTTATGACTGAAATCACATTGACGATTTAGCGATACAATTTCCGGTTTTTAATTTTCAATTCGCCTTTTTTCTCCAGTGATTTAGTGGCTCTTATAACGGTTTCTACCCGCAATCCTGTTAAATCTGCTATTTGCTGCCGGGTAATATCTACTTCAAACGAAAAAGGCTCTTTCAGTTGGTGAACATATTTTTTAAGATAATCAAGTATGCGCAAAATACGGTGTTCAGGGTCTTGTGACGAAAGTTCGGCCGCCATAATAGACTTGTAATACAAACGGGCAGCCAAGGCTTTGGTAATTTCCATATGCTGTTCGGGATTTGATTTCAGCAATTCTAAAAAATTTGATTTTGACAAACGGAACACCCTGGCATCTGAGAGTGCTTCGGCGTGAGCCGGATATTTTACATCAGCAAAAAGAGGGGGCTCCCCAAAACTTTGACCCGGAAAAAAAATACCCTGAATAAATTCTTTTCCGTCTTCATTAAAGTTGTTCATTTTCACTTCGCCACTTTCAATCTGATAATAGCAAACCGCCTGTTGACCTTCACTAAAAATCCTGTCGCCTTTGACAAAATCAAGACTTTCTCCTCCAAAATCGAGTAACAGTTTTTCAGAAACCATAGGCTAAATATGAGATTTCAACAATTGAATGAGTTCGTGTTTTGGTACCACACCCGACTGCCGCCAGAGCTGTTTCCCACCTTTAAAAAGTATCATAGTAGGCACTCCCCTCACCTGATACTGTGCAGCAAGAGGCTGATTTTTATCAACATCAATTTTTACAATTTTAATGCTTTCGCCCAATTCGGTCTTTACATCGCTCAATATAGGTGACAGCATTTGACAGGGACCGCACCAGGTAGCAAAAAAATCAACCAGAACCGGTTTATTTTCACTGATTATTTCACTGAATTTTGATTTCATATACTTTAAAATCTATTACTAACAAAGATACAATTCACCGCCTTGAAAACCACAGAAATTCACAAAAAAACTATCTTTGCCGGATGTTTCACAGTCCTTTTCAACCTTTTAAAATAGATGTTTCTAAGATTCCTTTCCCGGAAGTGTTTACCTTTCCCTTTTACTATGAACCGCATCCCTTAAGCATCATTGCTGCAAAAGAACTTCAAGAATATCTGGAAACACAAAACGACTTTCAACACAATTTTGGTTTAAACAAAAATCAAACGGGTTTGGTTATCGGAAAAATGTTTGGGATCCTGGTTTGTAAAAACGAAAGCGGACAACTCGGTTATCTTTGGGCATTTTCAGGCAAACTGGCCGACTCTAATCATCACAAACGATTTGTTCCCCCGGTTTTTGATATGCTGAAAACTGATGGTTTTTTTAAAAAAGAAGAACAGCACCTCAACCAACTCAACCGGGATATTGAAAAACTGGAAAAAGCAGAGGCCTATCAACAAGCATTAAAAATGCTGAAAAAGGTGGAAGAAGATGCTTTAGCTGATTTGGAGAAACAAAAATTACGTATCAAAACCCTGAAAAAAGAACGGGATGCCAAACGGCTGAAGTTGCCGGTGACTATTCATCCCAACGAACTTGAAAGCATTGAAAAGTTGATGAGTGAAGAGAGCAAGCGTGAAAGCATCCTGCTCAAAAAAATGACCAAGTACTGGAATTACAAAAAGACAGAAGCTTTAGCAAATGTTCAGCATTTTGAGAAGGAAATCAACCAATTAAAAACAGAGCGCAGGCAAAAGTCAGCCGAATTACAGCAAAAATTATTTGACCATTATGTTTTTCTGAATCAATTTGGAAAAGAAAAAAGCATTGGTGAGATTTTTAACAACAATCCCCCGGCCGGTGCGGGTGAATGTGCTGCGCCTAAACTGTTACATTATGCCTATAGTAACAGATTAAAACCTATTGCAATGGCCGAATTTTGGTGGGGGCAGTCGCCCGCTTCTGAAGTGAGAAAACACAAACAGTTTTATCCCGCCTGCAAAAGCAAATGCGAACCCATCTTGATGAATCATATGCTGGATGGTTTGACGATGGAAGCCAATCCTTTTGAACAAGATTTTAATGATATTAAAAACCCGAAAATTATCTATGAAGATGAAGTGATGCTGGCGGTCAATAAACCGGCCGAGTTTTTATCCGTTCCCGGAAAAACGATTAGCGACTCGGTGTACAGCCGAATCAAAAAACTTTACCCCAATGCCACCGGCCCTTTGATAGTGCACCGTTTGGATATGTCCACCTCCGGCATCATGCTGATTGCCAAAAATGAAGAAACCTATGTCAGTCTTCAAAAACAATTTATTCAGCGGAAAGTTCAAAAACGGTATGTAGCCGTGCTGGACGGAATTTTAAAAACCCCTTCCGGCTTGATTGATTTGCCATTACGGGTAGATTTGGATGACCGTCCGCGGCAATTGGTGTGCTATGAATATGGCAAAACGGCACAAACCCGTTGGGAAGTGGTTGAAATAAAAAACAAGCAAACACGGGTGTATTTTTACCCCATCACAGGCCGAACCCATCAGTTGCGGGTACACGCTGCACATCAATCGGGACTTCAAATGCCTATCATTGGCGACGACCTGTACGGAAAAAAAGCAGACCGTTTACACCTGCATGCCGAAAGTATTAGGTTTGTGCATCCCCTCTCCGGTGAAAGCCAAACTATTACTGTTCCTGCTGAATTTTAACTGTTAAACCGCTCATAAGCAGAGCGTTCCAGGGCTTCACGATGATCGGGATGTGCAATGGAAATTAAAGCTTTGGCTCTGTCTTTTAGCCTTTTTCCATACAAATTCACCACACCATATTCGGTGGCAATGTAATGCACGTGAGCACGGGTAGTGGTTACACCGGCTCCCTCCTTTAGAAAAGGCACTATTTTAGAAATACCTTTATTAGTAGTAGAAGGCATGGCTAAAATAGGTTTTCCGCCTTCAGACAGTGATGCACCGCGTATAAAGTCCATTTGACCGCCCACACCGCTGTACTGCAGTTTTCCGATGGTATCTGCACACACCTGGCCTGTTAAATCAATTTCAATAGCACTGTTGATTGCTGTTACTTTGGGGTTTCGACGAATGATGGCGGTGTCATTGGTATAAGCTGCTTCTTTAAAATGCACTATGGGGTTGTCGTCTATAAAATCGTATAGTTTTTGGGTGCCAATGGCAAAACAGGTCACCAGTTTTCCACGCTTGATGGCTTTGTCTTCACCGGTAATAACTCCTTTTTCAACCAAAGGAAGAATCCCGTCTGAAAACATTTCGGTATGAATACCCAATCGCTTATGGTTGGTCAGGTTTGCCAAAACCACATTGGGAATACCGCCAATACCCATTTGCAGGGTGGCACCGTCTTCCACCAAACCGGCCACGTGGTAACCAATTTGTTTCTCAACTTCGGTAGGTTCAGGAATGGGCACACTGTGTATAGGCAAGTCAACTTGAACAGCCGCATCGATATTTTTAGAATGAATAATCCCGTCACCGTGGGTTCTGGGCACATTGGGATTTACCTGAGCAACCACTTTTTTTGCCATTTGAATAGCGGTAAGAGTAACATCGATGGAAGTTCCCAAGGAACAATAGCCGTGTTTGTCAGGTGGCGATACCTGAATAAAAGCCACATCCAACGGAAGTATATTTCTTCTGAAAAGTAAATGCAGTTCGCTCAAAAATATGGGTGTATAGTCGCCTCGTGATGAGTTAACAACTCTGCGTACGTTTCCACCCACAAAGCAACTGTTGGTTACAAACGAATTGCTGTAAGGCTCCTGAGTATAGAGTGCTTCACCTTCAGTATGCATCTGAACAATCTCGACGTCCTGAAGGTTTTGATAGTTTTTACACAATTCGCCAATTAAAAATTTGGGAGTCATCGCTGCTCCCTGAAAAAATATTCTATTGCCTGATTTTACAAGTGAAACGGCTTCTTCTGCTGAGATGTAGTTCATTTTGTTATTAGTTAATGGTTAATGGTTATTTGGAATTTGGAATTTGGAATTTGGGATTTGTAAATTGTTTTTTAAGAACTTAATGACATTCAATGTTTGCATTCACCAGTTCGGTGACGGGTTTAGGAGAAATATAGGGTATTCCCAATCCCATACCGCGTAAGATAAAAAAAACTCCGATAATAACCACAAAAACGGGAATAAGTCGTTGAATTTTTTGTTTGGAGATTCCTTTTAAAAAAGAACCGGCATAGATGGCAACACTCATTAATGGCAGTGTTCCCAATCCAAAAAACACCATATACAAACTGCTTTCCCATAGCGAACCTGCTGCCAGAGCTGCAAAAACGGCAATATAGACGAGCCCGCAAGGAAGGAAGCCGTTTAAAAAGCCTATGGTCAAAAAGGTGTCGGATGTTTTTTTCTTCAGGCTGGCTCCCAGTTTTTGTTTTATTTTTCCGATAAAACGGTAGAAAAAAGCAGAAACCCGGGTGTTTTCAAATCGTTTATTGGGCAATACCACCGCAAGTATCATAAGGATACCAACGGCTATTGAGAGTTGCTGCTGCAAGCCAAAAAGTGAAAAACTTTTCCCCAGCACCCCAAACACCAAACCTATGAGTCCGTAGGCAAAAAGCCTCCCCACATGGTAACTGGCTGTCTGCACTGCTTTCTTCATGGGGTTTTTGTGGTTTACCGGCAGCATCAAAGCTATGGGTCCGCACATACCTACACAATGCAAACTCCCCAAAAGGCCTAATATGAAAGCAGAAACTAGCACAGCTTAAAAATGGATACTTTCAATGGTGATGTATTTTTTTCCGTTCATTTCCCAACTTATGGTGATGTCCCACCTACCCTTTTCAAGCATTTCTGCGGGTATCTTCATTTCATTCTGTGACAAATCAATGGGCAGTTCAAAATCGAGGTCTTTTTGATTGAGTCTGTAAAAAAAGACTTTTCCCTCACTCATTTGGCTGCTTATTTCTTCCGGAATATTTAATTGCACTCCACGGCTATCGTGGGTAACTTCAATTTTATAAGCTAGTCTTGCCGCATTGTTTCGGGCATCCAACTCGTTCTGAAAACCAATTTCCTTCTTGTAGTAATCTTCCACCACCAAATCAAAGTCATATTTAGGATTGGTAGTCATGGTAATTACAAAATAAAGTATGAACGACATAAAGAGCACAATGGCTATTACGATTCCAGTTCCCCAGTTTATTTTCATTTTATAAAGATATTAGATGTTAGACGTTAGATATTAGATATTAGATATTAGATATTAGAGGTTAGAGGTTAGAACATTTAAAACCAAAAACCATTAACAATTAACAATTAACTATAAGCTATAAACCACAAACTATAAACCCTTTGAAATTAATTAAAGCTTCTCGGTCCTAAAAAGTTGGTTCTTGTTTTTCCAATTAATTCGCTGTTGCTAAACACTCCTATTTCGACCCTATTTTTATGTCCGTCGAGTGCAGCTCGGTGCAACTCGATAAACATAGTTCCTTCAACCAAATCCTGTGGTGGCACGGTAATATCGTGCTGACCCACAAAAATAATGGTTCCTTCATGTGACAACAGCTTGAATTCCATATTTTCATAGCTACGAGTGGTTTTGTTGATGAGTTTAAAGGTATACACATTGCTGATGATATTGTCTTCTTTCATTTCATACAATTGGCCCGGCAGTCGCAAAACAACCGCTTCCACATCACTTCTTAAAAACAACATCCCAATAAGAATACCCACCAAAATGGTCAAAACAGCGGTATAGCCTTTCATACGTGCAGTGAACTCAAAAGGTTTCTTTTCAACTATGTTTTCTTCACTGGCATACCTGATGAGTCCTTTTGGATAATCGACTGATTCCATAATGCTGTCGCAAGCATCCATACAGGCAGTACAATTGATACATTCCAACTGGGTGCCGTTTCTAATGTCTATGCCTGTGGGACACACGTGTACACATTGAAAACAATCGATGCAATCGCCATGGCCTAACTCATTTCTAAGCTCCCCTTTTCTGAATTTTTTTCTGCCGGCTTCTCCCTCCCCGCGTTTGTGGTCATAAGCCACAACAATGGATTTGGTATCTAATAGAACCCCTTGCAATCTTCCATACGGACATGCAATTACGCATACCTGCTCGCGAAACCAAGCAAAAATAAAGTAGAAAACCCCCGTGAAAATCAATAAGCCTATAAAGGTGTTTAGGTGATTCATCGGGCCGTTAAGAACATAGAGCAATAAACGGTCGCCACCAATTAAATAAGCCAGAAACACATTGGAGATTAAAAACGAAATCAGGAAAAACACCGTCCATTTTAAAAGACGCTTACCTATTTTTTCAGCATTCCAGGACATTTTATCCAACCTGATTTGCTTGCCGCGATCGCCTTCAATGGCATATTCGATACGCCTGAAAACCATTTCCATAAAAATGGTCTGCGGGCAGATCCAACCACAAAAAATCCTCCCAAATGCCACCGTAAACAGGGTTATAAACACCACCCCGATAATCATTGAAATTACAAACAGGTAAAAGTCTTGCGGCCAAAACGGAAAACCGAAAATATTGAACTTGCGTTCCAGAAAATTAAACAACAAAAACTGATTGCCGTCTATTTTAACAAAGGGAGCCGCAAACAGAAATACCAACAGAAAATAACTTACATACTTACGGTAGTTGTAAAATCTTCCCACCGGTTTCTTTGGAAAAATCCACCTGCGCTTCCCTTCATCATCGATGGTTCCTATGCTGTCGCGAAATTTTTCCTGATTTTCCATTATAAAATTTGAATCATTTTTTTTACCAACTTTATGTTGTTATCAATTTGTCGAATTTTTCTTTACAAATGGTTTTATACTTACTCAATCTCCAAGGTGTCTTCCAATTCGCTTTCGCCAATTTCCGGAGCGTCTATGTTTTCCTGAGCTTCTTCAATTCCGTCTGCCTGGTCTGCAGGAGCCACAAAATCTCCTTCGGGTTCTTTAGCATCAGGCGGATTGGTTCCTACCAGCGTTAAAATATAGCTGGATACCTGAGCAATTTCCAGCGGGCGTAAATCATTTTTCCAGGCAATCATTCCTTTTCCGGGGCGACCGCCTTCAGAAATTACTTCATAGATATTGTTGATTGTTCCACCTAAAATCCAGTAGTTGTCTGTCAGGTTGGGGCCAATACCCCCGCCCCCGTCTGCTCTGTGACAAACGGCACAACTTGATTCGTAAAGGTTTCTGCCGGCCTTCAGGTCATTAGCGTCTGTAAGCATCACTACTGTGCTTGCGTCCACCAGGCCTTTGGCAGTACGACGGTATTCTTCAATAGCTGCTTGTGCTGCTGCCACTTCACGTCTGTATTCTTCCTCCTGTGTGGGACCGTCAAACACGTGATAGCGAGCCATATACACTACGGCGAAAATGATGGTAGCATAAAACCCATACACCCACCAGGTGGGCAGGTTGTTGTCCAACTCCCTGATGCCGTCATAATTGTGGTCAAGTACAATTTCCTCATCGCTGCGGCCTTTCTTTTTGCCTACCAACCAGGCATATACTTTTGACAACCATTCGCCGGAATCGCTTTTGCTTTCGCTTGCTAAATAGCGTTTTTTGGCTTCCTCACTCAGGGTGTGAAACAACAGTCTTTGAAAAGCGGCTACACTCACTTCTATGGCAATCATAAAGAAAACAATTACCAACCATACCACCATCAAAATGGGGGTTTCAACGATGGCCCATTTAGCTTCTGAGCCTGCTAAATATTCAATTAAAAACAGCGTGAGTGCCGCTACTAATAGTATTCTGAAAAATGCGGTTGTCTTCATAAGTTTAGATTGTTTTCTTCCTCTTCTTTTTCAAGTGGAATGTTACTTACTTCTTCTATATATTTTTTCTTAGCCGTTACCACCCAAATAATTAAAGCAGTAAAAAAGGTAAAAAAGATGAGTATGGAGATTATCGGAAAAATCTCAATATCCTGTATGGAATCCATATGTCCTTTGATATATTTTAACATGGCTTATTCGTTTTGGTTTAGTGATACTTCTTCATCGCCGTCTTTAATTCTGATGTCGGTACCCAGGCGCTGCATATAGGCAATCATGGCCACCACCTCGCGGTTACGCATTTCAGTAAACTCAAGTCCGTTTTCAAGAGCATATTGCTTTTCGGCTTCATAGATTCTCGCAAACTCAGGGTCGTTGTAGAGGTTGCGCTCTATTTCTTCTCCCTGCTCCAGCATCCACTGCTGCGCTCTTGCAATGTCTTCTTCAGTATAAGGCACTCCCAAACTTACCATCACTTCCATTTTGCGTTCAGTTTTGGATTTGTCGAGCTCGTTGTTGATTAACCAACGGTAACTCGGCATAATCGAACCGGGCGATGTACTTTGCGGGTCATAGAAGTGGTTGAAATGCCAGCTGTCTGAATATTTTCCGCCTACGCGTAAAAGGTCAGGGCCTGTGCGTTTGCTTCCCCAAAGGAAAGGATGGTCATAAACAAACTCGCCTGCTTTGGCATACTCGCCTCCATAACGTTCGGTTTCACTTCTAAAAGGTCTAACCATCTGTGAGTGGCAACCCACGCAACCTTCACGTATGTATAAATCGCGTCCTTCCAACTCCAGCGGGGTGTATGGGTGTACACTGGTGATGGTTGGAATATTGGATTTCACGACCAGTGTGGGTACAATTTGAACAATACCCCCTATCAAAATGGCAATGGTTGCAAACAAGGTTAACTGAACCGGTTTTCGTTCCAACCAATGGTGGTAGCCTTCGCCTTTTACACGACCGGATGATACTCGCTCTAAGGCGGGTGCTTCAGCAAGTTCATCGGTTACAGCAGTACCTTGCTTTACAGTTTTGTAAATATTGTAAAGCATAATTACGGCACCGGCTAAATATAAAGTGCCGCCAATGGCACGCATCCAATACATCGGCATAATGGCCATCACGGTATCCATAAAGTTACCATATACCAGTGTTCCGTCCGGGTTGAACTGCTTCCACATCGACGCCTGTACAAATCCGGCCACATACATAGGCAGGGTGTAAATAATAATACCCAATGTGCCAATCCAGAAGTGGAAATTGGCCAATCCGGTAGAGAATAGTTTTGTTTTAAATATTTTGGGAATCAACCAGTAAATCATACCGAAGGTGAGGAAGCCGTTCCACGCAAGTGCACCCACGTGTACGTGTGCAATTACCCAATCGGTAAAGTGGGCAATGGCGTTTACGTTTTTCAACGAAAGCATGGGTCCCTCAAAAGTAGCCATACCATAACCGGTGATGGCCACCACCATAAATTTCAGGGTGGGGTCTGTGCGCACCTTATCCCAAGCACCTCTCAAGGTCAACAAACCGTTAATCATACCCCCCCAGGAAGGCATAATTAACATAATAGAAAACGCCACCCCCAAACTCTGTGCCCAACCCGGTAAGGCGGTGTACAGCAAGTGGTGAGGCCCTGCCCAGATGTAAATGAATATGAGCGACCAAAAGTGAATAATCGACAATCTATAGGAATACACCGGGCGATTGGCAATTTTGGGAACGTAGTAATACATCAACCCCAAAAACGGCGTGGTGAGGAAAAACGCCACGGCATTGTGACCATACCACCACTGCACCAGTGCATCCTGAACACCGGCATACACCGAATAACTTTTCAGAAAATCAACCGGAAGTGCCAGACTGTTAAAAATATGCAGTACGGCCACTGTTACAAAGGTTGCGATGTAAAACCAAATAGCAACGTAAAGATGGCGCTGCCTGCGGCGTAAAATGGTGCCAATCATATTGATACCAAAAGCCACCCAAACCACGGCAATGGCGATATCGATAGGCCACTCAAGTTCAGCATATTCTTTGGAAGACGTAAAGCCTAGAGGCAAGGTGATGGCTGCCGCTACAATAATAAACTGCCAGCCCCAAAAGTTAATGTTGCTCAACCAGTCGCTGTACATCCGTGCTTTTAGCAGGCGTTGCAGCGAGTAGTAAATACCGGCAAACATAGCGTTACCCACAAAGGCAAAAATCACCGCATTGGTATGCAACGGCCGAAGGCGACCAAAACTCAGCCAGGATATGCCGTCAGTCAAGTTTGGAAAAATAAACATAAATGCCAGCAAAAGCCCCACCGTAAAACCGATGACACCCCAAAAAAGTGTGGCATAAATAAACTTCTTTACGATTTTATTATCGTAATAAAACTGCTGTACTTCCATAATTAGGTTTCTGAATTAGTTGTTGATTGTGTATTTGAATTTTTGATTTTCTTTTTTGGGGGTTTTGATGTTGTGTCGCCATCCCTGACTACCTCATCTTCAAAAAGCATACGCACCGACGGTGTATAAGTATCGTCATATTGCCCTTTTTTCAAACTGTAAATGAAGATGATGAAAAAAACTATGGCAACTACCGTACTGATAATCAAGGTTAAATAAATAACATTCATGAAAAGTTCTTTGATTTCAAAAGTAAAGGGAGCCCATTGGGCAAAAAATGACTTTGGTCATAAAACCGAATTCATTTTCATCAAAAAATAATGAACTACCCCGAGGCAGAGCCATCGGGGTATCTGGACTAGAACAACCGTAGTTGATTTGTATATATCTTTTCGTACTTCGAAACACCCTGATTTTGTAAATATTTCTTTATAACTTCTTCATTGGCATATTGACCTACTGTATTTACATAATAACCACTCGTCCAAAATTTCCCACCCCAAAGCTCTTGCTTTACTTCTGGATGAAGTCTGAAAATCTCTTTTGCTGTAATACTTTTAACTGCTCCAATAATTTTCTTCAGCGAATCATTTGGAACACCTTGTATCAAAAAATGCACGTGATTTTCATCAAGACCAACTTCTAAAAAAATCATCTCATATCTTTCTTCTATTTTTTGACAAACTTCTTTGAATGTCTTTGAAACAGTTTCATTCAAAACACTCCGCCTGTACTTTATTGGGCATACAAAATGATAAAGCAACAAACTCTTGTTATGACTCTTATGGATATGCTCACTCATATCCACAAAATTACATAACTTTACGCAACACCCGAGGCAGAGCCTCGGGGAATTCTATTGATTAAAATAGAAGTTTAGATTTGTAGATTCATTTTGAAAGAAAACAAATCCTTTTGACAAATCTGACATTAAATTTATGTTCATATAATTATGGAAAACCTTGCTAAACCTAAGTATTCAATACCAAAACCGTAAATCCTAACCCATGAATATTGAAGAAATTTTAAATAAAATCGGAACCATTTATTCCCCCTTATCACAAGCAAGTCTGCAAGATTTTATTGGCTGTTCAAAAGTGCGTAACTTTAAAAAAGGTGAGGTTGTCGTAAGAGAGGGACAATTTTCCCAAAAAGCCTATTTAATAGTTCAAGGTTGTGCTAGGGCTTATTACTTAAAAGACGGCAGGGATATTTCAGACTGGTTCACTTTTGAAAATCAGTTTATGGCACCCATTGTCAGTTTTTTTAGTGCACAACCCAGTCCGCATTATGTGGAGTTTGTTGAAGATTCAACGGTTTTGGAGTTTTCAAAAAGCAGTGTTGACCACCTCTCAGACAAACATCATGATTTTGAGCGTTTTATTGGAAAGGTTGTCACCGAAACCATGTTAGGCCTTTGCGAAAGATTATACACCATACAATTCAATAAGGCAGAAGACAGGTACAAACACCTGTTAACCCTCTATCCGAATATCACCCAAAGAATTCCACTCACCCATATTGCATCCTATTTAGGTATTTCGCTGGAAACTTTGAGCAGAATCAGGAATGCCGGATACCGAATTTGATATATATCAAATGAGAGGTCTTCCCTTTAAAAGACTTTTGTGAAAAAGATTTTAAAATGGAAGAAAACAACAAACCAATGCCATCCATTTTTGGAAAATGGTGGGTACCGGTCAGAAAATGGTTTTATCCTGCCTGGCTGGTGTATGAACTAAGTCTGCGTTTTTACGGCTATAGTCTGGGTGTTCAAAATTACTTTATGAACCACTATGATTATTTGAGTTCGTTTTTAGGACATTCGGGGGCTTCAATTTTAGTAGCTTTTTGCGTTGCAGCGACATTTATCCTCTGCTTCTTGTTTTTAACACTTCCGGCCGGATATGTGTTGTATTATTTTTTTAAGCAAGAAAATGTAACCGCCACCCGCTTTGAACCTAAGTTAAAAAAGTATTTCTAATGTCGCCCAAAAAGATTCTCATTATTAACGGGCATCCCGACAAAGAAAGTTTCAATTTTGCTTTGTCAAACGCCTATAAAATTGGCGCAGAACAATCAAACGCTACCGTTAAAGTCCTTCATATCCGCGAACTGAACTTCAACCCCAACCTGCAATTTGGCTACAGAAAGCGCACCGAACTCGAACCGGACTTAATAGAGGCACAACATCTTTTAAAATGGGCAGATCATTGGGTTTGGATATATCCTGTATGGTGGAGTGCTGTCCCTGCACTTATGAAAGGTTTTTTGGACCGGGTTTTACTTCCGGGGTTTGCATTTCAAAAAAGGGAGCACTCCTTGTTCAGCGACCCCTGTTTAACCGGAAAAACAGCCCGAATCATTTGTACCTTAGACCAGCCTGCATGGTATTACAGATGGGTATATGGGAGTCCGAGTCACCGGGCGATGAAAAAAGGTACCTTGAATTATATAGGCGTAAAAAAAGTGAGAATCACAACTATAGGACCCATTAGATTATCAAATGAGGCATACAGAGCCCAATGGCTAAAGAGAATTGAAAAACTTGGTCAACAAAACCGGTAAAGGAATGGGGGTTTTATTTTAATCCACAAAATCCTTGGCGACCCTTTCTGCTCTGTCTGCCGACAAGCAGGAGGCAGTCAGGTTGGTGTGATATTTTTCTCTCGCTGTCGCAGAATAAACAAGTACTTGTGAATTTATATTTACTTGAATTTTAAGCTTATAAATATACATTGAACAATCGCATTCAAGCTAAATAGCTTAGATTAAGCAGGAAAATGTTTCCAGACTTTCGTTTTAGCAGGATTTTTTATCTTTGAATATCCTAATGGATTATATTATGATACACCCGGAAATCAAAGTATTCAATGACTCACAGTCGCCGGAGCACCGTGCAGTTTGCGAGCTGCTTTCCAAAGAAATCACTCACAGTCTTCCCGATGCCGAAAATAAAATCTGGCACGCCCATCCTGTTTGGTTTCTGGACGGCAACCCGATAGTGGGCTACAGCAAACAAAAACCCGGAATACGCCTGATGTTCTGGAGCGGTGCCGATTTTGACGAAGGAGGTTTAAACGTCAGGGGTGCAAAATTCAAAGATGCATCGGTATTTTATAATGCTGTTTCCGAAATTCAACTCAACGATTTAAAGCGTTGGCTTGAAAAGGCCCAAAGCATCCAGTGGGACTATAAAAACCTGATTAAACGAAAAGGCAAACTGGAACGGCTGAAATAGCTTTTCGACTTATTTTTTTATCTTTACTCCATGGCTTCCAATACCTATTCCATCCCCGCTTCCACCCGCATCGGACACGTGCATCTCAAAGTGTCTGATTTGGAGCGTTCCCTTGATTTTTATTGCGGTTTACTGGGGTTTGAACTTACCCAGCGGTATGGAATTGATGCTGCTTTTATTTCGGCGGGAGGCTACCACCACCACATCGGGCTGAACACCTGGTACAGCAAAAACAGTCCGCCTGCGTCTCAAAAAAGTGTGGGGCTTTTTCACACCGCTATCCTCTACCCCACCCGAAAAGATTTGGCAACCATTTTAAAGCGGTTGCAGGATGCCCAATATCCGCTAACAGGAGCTGCAGACCACGGTGTTTCAGAAGCCCTTTATCTGGATGACCCCGACGGCAACGGTGTGGAACTCTATTGGGACCGCCCTAAAAAGGAATGGCCGTTCACAACTGATGGGACACTTGATATGTTTACCAAAAAACTGGATATTTACAGCTTGTTAAATGAATTGAACGAATAGTTATTGTTGTAAAACATTTTAAAAAAAATGAGAATTCATTATAAAAAACGACAACTGAATTTTAATCTAATTTTCGGAATACTATGGCTAACCTACTTCCTAATCCAACTTTTCTTTATCGATGAGTTTCATTGGATAAATTATGGCTGGATAATTATATCATTCGTATATTTTGGAATTTATTTCTATCAAAAAAAATTTAAGTATGTAACAATAGACAACGGAAAAATGACTGTGAATGGCCCTTTCGGCAAACATATTAACCTGACTGAAATAAAACAGATAAAAAAGTTTGCGGGAGATTATATACTTAAAACAGACAAGCAGGAACTGATTATCAGCACAGAAATAATGGACCCAAATTCACTTGCCAAATTAAATGCGGAATTGAATAAACTAAACATAGAATGGACTTAAAACAGTGTTCAAAATTTTATAAAACCAATATTCAAACCATTTCTAAATAGAAAACCCAAGCTTCTGAACTCTTTTTTAAACGAGACGTTCTAACTAAAAGTCCAATGTAAAAAAGTGAGCCCCAAAGTAATCTGAATAGTATCTTTTCTTATGAAGTTAATAAAAACCTTTCGACACATTCTAATTTACAGTACTTCACTTGCCTTGCTGGTGTTTGTACTGAAATGGCTGCAATGGAAGTTTTTGATAGTTGACAACTCCATAGACATATACATTGGATTGATTGCTTTGTTTTTTACACTATTGGGAATTTGGATAGCCCAGCAACTTACCAAAACTAAAACTGAAAAAGTTGTGGTTGAAAAAAAGGTGTTTGTGCCTGCTGAAAAAATCCAAATCGATGAAGATGCCATCAAAGCACTCAACCTCAGCCCGCGGGAATATGAAGTTTTACAGCTCATGGCAAAAGGCCATAGCAATGCCGATATTGCCGGCCAACTCTACCTAACGCTAAGCACCATAAAAACACATGTGTCTAACCTCTATGTTAAAATGAATGTAAAACGACGGACGCAAGCCATTGAAAAAGCTAAAAACCTCAGAATCATAAAATAATCAAACCCATACTTTGGTATGAAAACTAACTATTTTTTAATTTTGGTACTAAAGTATGAACTGAATTACACTGTCTGTTTTTAGTTTTGACCCCACATAAACAATCTAAAAAATGAAAAAGTACATTCTTATTTTTGGTATCATATTGGGCACTATTCTTTGTGTAAATATGGTTGTGATGGTCAATTTAATGATGAGCAACCCCGATTTTAAAGGCAACGACCTGCTGGGCTATGTAGCTATGGTAGTTGTTTTTTCTCTAATCTATTTTGGAATCAGAAATTACCGCAACAAACAGCTTGATGGGTTTATCACTTTTGGAAAAGCATTTAAAACAGGCTTTTTTATTGCGCTATTGGCTTCCACCATGTATGTGGTGACCTGGCTGTTTTTTTACTATCTTTTTGTACCTGACTTTCTTGATTACTACATTGAGTATGTCTTGAAGCTCACTTCAGAAGAAGATTTGGCAGAAAAAACGAAGGAAATGCAAAACTTCAAAGAAATGTATGAGAACCCACTCTTTGTTGTTTTGGTAACCTATGCCGAAGTTTTGCCCGTAGGGCTCGTGATTGCCCTTATCAGTTCGTTTGCACTTAAAAAGAAAAAAAAATCCAATAACTAATCCTATGGCCAAAAACAAAACCACCTACACCGAAGCCGATGTACTACAATTTATCGACTCCTTTGCCAATACCGATCAAAAGAAGCAGGACAGCCTCAAGCTGATTGAACTCATGCAAAACATCTCGGGCCATCCGCCCAAAATGTGGGGACCCAGCATAGTGGGGTTTGGCAACTACCATTACAAATATGCCAGCGGTCACGAAGGAGATGCACCGCTTTTGGGTTTTTCACCGCGTAAGGCAGCCCTCTCTCTGTATGTATTTACCGGTTTGGAAAAACACAAGCATCTGCTGGAAGGCTTGGGCAAGTTTACTATGGGCAAAGCCTGTATTTATGCAAAAAAGCTGGACGACATCAACCTCAGCCAACTGGAACTACTGATGAAAGAAACCCTGCGGTATATGAAAGAAAAATTTCCTGAACACTCTTAACACAGCAATAAACAATAAACAACAAACCATGACCCATTTACAACCCTCCATCCACATCCAGGCCACTCCCGAAAAGGTTTGGGACATACTCTGGAATGACAGTACTTACCGCATCTGGTGTGCCCCCTTTTGTGAAGGCACTTATTATAAAGCCGACCGGTTGGAAGAAGGTGCTAAAATACATTTCCTCACCCCTACCGGCGAGGGTATGCACAGCGTCATACACAAACTTATTCCCAACCGTTTGATGACATTCAAACATCTGGGAAGTATTATTGACTTTAAAGAAGAGGCTTTCACACCAAGCACAAAAGCCTGGAGCGATTTTTTAGAAACTTACGAACTCACCCCTGATAACAACGGCACTACCCTGAAAATTATCTTTTCTACAACCGATGAATACAAAGATTTTATGGTAAACGCTTTCGCGAAAGCGTTGCAGGAAGTGAAAAGAATGGCGGAGTTATAAGTAAGCAATGTAACCCTATTTCTCCCTTAAAAGTAAAATGGAGTTTTTATATTTGAACATTAATAAATTTAAAAAATCTCTTTAATTTATAGATTATGGAAAAACGAGACTTCAAAATCAGTTCAACACTTGTATGGTTATTGGTTATAGGTTATTTTATCTTTACCGGTTTTGGAGCACTCTTTAAAATTATGCATTGGGAGTATTCATTTTTTTTATTAATGATGGGTCTCATGTTTCTCTTTTCCATTTGGATTATCGTTTTAAGTGATATGTTCAATAATAAAATTTATAACAAGGCATTTTGGATAATTTCAATGTTTATTATTCCAATAATAGCTTCTGTTTTTTACCTAATACAACGTAAAAGATTGTTGAGGCTTGGTGAAAAATTTTCATAAATCCATTGCGGATAGAGACTCTAAGAATTGATGAAATTTAAAAGAAGAATCATGAAACCCACCCCCGAACACAACGAACGAATGGCAAAAATGACCTTTGCATCGGTCTACCCCCACTATGTGACCAAAGTGGAACGCAAAGGCAGAACCAAAGAAGAATTGCATCAGGTGATTGCCTGGCTCACCGGTTTTGACTCCAAAAAACTACAACAACTCATCGATGAAAAGGCCACCTTTGAAACGTTTTTTCACCAGGCCAAGCTCCACCCCAATGCCCCACTCATCAAAGGCGTAATTTGTGGCTACCGCATTGAAGAAATTGACAATACCCTCACCCGGCAAGTGCGCTATTTAGACAAACTGGTGGATGAGCTCGCCAAAGGCAGAAAAATGGAAAAAATCCTTCGAACAACATAAAAGGAATAAAAAAAATCCGGAGCAATACCCCCGGATTTAATTGGAATATTTTATTTTGGGTTATTTTTTTGCCCAATCGGCGTGACCGTTATTTTTTCCTAAATAGATAGAGGCCCCAATGCTAAAGGTTGCAAAAGCTGCCGTTCTTGATTGAAAACTTGGATCAAACAGTTGACCGTTGAAAAAATATTGTTGATGAGCGCTAACCAGATAAGTAGCATCTAAAAAGACAGATACACTTTCAGATACTTTAACCTGAGGGGTTAGTCCCACCATTATAATGGCTGTTTGCTCATTCTCGTCTATACTTGAGGGCTTTGCTGTTCCATATCCCAAACCTGCATGAGCTAAAATTCCAAAGCGGCTTGCAAGTTGCAGGTTATAAACACCTTCAAGAGTTAATCGCTGATGCTCTACACCAAAGTCGCTGTTTTCTTTGTCTTCAAAACTGTTGAAACCATAGCTCAATTTAACGCCAAAACATTCATTGAACATATAACGAATGCCCAATTGACCCGATTTAAAATCGGTATAATCAGCATTGTTGATATTATCAGTGAGTTTTACCGGCATATGAAGTCCACCCTGAACATCGATTGAAAATTTGTTGAACATCCCATCCTGTCCAAACATTGTTGTTACACTTAACAAAGCCACAATGGCAATAACATAAGTTCTCATAATTTGATTTAATTTGGTTTGGTATTAATTAACAGCGGCAAAAGTATTAATAATGTTTTATAAAAAAGCCCGGAAAGTTAAATTTCCCGGACTTTAAAATCTATTAACTAAATTAATATTTATCTGTTTATTACAAGTCTTTTAGCAAGCTGTTGCCCTTCTGCCTCAATTAACACCATATATACCGCCGCACTTAAACCACTGATGTCCAAGGTATAATCACCGGAGATTTGAGTATTATTTTTAAGAACCAGTCGGCCTTGTATATCATAAACTGATACATTGTCTATCATCAATCCTGAAGGATTTGAAAGGGTGACAAACTGTGAAGCCGGGTTGGGGTACATACTCAAACTTCTGATAGTTGAGTGATCTGACACTCCTAAAACGGATTCTACCGTTAGCACAAACGAACAAATAGATTCATTTCCTGAGGCATCAGTTGCCGTAAGCACGATTGTATAAGTTCCGTCAAATAAAGGTGTGCCCGGAACCGGTGACTGAGTGTACTCGGCTACCGGATTGGTACAATTGTCAGAAACTGTTGCATATCCTTCTGCAAAATAATCAGGTACAATATAGGTTAACGAACTGCTGCCTGTATCTACAGTAATGTCTAAAGGACAATCCATTTCCGGAGCAGTTATGTCAACCACAGTCACCCAAGCTGTACAGCTAAAGTTTGAAGTTCCATCGGTAGCTGTATAGGTAACCAAAACCGGAGATCCTATATTGCTACAGTCAAAAGTATCGATATCAATTGATACAACCATATTTCCACAATCTGCTAAATATGAACCTATATCTTCGTGTGTCAAAACAGCCATTCCGTCAGCACCCAATTCCAGTGTTATATCAGTACAGGCAACTTCCGGCGCATTGGCACTTTCAACCGTAACTACAGTGGTACAGGTTGAACTATTTCCACCTGCATCGGTTACTGTCAAAACAACCGTATTAGGTCCTAAATCGGCACAAGTAAAAATACTTTGACTAATGCTGATGGAATCTATTCCACACATATCAGTACTTCCTGCGTCTAGCATAGCTGCCGTTATTGTAGCCTGACCATTGGCATCCAGCACGATTGTAAAAGGAGCCACACACAAGGCTTCGGGAACTATACTGTCTTCTACAGTTACTAAGGTAGTACAGGTGGATTCGTTTCCATAAGTATCAAATACTTTAAGAGTCACAATATTATTACCTATATCAGCACAAGTAAAATGTGTTCTATCTAAAACAATACTCGCAATTCCACAAGCATCATTACTTCCGGCATCTATCATCGCCGGAGTTATTGTAGCCTCCCCATTTGCATCCAACTGAATAGTAAAAGGAGATACACAAAGTGCTTGTGGACTTAAAGAGTCTTTTACATACACCAGTGTTGTACAGGTGGAAACATTTCCATTCAAATCTGTTACTGTTAGTGTTATAATGTTTTCACCTACATCGGCACATGTAAATTCTGTCTGACTGATGCTGATGGTATCAATTGCACAATTATCAGTGCTTCCGGCATCTATCATGGCAGCCGTGATACTGGCCTGACCGTTGGCATCCAACTGAATGGTAAACGGGGCCACACACATCGCCACAGGATCCACAGTGTCTTCTACGGTAACTACGGTTGTACAAGTAGATATATTACCACTGGTATCGGTAATTGTTAATGTAATGGTATTGGAGCCTATATCGGCACACGTAAAGTCTGTCTGACTGATTGTGATGGTATCAATTGCACAATTGTCTGTACTTCCGGCATCTATCATGGCAGCTGTGATACTGGCCTGACCGTTGGCATCCAACTGAACGGTAAACGGAGCCACACACATCGCCACGGGAGCTATGCTTTCTTCCACGGTTACCACAGTGGCACAGGTTGAAGTGTTTCCGTTAACATCAGTTACTGTTAAAGTGATGGTATTGTCACCCACGTGTGAGCAGTCAAAATCAGTCTGGCTGATGCTGATGGTGTCTATACCACAGGCATCAGTGCTGCCGTTGTCTATCATAGCAGCTGTAATCGTTGCCTCTCCATTGGCGTCCAGTTGAATGGTAAACGGAGCCACACACATCGCCACGGGATCCACAGTGTCTTCTACGGTAACTACAGTTGTACAAGTAGATATATTACCACTGGTATCGGTAATTGTTAATGTAATGGTATTGGGGCCTATGTCGGCACACGT
>ERZ869909.1156-NODE-1156-length-22593-cov-8.178851_pt1 | contig 22593 bp, 25 predicted proteins | sample MGYA00520892_ERZ869909 | MGnify/ENA primary metagenome ERZ869909 (study PRJEB32215, sample SAMEA104723947) | bioreactor metagenome | biome: bioreactor; feature: anaerobic bioreactor; material: water | place: China | collected 2015-03-12 ... | reverse complement strand
TTTTATCGGGATATTTTCAAATCTGACACCGCGCGCGCCTCCAGTCCCGGCCCAGTTCCGCTCGCCATGCGGGGGTGTCCTGAGCGAAGCGGCAGACCCGGCCTCCCGCGCGCTCGTCCGTCCGGCCGTCCGTCTGGCCGTCCAAAGATTCATTGCAATTAATTGCAGATGCCCGCGTGCACCCACAGCGCCTCCTCCAGACAATTGCAATTAACTGCGGACGCCTGTGCGCACCCGAAGCGCCGCCCTCCCGGTAATTGCATTCAATTGCAATTTCTTGCCACGCCGTCACCCCCGCACACAAACAACGGCTCACCCACCCTCAAGCCTCACCGGCAGGCCCGCGATTCCCCACAAATGGCCCGCTCCGGCCCCCGCGTGGACAAGTTCGGACAGGTTTGGCACGCAAATGGACAAGTTCGGACAAGTTCGGACAAGTTTGGTCAAGTTAACTTGACTCCCCGCCAGGCGCTGACTCCCGCCATGGCCATCGCCGACTTTCCCGCGATACGCCCGCTACCCACGCCTACCGTCGGCAATTAATTGCAAATACCCACGGACGCTTTCACGCCAGCGGAGAAGGCGACTGCGGGGTATGCCCGTCAACGTTTGAGGGCCGGATCGAAACCTTCGAAGAAATACCCGACCGGAACCTTGAGCGTGCATGCCAAGGAAAACAGCCCGCCTGCGCCGATACGGCTTGCACCATTTTCGTATCTCTCAACCTGCTGCAGGGTCACCCCCAGTTTGGCGGCCAGGGTTTGTGAAGACATCTGCAGAATCCTGCGGCGCAGCCGGATACGTAAGCCGACATGTCTGTCGATGGCACCGGTGGATCGTGCGCTGGCCATTTGTTCCATATTGGCTCGCCTCCTGCCTGTCCCCGTCCGCCATCGTGCTCAGGGGTCAGGGCCTTCGGTCGGGACAGGGCCGTTAGAGCAGATCCGGCGCCGGACATGGCCATGTCCTGGACTGTCAGACGCAGAATGCACCTATAGCGGGTATGTATGCAGAAAACACGTCCTGGGTAAAGCCCGGAGCCAGCCCCTGACAGAGTTCGGGCGGCCGGGATGGCCGGGCGGGTTCCGTGCAGACAGGCTCTGCCAGTAACGGCAAAGCCCCATAATGCGCTGCGGGCAAGCCCACCAGGGGCGGTTCGGCGGCGGGCCCTATTGCCGTGCCAGCGCTTCTGCTCCGATCGGCAGATTGGTGGGGGGCGTCGTGCAGGGCATGGATACGAAACGCTCGCCGCGTCCCATCAGCTCGATCTGCAGACGGCGGATTTCAGCGCCGCCCCCGCACGGCAGCACCCGGGCGATGGATACCTGCCCGTGCTGCTCGAGATGAAGAAGGAAAGCGGCCGCGAGCGCGTCGCTCACTGCGGCATTGACCTGCCATGCCCGATCGGCCCCTGACCTCGCCCCGTAGACACGCCCGTCCTCGCCGCGCACATGCAGGGCGCCGGTATCGCGCATCCCTATCGGTATCAGGGGAAACCATTCCGGTCCGGAAAAGGCCGGATAGACCGTATCCCCGCGCGGACCGACCGCCAGCCAGGGGCTGTCAAAGAAAAAGGGCAGGATGGTGAAAATGTCCCAGACGCGCCCGTCGGCCCAGTGATGCTCCATCACGCCTGGCCAGTAGGCCTCACGCCTGGCGGAAACCGGCTCATCCATCACCGTCTGGCCGGTCATCCTGTCCACGACGCGCATCCGGCCGACCATCATCGCATCCATGTGCGAGCCGAAAACCGGGCCATCGACATGGTCAAAATCGAAATTCACGACAAAGCGGGCATGGTCGCGGCGGGGCGCAGCGAGGCGGGTCTGTTCCAGCATGCGTTCGAACCGGGCGCGGAACACCGTGCGGTTGGGCTCGGGCAGGAACCATGAGAGCTGCGAGGTGCCGGTAACTGCACCCAGCGCGGTCTGGCGGTAAAAGCTGCTGGAGGGGTCTGCCTCGGCCACGCGCGCGGGATAGGGCATGGGCATCTGATGGGCGGCGACCGACTGCCGGTCGGCGCAGGCCGTGAGGGCGAGCAGTACTAGGGCCATACCGGCAAGCCATGGTTTTCTGGTCATGTCGCCCTCCTTTGCCGATTCATCCAGGGAGCATCACCCGGGCCGCCCCGCAGCCACTGTAAGCAGCGGGGTATTGCCATTTAATTACTAGTTGGAGTGTGGGGCATAATTCTGTAGCCATCAGGCCGGGCTTTGGGGCCTCGCGGGTCAGACGCGTCCCTCTACCCGCCTGCTGGCCGTTAGTGCCCCGTCACCGGCAGCCGGCAGGATCAAGACGGCAGGTCAGCTGGAGCTCCTCAAACCCGGTCTGGCCATTGCGGAGATAGACCCCGGTTCTGGCCTCGAACTGGTCATCGGCGAGTGGCAGACCGGCAGCAGCCCGGTCCGGGTCATCCCAGAAATGGATGTGACAATGGGTTTCACGGGCGCATAGCCGGACCAGCGCGTCTTCATACGTCTCCCGCTGGAGGGCGGAGGGTCCCTCGACCAGGACGAAGTGATGAAGGACAGCGCCCTGGCGCACCGAGCGCAGGGTCCACCAGCCATCGGGCTGGGAACGGTCCGAGGTGGAGATGCCGGACGCTGCAGCAAGGGCGACAAGGCTCGCAAGCAGATGGCAGGCAGACATGGCGGGCGCTCCTATGAGGGTTCAGGGGTCTGTCGGGGCGGGTGGCAGGTCGTTTTCCGCATCTGTCCCGGCCTAGAGGCGGCCAGCTTGCATGGACAGGGCAAGGCCGGTGCCTCTCTCGGGATCGTAGGCGCATGCATAGGTATGAGGCTGCCAGGCCCCGAAACCGTTCTGCAACTCGATCCGGTCGCCGGCATAGATGATGACGCCATGACCCCCTTCGGCCACGCTCACGACGCGGGTAAAGCGGCGCTCGCCGGGCCGGGTAGTCCAGCGCGACCGGTAGCGGGCAAGACTTTCCAGGCTGGCCCGGCAGGCATAGTGGGCGTCTGCCAGATGATGGTCGGCCCAGCAGGAGGGAGAACGGCGACACACCGCCTGCCTGATCGCATCGCGGCGGGCCTGCTCGGCCTGGTCTGCTGCCGCACGCGCCTCGCGGTCCAGCTGGCGCGCTTCACGGGCTGCCTCGCGGATGCGCCGTTCAACCGCGCGCGCGGCCTGGCGTGCCTGCCTTTCGGCCGCCTCGTCCTGGCGGGCCTGGAGGCGTTCCGCTTCGCGCAGCGCCCGGCCTGGCAGCAGCTGGTCAAGGGTCACCGCAAAGAGGCCGAGAACAAAATACCCGGCCAGCCCGGCCCCGATAATCTTCCACACCAGCCCGCGTCTGCGGGCCGGCGCCCGGCGTGATCCTTTTCCCATCCCCGTCCTCCTGTCCAGCATGGCGGGTCATGTCCAGGCTGACAGCCTAAAGGCGGAAACTTGCCATTTCATTATCAGTAGCAGCACAACACGCCACCCTGATTGGTTACGCATCAGCCCCGCTGCGCCCTAAACCTTGAGGCAGGGAGCAGCGCTGATGACCGACTTGCGGACACGTTTTGGCAGACTGCTGGCCGCTCACCGGCGCCGCGCCGGTATGACCCAGCAGGACCTGGCCGAAGCGGTGGATGCCAGCGTGTACATGATTTCCAAGATGGAAAGCAGCGCATCGGGCACCAGCTTTTCCATGATCGAACGGCTGGCCCGGGCGCTGTCGCTGGACCCGGCCGAGCTGTTCACCGCAGACCTGCCCGCCTCCCATTTCCAGCGCAGCGCCTATGGGCGCATTACCCGTCAGCTCGTCGATCTTGATGAAGACGAGCTGGAATGGCTCGAAGGTGTGATCACCGCCGCCCTGAAAGTCCGCAGGCCCGGATGAGCCTGAAAATGACATTGATGGCAATACCGCTTCCGGACGGCCCGGCATGGGGGACAGGCCACGGATTCTCGGCCTCCGGGCTGATGCGCCGGACCATGGTCGGTCAAAAGCAATTAATTGCAAATCGCATGGCAGCGGCCCGGCCTGCTGCGCACGAGGCCGCGGCATGAAGGCGCGGTTTTACCGGTTTCTGGGGGCACTCGCCCGGTCAGATGAACCCCTCACCCAGGCGCAGATCGTCGCGGCGTCAGGCCTTTCCCAGGCGACGGTGAGCCGCTGCGCCCAGGAAGGGATCAGACAGGGCCTGCTGGCCGCGACCGGGCTGGACTCATGCACGCCTGGCCGCCCGGCCTCTGCCTATCAGCTGATCCGGGAGAATGTCTATGTGGCCGGGTGCATCGTGCGTCCCGGCCGGTTCGAGATCGGCCTTTACGATCTTGATCTCGACCCGGTCCGCCTCAACGGACACACGCTTCGGCGCGCCGGGTTTCCCATGACCGCGTGGAGCGATGCGGACATAATAGAGGCGATTACCGGCCCGCTGGAGGACTGGCGGCGCTTCGGCCCTGTCCGTGAGCGCCTCGGCCTGATCAGTGTCATCGACTATCATCACGGCGTCCCGCCCGAACGCCTTGCCGGACTCGAGCGTGCGCTGAGCGGACATTTCGGTCTTGCCTGCGCTGTCACCGATCCGCCCGGGCAGGCGGCCGCCCACGCCGTATACCATTGGCCCGCACTCGCCGGACGCGTGCTGTTCTGTGTCTGGCTGGAGGGCGATCTGATGTGGTGCGAGTATTATGAGGCTGGCTGGCCGGCGGGCCGGCTGAAGATGGCAAGGCCGCCTGAAGATTTTCTACAGGTACCCGACCGGGGCGCGCCCACCCCCGAGCATCCCGTCCATGGGTTTGCCGACACGCCAGGCTGGGTGAAGGAGGACGGCCCCCTGGCTCCGAGCGCGGCGCGCCAGCTGGACCAGCAGGCAGAGCGTCTGGCAAGACGGCTCTTCCCGCATAGCCTGGCCAGGTTTCATGAGGAGATTCCCCTCGCGGGGGTGATCGCTGGCACCTGGCGCCGCGACGTGCTTGAACGGGCGGCCCAGTCCCTGTCCAGGCTTCACGCCCATAATTACCCGCACAAGCCTGGATTTGCGTGTATCGGCCTTCATGTCGCGGGCGAGGGCGCAGCCATCGCTGCAGATCTCGCGGCCACCCGGCTGACCCTGGCATGAGGAAATCCAGCCCGCATGCCTGCGCCAAAAACAGCCGAATTAATTTTATTCAGGGGTGGCTTTAACTTGTCCATGAATTTGTCCACGAAAACTCGCATATTGCTCCGTATAAAGAATATTTGAACATTAATGCCAGTAGCTCATACAATTAATTTATAACATCTTATATGTTTCGCGGGAGAAGGGAAGGGGGGAAGATTTTGAACATTACCAAATGCAACAGAATGAGATTTCTTCCCGAATGGCACGGGTTGGGACTGAAATGGCGTGAATGAAAGCGCCCCGGGGGGCGGCAGGTCTGCGCGGAAAATCCGTGCAGACAGGGTTTGACATTACTGGCACGCGCACCCGCCCCGGCCGTCGCGGGGGGCGAGGCGGGGACGAGGGGCAGGGCGGGAAAATCTTGAAAGGGGGTGGTGGGCCCGGAGGGTTTAGACCTTCCAATGCAGACCAGCGGGTTAGCGTGTCTAACCAGCCCAAATCCAGCCGAACAACATCAATGTGTTAGCTCAGCGATGGCTAACCCGATTGAGCCACACGCTGCCCAGGGCCAATCTCAAATAAATACCGCCGCACCGGAAGGCACCCGGTACGGCGGCGATGCAAATACGCTTGGGACTGGACATCCGAAAGCCTCGCAACACTACACCGCTCCGACTAGCAAGCCAAGAGACGCGGGAGAGGTGCGCCGCCTTCGGACATTATTGCTGCACGCGATCAATGAGGACGGGGCGCTTACCGCGCATACTCGCATAGTCGGCGTGTTCCTGTGCGGGCTGGTCAACGTCCATACAGAACAGGCTTGGCCGTCCGCAGAGCATATAAGCGAGCGCCTCGGCATATCGAAGCGCACGGTATACCGGGCCATATCTGAGCTGGAGAACCGCTATTTCACGGTCAAGCGCTCTATCGGACGGACGAACAGCAATGTCTATCGCCCTATCTGGCCGCCTGAACATCTGCAGCCCGAACGCCTAGCCCAGCTCCATAGCCGGGTGATTGCTGCAGAAGCAGAAGATTTCCAAGCGGCGGATCATGTCGTTATTGGCACGAACCACACTGGGCCTGCCGCGCCATCACGCGGAAAAGGTGACAATGGCGACACGGAAAAGGTGACAGAGACGGCACCCAATCTTGTAGAAGGAAATATAAATACGGGCGCGCACGGGCGCGACGCGGCGAGCGATACCGAACCGGACAAGCCTGAAGAATTGCTATCGAGGGAGGCCTCGAAGGCTGAAGCGCCTCCGCTCGATCCTGCTACTGTGAAAAATGCGTTCAAAGCCGAGTTCGGCATGGAGACCTACCGCGCTCGCTTTGCCAGCGTTCGCATCAAGGGGCGGGCGGCCATCTTTTCGAGCGTCTGGAATGCCAAGAGCTTCGACCGCTACCACGCCTTCCTGAAGCGCCAAGGCGTTCGTGTGATGCTGGCCGATGATAACCCGGCATGGCGATTGGAACTTATCCCCAGCCGCATAGCGCCACCTCGCCCGGCGCATCTCGAACGCACAACCGAAAGCAACCCTGCCAGCATCACGGGTCCTTCCTCGCCTGCCCGTATACGGGTGGGCTGAGTCCGAGCTTTTTCTACAGAACAGGCAAAATATCCCTAAAGTTTCAGTGAGATGAGCGCGCTTTTTCAAGACGATATGGTCACAACGAAGACCCCGGAAACGCTTTCGAAGAAGGCGTTTGCGGCTCATCTTGGCGTGACGCAAGCGCGGATATCGCAGCTGATCGACGCTGGCCTACCTGTCCGGCCAAATGGGCGCATTGGCGTCGAAGAGGGTGTTGCCTGGTACAACGCGAACGTTGACCGTAACCGCGCGAAGGGCGCGCCAGCGTCGGGAGCGAAAGGCAAAGAGGTCCTGCCCGACTCGCCACGTGCCGAGCTCGAGCGCATCAAGGCCGACCGGGAGCTGATCAAGCTCGAGCGCGAACGCGGCGCGATGATCGACCGCAAGGCGGCCGAGGCCGCGATTTTCGAGCGCGCCAGGGCGGAGCGGGATTCGTGGCTGTCCTTCGTGAGCCGTGCTGCACCGGAGCTTGCTGCCGAGCTGGACGCTGACACGGCACAGTGTTTCGCCGTCCTGGACAGGCTTGTTAGGGATCATCTTCGCGAACTTAGCGAACGCCCCCTTGAGGAGTTGATCCATGACCGGTAACACCGCCCATGCCGTTGCTGAGGCCCGTGCCTTTGCTGACCTGCACTGGCGGCGAGGCCTCGAGCCCGAACCGCAGCTGACGGTATCGCAGTGGGCCGACAAGCACCGCAGACTGCCCTCGACTAGTGCCGAGCCCGGCCCGTGGCGCACCTCTCGAGTGCCCTATTTGCAGGGCATAATGGACGCCCTCTCAGCGTCCGATCCCGTCGAGCGCGTCGTGTTCATCAAGGGTGCCCAGCTTGGAGGAACTGAAGCCGGGCTGAACTGGGTTGGCTATATCATCGCCCATGCTCCCGGCGTGACGCTTCTGGTCATGCCATCGCTCGACATGCTCCGCCGCAACAGCCGCACCCGGATCGATCCGCTGATATCGAGCTCGCCGGTCCTGCGTAATCTGGTGGCCCCGCCTAAAGCGCGAGAGCGCGGCAACACGCTCGCGCTTAAGGAGTTTCCGGGCGGCCAGCTGGTCATGACCGGCGCGAACGCCCCGTCAGGCCTGCGCTCGACGCCTGTCCGGTATCTGTTCTGTGATGAGGTGGACGCCTATCCTCTGGACGCGGGCGGCGAAGGCGACCCGGTTGCCCTCGCCGTCCAGCGCACGGCGACATATCGCGGACGCCGCAAGGTGTTCCTCTGTTCAACGCCTACCCTCAAAGGGGTGTCGCGGATCGAAGCGGCCTATGCTGAGACCGATCAGCGCCGCTACTTCGTGCCCTGCCCGCATTGCGGTGCGTACCAGACAATCGAATGGGCGCGCATCCGGTTCGAAGAAGATCCACGGGCCGCATGGCTGGAGTGCGAGCATTGCGGTGAGGCGATCCAGGAGCACCGCAAGCCTTCCATGCTCGCTTCTGGCGAATGGCGTGCCACAGCGGCCAGCGACGGCCGTAACGCCGGTTTCCATCTGTCCGCGCTCTATTCCCCGTTCGAATCATGGGGAGAGATTGCCGCCGAGTTTGTCGCGGTAAAGCGCGACCCGCCCCGCCTGCAGGCGTGGGTGAACACGAAACTAGGCGAGGCATGGGAAGACGAAGCCTCCGCGCCGCTCGCTGGGGAGCTGCTGCAGGCCCGCGCCGAGAGCTGGGGACCGGACCTTCCCGAGGGCGTGGCCGTGCTGACGGCCGGTGTGGACGTCCAGGATGACCGGCTGGAGCTGGAAATCGTCGGCTGGGGACGGGGAGAGGAATCGTGGTCCATCGCCTACGAGGTGCTCTGGGGCGATCCTGCCCGGCCGGACGTCTGGGACGCTCTGGACGCCGCCCTGTTGCAGAGCTTCACGCACCCGCGCGCCTTCGGCCCCTTGCCGGTCTCGGCGGCCGCTATCGATTCAGGCGGACACCGCACGCCGGAGGTGATGCGCTACGCCCAGGCACGCCAGGCGCGGCGCATGTGGGCGATCAAGGGGCGCGGCGGCCCCGGTGTCACACCTTGGCCGAAGCGCCCACCGAAGCCCAAGCGTGGACGCCTCGTCGCCCCTTTCATCGTCGGCGTTGACGGTATCAAGACAGCACTGCTGGCGCGGCTCCGGCTCGACACGCCCGGTCCCGGCTATTGTCACTTCCCTGATGACCGGGATCTGGACTGGTTCCGCGGCCTTACTGCAGAGCGGCCCATCCGGCGCTACACGCGCGGTGTGGCGCGCATCGAATGGGTTGTCGATTCGGGCGTGCGAAACGAGCCCCTCGACGCGCGCGTCTACGCCACGGCCGCCCTGCACGGGCTCTATGCCTCGGGCTTCCGCCTGCAGGATGCGGTTAACCGGATCGAGGCAGCGCCGTTCAGAAGCGCAACCACCGCGCCCGGCGAACGGCGTTCGCCGGACGAAGTGCCCGAACCTGCGCGGGTGATCAGAAGCCGGTGGATGGAGCGCTAGGGCGTAGAAAGAAGGGGTGCGGGTTTCACGTACCCCTGTGATCCGTCGATCACATGGCCTTGGGAAGAGGGTGGCGGAACGATTGCGCGTTCGTGATCTGCCCGCGCGGCTGCCTTCCCGAGTATGATCACCAGCTCCCTGATTGCTGGGTGCAGCGGCTCGCCACTCTTCTCGTTATTCATCGTTTAGTACCCCGCAGGCGAACGCCAGCTCCGCCGCCATTCTCCGGAATGAACTCGACGCCTCGCCGCCTGAGGGCTTCCATGACTTTCTCGATAGCAGCGTCTGACGCTCTGACGGCTGAGCTGCCTTCAGCCCTCTTAAGCGTTGGCACAGAGACACCAGCCTCTGCCGCCAACTCGGGCTGAGACAGCCCGATCAAAGCGCGTCCTGCACGAATTTGAGCTGATTGTATCAATTTACCTTGATCCTTTTAGATCAATATGCTGATCTATATGTATCAGATTTTCGAGAAGGAGCAAACAATGTCGCAGGCTGCACGCATCTCTGAACCCACCTGTCATTCGGCACAGGCCGCGTTGGACCTGATCAGCACCATCACCGCTTGGGCCCGTGCCGAGACGGTGGGCCGGACAGGCCATCCCTTCACCCCCGATATTGGCGACCGGATTGACACGCTGACCCGCGAGGCCAGCTGGCTGCGGCCCTTATCGCCGGAGGGGGCCTTGCTGCACGTGATGCTGGCCAGCGCGGCGGTAGACGCGCTGGACGGCGAAGAACCGGCCATCCGCTCTATTCAGCGCCATCTCTATGCGGTGCGTGCCTTCCTCGCCGCCCATGCCGATCTCGATGGCTGGCAAGGCCTGTCGGACCATTTCATGCCAGAAGCCAGTGATCCGGTTCCGGCGGTCCTGACGATGACGAGTGCGACATCCTGACTCCTGAGTAAAAACATTTGACTCCGTGCAATCAAATTGATTGTATGAAGTCGCGGCGCATTTATCGCGTCGAGTTAAGCGTCGGAGCAAACCATGCAGCCCATGAACCTCACACAGGCCGCCGACACGCTCGCTGAGCATCCTACTCGCATTCAGAACTGGATAACCCGGAACTATTTTCAACCGCCCATGTTCGCCCGTGGCGGTAAGCGGGAGTGGACGCCTGCCGAGGTATTGCGGCTCGCAGTATTTGTCATTTTGGTCAATCGGTGGGGCGTTTCGCCTGCGGCCGCCGGGCGAATGACTATCGTCCCTATGATTGCAGACGAAAGCTCCGACTTTTTCGTCGCTTGGCACTCTTTTGAGAACAGTGCCGAGATCGAACCGGTTGTTGACTTCGTGAAGCGGGAGAACATCGGGCGGTTCCTGCGGGGTGAGTACTATGATTCCCAAGGTCAGACGCCCCAATGGGTAGACCCGGAAGCCCTTCCCGCATCCGCCATCGTGATCGACCCGGCCCCGATTGTCCGTGCGCTCCGCGCCGCCTGGGAAGCCGAAGGGCTGGACTGGGAATAGGCCATGATCCGGACCCTTCTCTCTCGCGCCCTGGACGCTCTCGGCGGTCCATTGTCCCTTCCGCGCACGCACACACGCTCGCTTGATGCGGCTGGGGGCGGACGCCGCTGGAAGGACGCGCCGGGCGTCCGCGACGGCGCCCAGCTGGCGCATGGGTCCGGCTTCACGGTGGGCTCGCGTGCGCTGGCCTATGTACTGAACAACCCGCACGGCGCGCGTGCCGTCGAGAGCCTTGTCGCCAGCATTGTCGGCGAAGGCTTTACGCCACGCTCGCTGCACCCTGCCGAGGCCATGCGCGACCGGCTGGCACGGTCCTTCTGGCAATTCACCGACGAGATCGACGCCGAAGGGCTGACCGATTTTGGCGGGCTGAAATCCAGCGCCGTTCGCGACATGGTGATCTTCGGCGAAGCCGTCCATGTCTGGACCGGCCCGAACACGTTGCGCCGCCTGCATCCCGAACAGCTGGACCGTGCCCGCACGGCGCGCCTCGAGACCAGCGTCATTGTCCAGGGCGTCGAGTTTGACCTGCGCACCGGCCGCCGCATCGCCTATTGGCTTCGACCCTATGCGCCGGGCGATTCCCTCGCCGGTCTGCCGGGTCCTTCTGTGCGCTTCGCCGCCGAAGACGTCATTCACATGTTCCGGCCGCTCATGCCGGGCCAGGTGCGCGGACTGTCATGGTTCGCGCCGGTCCTGCTGACGTCTCACGAGCTGGCACAGCTCATGGACGCCATGCTGGTGCGGGCGAAGGTAGCGGCCCTGCACGCCGGTTTCATCACTGATACGGACGGCGCGCCGCCCTATGACGGTGAACAGACCGGCGCGGCGTTCGAGGCCAGCCTCGAGCCCGGTACCATGGTGAACCTGCCACCCGGCAAGAGCGTGGAGTTCTCAGAGCCCCCGGACGCTGGCAACACGCCTGCATTCGCGGCGGAAATGCTGCGCATGATCGCGGTAGGCACTGGCGTCACCTACGAACAGCTCACCGGTGATTACAGCAAGGTCAATTACTCATCGGCCCGTGCGGCGCTTCTCGAATTCCAGCGCTTCATTCGCGGCGTTCAGCATCACACCGTTGTTCACCAGTTCTGCCGCCCGGTCTGGAACCGCTTCCTGCGCTGGGAAGTGCTGCGCGGGGGTGTCCCGGCGAGCGCCTATCAGCGCGACCGCTCGACGCTTCTGGCCGTGAAATGGCTCCCCCCGGCATTCCCCTGGGTGGACCCCGAAAAAGACGCCAAGGCCGCCATTCTGGAAATGGAAGCCCGGTTGCGCTCCCGCGCCGAGATCGTTGCCGAGCGTGGCTATGACGTTGAACGGCTGGACCAAGAGATCGCTGCCGACATTGAGCGGAGCCGCCGACTTGGACTGAGCCCGGCGAACGGCGTTCGCCAGACCGGTCCGGAGCAAGGCGATAATCCAGAAGAAGGCACGGGTGATGTCGAAGAAGAAAGCTGATCGCCTGAAAACGCGCGCGCTCGATTTTCGTCCCGCCTCGCTGGACGATGAGTCGCGTACGGTCCAGCTCATCGCGGCCACAGGCGAGGGCGTACGCCGCGAAGATTTTGAAGGCCCCTTTGTCGAGCGGCTTTCTGTCACCGCTCAGGCCGTCGACCTGTCTCGCGTAGAAGGCATGCCGCTTCTCGACAACCACAAGCGCCAGGGCCTTGAAGACGTGCTTGGCGTTGTGCGCTCCGCGCGAATTGAGAACGGGCTCCTGATCATCACGGTTCAGGTGTCAGAGCGCGCCGAGCCGGTCTGGCGCGATATCAAGGCCGGTATCATCCGCAACGTGTCGATCGGCTACAGCGTCGACCGCTTCGAAGACCGTGTCGACCGGGAAACCGGTCAGCGGGTGCGCACGGTCACGCGGTTCACCCTCGTTGAAGTATCCCTTGTGCCCGTCGGAGCCGACGGCGGCGCCAAAGTCAGGAGTCTGCAAACTATGCCCAAACAGAAACGCGCGCCCGGCCAGGCGCCCCAACAGCCCGCACCGGCCGCTATCGTCAACCGCGCGGAGATCAACACGGAGATCCGCGCCCTCGGTGAAACGTTCGATCTTCCGGCCGACGCGGTGAACGATCTGATTGACCGTTCCGCCAGCGTTGACGAAGCCCGCGCCGCAGCAATCGAACACATGCGCGGCAGGAATCAGAGCGCTCCGCGCCCCTACGCCATCAACGCGGTGGGCTTTGATAATTCGGACCCCGCCCACCTTGTCACCCGGGCAGGCGAAGCGCTTTTCGCACGTTCCAACCCCGGGCATGCTCTTTCCGAGGCGGCCCGGCCTTACGCCTACATGGACACTCTCGACCTCGCCCGGCATTGCCTGCAGCTTCGCGGGATTCAGACAACCGGGCTGGCACGGGCAGAAGTGATCACGCGCGCGCTGCACACCACAAGCGACTTCCCTCAGATTTTTGCCGACACGGCGAACCGGGAACTTCGCCAGGCGTATGAAGCCGCTCCGGCCACGATGAAATCGGCCGCCCGTCAGACTTCGGCGCGTGACTTCCGCGCCCGCTCCCGCCTCATGCTGTCGGGCGCTCCGACGCTCGAGAAGGTGAACGAACACGGCGAGTTCAAGTACGGTACTCTTGCGGAGTCTGCCGAGAGCTACCGGATCGACACGTTTGGCCGGATCGTCGGCATAACGCGCCAAGCCATCATCAATGATGACCTCGGCGCTTTCACCGACCTTGCCGGGAAATTCGGCCAGGCGGCCGCGGAGTTTGAAGCCCAGTTCCTTGTGGACCTTCTGGAAAGCAATTCCGGAGCCGGTCCGGTCATGGCCGATGATGTTGCGCTTTTCCATGGCAATCACGGAAACCTTGCCGAAACAGGCGGAGCGCTTGGTGAGGCCCCGCTTTCGGCGGCTCGGCTGGCGATGCGCAAGCAAACCGGTCTCGACGGGCGTCCGATCAACGCAACCCCGCGCTTCCTTCTGGTCCCGCCTGAGTTAGAAACGGCGGCGGAGAAACTTCTTGCCGCTATCCAGCCCACCAAGGCCAGCGACGTGAACCCGTTTGGCGGGAAGCTCGACCTACTCGTTGAAGCCCGCCTTGCGTCCACGAAACGCTGGTATGTGGTGGCCGACCCGGCGCGGCTTGAGGGCCTTGAGTATGCCTATCTGCAAGGCTCCGAAGGGCCGCAAACGGAAACTCGCGCGGGCTTCGAGGTAGACGGCGTTGAGGTCAAGGTCCGCCTCGATTTCGGCGCAGGCTTTACCGATCACCGTGCCTGGTATCAGGACCCCGGTGAGTAATGGCCACAGTCCAGGACATAACAGCCCGGCTTGAGGCCCTTCGCGCAACCCGTGCCAGCGGCCAGCGCAAGATGAAGCATGGCGACCGCGAGATCGAATACCGTTCAGACGCCGAGATCGCGGCCGCCATTGCAGACCTTGAGCGTCAGCTCGCCGATGCCGTCCGGCCCAGGCCGAAGAACATCGTTTTCACCATGAACAAAGGGGTGTGAACCCATGAAGAACTTCATTCAATCTGGCGACGTGATCACGTTCGTCGCCCCAGCGGGCGGCGTACAGTCCGGCGCCGGCGTGCTGGCCGGCTCTCTCTTCGGCGTTGCGGCCACTACTGCTGCCGCCGGCGAAGAGGTCGAGTGCGCCCTCAAGGGCGTGTTCGAGCTTCCCAAAGCTGCAGATGACGTGAGCTTTGGCGAGCGCCTGTATTGGGACGCCTCAGAGAAGAATCTCACAACGGATGATTACGACAACACCCTTGTCGGTGCCGCAGTAGCGCCCGCTGGTGTGGGCGCCAGCACCGTCCGGGTGCGTCTTAACGGTATCGCTTAACAAGACAGGCGGCGGCGTTTTCCTTCGGGGCGTGTGGCCCGCCCTCTAGCTCCTTCCCAGCCGCCGCCTCGGACATGGACGGGAAGGGGCAGGCCACATTTAATCCCCGTGTGATCCGAGTGATCATGACGAAACGGCCCAGGAGGGCGCGTGATGGCAGCTAGGCGAAAGGTTCCGTTCACGGTAGCTGAAACCAAGCGGCTAATCGAAGCTGCGCGCGCCAGTGGCCTCAAAAGCCCTGTACCTGTCTATCGCATCCTTCCCAATGGGACCCTCGAGTTGACGGCGCGGGAACATACCGGCGACGATCTCGAGAAGAGTGTGAATGAATGGGATAGAGCCCTTGGCCTCGATTAGGCTCAAATATGTCAGCGCTTTCCGCGACCGGCACGGCAAACCGCGCTGGCGCTTCCGGCGTAAGGGCTTCCCCTCAGCCTATCTCCCTGGCCAGCCGGGATCTCGTGAGTTCCTCGAGGCCTATGACAAGGCGCTCAAGGGCGAGCTGGTCGAGGCAAAACCGATAGGCGCGGATCGCGCGCCCGCCGGAAGCCTTTCCAGTCTGATCGCGTGCTATTACGGCACCACGGACTTCGACCGGCTGGAGGCCTCAACCAAACGAACATACAAGGGCAGCCTGGAGCCGCTGCGCGATAAGTATGGCCAGCTTTCCGCACGCACCATGCAGACGCGCCATGTGGACGCGCTGATCCGCGAACTGGGCGATAGGCCCGCCAGCGCCAACAAGCTTCTAAAGCGTCTGAAAACCCTCTTCGATTTGGCCGTCGCCATGGGTTGGCGCACCGACAACCCTGCCAAGCCCATAAAGCCCTACAGGATACGCACAGAGGGCTTCCACGCGTGGACTGAGGGCGAGGTCGGGGCCTTCAAGAGGGCCTATCCTAGCGGCACCCGTGAGCGTCTGGCGCTGGCCCTGCTGCTATGTACTGGCCAGCGTGGCAGCGATGTTGTCAAAATGGGTCCGCCCGCCCTGATGCGCCTTAATGACGGCGCCCAGGCGATCAAGCTTCGCCAGAAGAAGACCGGCACTGAGCTGGTGATCCCCGTGCTGCCGGAGCTGGCAACTGAGCTAGCCGCGCGCCGTGGTGAGCACCTCGTTTTTCTGACAACCGCTTATGGCAAGCCGTTCAGCGTGAAGGGCTTTCAGCAATGGTTTGCGCGCCGCGCCAGGGAGGCCACCGGCAATCCAGCCTGCGCGGCGCATGGCCTGCGAAAGGCTTGCGCGTACCGCCTAGCCGATGCTGGCGCCACCCCCTTCATGATTCAGGCAATCACCGGCCATAAGAGCCTTGCCGAGGTCCAGAATTACACCGCCGGACGTGATCAAATCCGGCTGGCACAATCCGCCCTCGCGCTGCTGACTGGCGGCACAAGTGGCGAACACACAGTGTCTAACCTGAGCGAAAAGTTAGACAATTCTTCACCTAAACCAATGAAAGTAAAGGAGAAATAAATGACCTTGGTGGGCCCGGAGGGACTCGAACCCCCAACCAAGCGGTTATGAGCCGCCGGCTCTGACCAGTTGAGCTACAGGCCCACCGTGGCGCCGTGATAGCGCACGCTGGCGGCAGGGGAAAGCGCGTGGTTCACGCACAGTTCAGCAGCCTTGCGGCAGACAGCCCGGACACCGCGCCACCCCGCGGCAACCGGCCTGCCTTGGTTTTGCCGTATCGCGGTGAGGTCATGCCTGAGCGGTGAACCGCGCGCTGTCCGGCGCGTTTAGCGTGGGGGCCGATGCCCTCAAGATTGAAGATGGAGATTGATTATGCCGCATGTTTCGAGTTTTGCCATTGCCCGAAAGGCACTCCACCGCCGGTTCGCTGGCGCGGTGCTCGCCGGCGGCCTGCTGCTGGGCGCCGCGGCGTTCCTGCCGGTTCCTGCCCTGGCTCAGGATGTCGTGCCCGGCGAGACGCAGGAGGGCCGCCTCTCCCTGTCGGCGCGCGGCGAGGTGCGCATCGCGCCGGATCTGGCTACGGTAACCGCTGGCGCGCAGACCCGCGCCGACACGGCGGCAGAGGCGCTGGCAGCCAATGCCCGCGCAATGTCTGGCGTATTTCAGGCGCTGGAGCGGGCCGGCATCGCCCGGCGTGACATCCAGACCTCCGGCCTGTCGCTGAATGCGGTCTACGCGCCCTATGATGCCCAACGCGGCAACGACCAGCGCATTGTCGGCTACGAAGCCAGCAACACGGTGCGCGTGATCGTACGTGACATGGACAGGGTGGGCCGGACGATCGATGCGCTGGTCGCGTCGGGGGCCAACCAGCTTCAGGGCGTCAGCTTCACCCATTCCGATCCGTCTGCCGCACGTGACCAGGCGCGCCGCCAGGCCGTGAGCGAGCTGAACCGCCTGCGGGCCCTTTACGCCGAGGCGGCAGGCATTTCGACCGGCCGGCTCATTTCGCTCAGTGAAAGCGGCACGAGCCAGCCCTATCCGATGATGTATGCGCGTGCGGAGTCCATCGCGATGGATGCCGGCACCGAGATCGCGTCGGGTGAAATCACGGTGTCAGTCAATCTGGATGCCGTGTGGGCAATCCGGCCCTGATGCCGGTTACCAGACAAGCGCCGGGGCCTGCCATCGCGGGCTCCGGCGGTCTGGCCATTCCATCTCGCCCGAATTGATGCCCCCCGTGATGAAAAGGCAGTCAATGCCTTCCCGGACGGCGCCCTCAAGATCGGTAATGACTCCATCGCCAACCGCCAGCAGGCGGTCCTTTGCGACGGCCCCTCCGGCCTTCTGCTCCAGAGCGGCCTGTGCTAGCGCATAGATCGGGGGGTGAGGCTTTCCGGCAAACAGCGCTGTTCCTCCCCTCCGCTGGTAGGCCTGTGCCAGCGCGCCGGCGCAGTAGAGCAGGCGTCCTTCCGGTCCCTGCACGACAATATCCGGGTTGGCGCAGACCATGGGCAGGCCAAGCGCCGCGGCTGCATCCAGCAGGGCGGCATAGTCCTGCGGCGTCTCTCGTTCGTAATCTATCAGCCCCGTACAGGAGATCAGGCGGGCTTGGTCCAGCGGCGCAAAGCTGAGCCCTGTCCCGGCATATATCGGATCGTCGAAGTCGGGCCCGAGCTTGTAGGCCGGTCCGGGCGCGAAGCCGGACAGAAGCGCGTGAGTGGCATCACCGGAGGTGACGGCCACGTCCCACACTCCGTCAGGGGCGCCCATTCTCTGCAGCAGGCGCTCCAGATATGGCGCGCGCTGCGGCGAGTTGGACACCAGGCAGACCAGTCCGCCCTGCGCACGAAAACGTATGAGCGCCTCAATAGCCGGGCCGATCAGCCGGTCGCCGTCCCTGATGACACCCCATACATCGCACAGGATTGCGTCATAGCCGCCGGCGATCGCCCCCAGCCGGGCCTGAACAGGGACGCCGCTGTCACGCATCAACGGGTGCGCTGACGCAGGGCACGCGTGGCTGCGCTGATATCACCGCCTGCATTGCCGATGATGCTGGTGATCTCCTCGCGCTGCGTTTGCGCGAGCCAGACCCCCATCACCTCCGCGTCAACGACGCGCAGGCCGTTATCTCCGCTCATGACGCGCCAGTTCACAGCGACATCCTCGCCATTGCCGCGCGCCCGCACGGTCGAGCGGACAATGAAATCTCCCGGTGCGCGGGTGACCGAGCCGGTGACATCCAGCGTCTGGCCGGCATAATTGCCCAGCTCGCGCTCGTACACATTGATGGCGAATTCCCGAAATACCGTGCGGAACTCCTCCAGCTCGGCCTCATCCGCGCCGCGGCGGAAGCGCCCCAGCACGAAACCTGTGATCCGCGGCACGTCGGCCAGCTGGTCGACCCGGTCGCGAAAATTGCGCCGCAAGGTGGCCTCATCCAGCTCGCCGTCGCGAAACGCCTGCAAGGCATTGATGACTTCCTGGGCTTCGCGCTGGACGAAGGCCTCGGCCTCGCTGGCTGACTGCGCAAAGGCGTGGCCGGAAAGCGCCAACAGCAGCAAGGCCGCCAGCATGCCGGTAATGGCCGTAAGGGGTTGTCGGAGCATTTTTCCTGTCCTGGTAGCTGCCATGGCTCCCGTCATGTCAGTCGAAATCGGGCAGATCCTCGAAATCGCGCTGTCGTCCGAGCGCGGCTGCCCGGTTCTGCCTGTAGACCGAGCGCAACTGAACATAAGGGTCGATGGCACTACGTTCCAGACTGGCGAAGGTTTCGTCCAGCTGCAGGCGTATATCGAGGGCGTAAATGCCGCGATATACCCAAATCGCGTCAGTTTCGCGAATATCTTCAACCCAGTAGGTCGGATGTGGGTAGCGGTCTGCGAAACGGCCGAGTGTGTCGCGCATGTTCGATGGGCCGAGGAAGGGCAGTACCACATAGGGACCGCCCTCCACGCCCCAATGCCCGAGTGTGAGGCCGAAATCCATGTCGTGGCGGGTGATATTGGCTTCGCTGGCGACATCAAACAGCCCGCCCACTCCGACAATGGTGTTGAGCCCGAACCGGCTTGCCGTGGCAAACGCTTCGCCGGGGCGGCCCTGCAGCAGCAGATTGGCGAACACCACCGGCTGGTTGAGATTGGTCAGCACATTGTGCACGCCCGTGCGGGCAGGGGATGGAACGGTGTCGCGATAAGCGTGCGCCAGCGGAGCGATGACCGCCCGGTCCGCAGCGGTGTTGAAGCTGAACACGGCGCGGTTGACCGGCTCGAACGGATCATTGGCCTGCAACGCTTCCTGACGGGTGGTGCAGGCGCTGGCGAGGCTACCGGCCAGCAGAACGGCAAACAAAAGGTGCGCTGCGCGCATATGGGCATTTCCCTCAAACTGACCTGCGCAACGGCCCCCTGACCGTTCACCACGCTTACATAGGAAGATACGCGCCGGCGCTCAAATCGGACGTGTGTCTTTGACATTGATGCAGATCAGATAATCGCATAAAGATATCCTTATGTAGATGAGGAGCGGAGCCTGGCTCATGCCCAAGGACCGGTTAGCGCCCGCCAGCGGCGTGCCACAGATTTCCTTCGAGTTCTTCCCGCCAAAGGACGAGGCGATGGAAGAGCGTCTGTGGAGCTCCGTTGCAAGGCTTGCTCCCCTGAACCCGCTTTACGTCTCGGTGACCTATGGCGCAGGCGGGTCCACACGTGACCGGACCCACCGGACGGTCCGGCGCATCGTCGAGGAGACGGCTCTCAGGCCCGCAGCCCACCTCACGTGTGTAAATGCCACCCGGGACGAGGTGGATGCCGTGATCCGGGACTACTGGAGCGCCGGTGTGCGCCATATCGTGGCGTTGCGCGGCGATCCGCCCGGCGGTGTCGGTGAGCGATACGAGCCATTCGCAGGCGGTTACGCCAATGCCGCGGAGCTGGCGGCTGGCATCCGCGCAGTGGGCGATTTCGAGGTGTCGGTCGGCTGCTATCCGGAAAAGCACCCTGAAAGCACAAGCTTCGACCACGATATCGACCTCCTGAAAGCCAAAATCGATAACGGGGCCACCCGCGCCATCACCCAGTTCTTCTTCGATGCGGACGTGTATTTCCGCTATCTCGACCGGGTGCGGTCTGCAGGCATTACCATCCCGATTGTGCCGGGTATCATGATGCAGTCCAACTTTGCCGGGCTGGTGCGCATGGCGGGCCTGTGTGGCGCTTCGATCCCGGCCCGCCTGTTTGACCTTTTCGACGGGCTGGAAAGCGATCCCGGCACGCGTGAGCTTCTCACCGCCAATGTGGTCGCCGATCTGTGCCACGACCTCGCTGATCATGGCGTTGACCAGTTCCACTTCTACACCCTCAACCGGGCCGAACTGGCGCTGGCGACCTGCCGGCTGCTGGGGGTAAGGCCCGTGGAGATGGCGGCCTGATCATGAGCTTTACCCGTTCTTCGCGCCTGAAGGCGCTCGAAGCTGAAGCGCAAAAGCGTATCCTCGTCCTGGACGGCGCCATGGGTACGATGATCCAGCGCCTCCAGCCCTCGGAGGAAGACTACCGGGGCACACGCTTTGCCGGATGGCACACATCGCTCAAGGGCAATAACGATCTTCTGAACCTCACAAAACCCGAGGCCATCGCCGATATTCACCGCGCGTATTTCGACGCAGGCGCCGACATTATCGAAACCAACACGTTCTCGGCCACATCCATCGCGCAGGCCGATTACGCGATGGAAGACCTTGCCGCCGAGATCGCCCGCGAAGGCGCGCGCATTGCCCGCGAGATTGCCGATGTGGTGGAGGCCGGAACCGGCACGCCGCGCGCGGTGGCGGGCGCTATCGGCCCCACCAACAAGACGCTCTCCATCTCGCCCTCGGTGGAGGATCCGGGCTTTCGCGATGTCACCTTCGATGCCGTGCGCGAGGCCTATGCCAAGCAGACCCTGGCCATGGCCGAGTTTGTCGACTTCATCCTCATCGAGACGATTTTCGACACGCTGAACGCCAAGGCGGCCATCAAGGCCGTGCTGGACCTGCGCAATGAGGGCAGGCTGGACCCGGCCATACCGCTCATGCTGTCCGGCACCATCACGGACGCTTCGGGACGCACCCTGTCGGGCCAGACGACCGAAGCCTTCTGGAACTCGGTGCGCCATGCAAGGCCGTGGGCGGTGGGGCTGAACTGTGCGCTGGGGGCAAAGCAGCTGCGCCCTTACGTCGCCGAGATGAGCCGCATCGCGGAAACGCGCGTGCTCGCCTATCCCAATGCAGGTCTGCCCAATGCCTTTGGCGAGTATGACGAGACGCCGGAGGAAACGGCCGCCTTCATCGCGGACTGGTCCAAGGGCGGGATGCTGAACATTGTCGGCGGGTGCTGCGGCACGACGCCGGACCATATCGCCGCCATTGCCAAGGCCGCTCTTTCGGGCAAGCCGCGCGCCCTGCCGGAGCGTCCGCGCGCCATGCGCCTGTCCGGCCTTGAACCGTTTGAGCTCGCATCGTGACCGATGCCAGAGGACAGGCCCCCTATAGCCCCCATTGACCCCCCTATAGAAACTCAGGCATTCTTAGGCTGCAGATTGAGGAGTGGGATATGAATATACATCATAAATCACCCGTTGTGGCTAAGGTTCAGGTGTCTGACTGGTCGCTCTGGGTAAAGCACGTAAAAGGAAACCCGGAGCTGGCCCGGCGCCTCGAAGCCCTTACTGCAGGGGATGTTGTTACTCTCCGCATAGGGGGGCATGAGGGGGTATGGGAGAAAAAGGCTGACGGTAAGGATGGACGCCCGACCCCCGGCCTCAAGCCGCTCGGTCAGATGAAGGAGATCTGGTTTGCGTGGTTCGACAGCAAGCGTGGCACGCTGGTTGATATTGAGGCGGTGGACGAGGCCCCTGTTCCGGCGCGCCTACGTCCCGCTGCACCTGGGCTGATCGAAGCGGGTAACCCGCAGGATCGTGAGGCGGCGTGGAGTGCATTTCTGGCCCTGCGCAACGCAGGTTGGCGTTTTGCGCCTGCAGGCAAGTTTGATCGGGAAGCGCTGCATGACAGAGGGGCGTCCTAATGGTGACGCTCGACACCAATATTTTTGTCTACGCCATTGACGAAGCCGAGCCGGAAAAATCGGCCGTAGCGACGGAACTGGCAGACCGGGTCCAGCGCGCGGGAGCGCCGCTCGCGCTGCAAGTGTGCGGAGAATTTTTTGTTGCCGCCAGCCGCCGCAGTGGTCGCGCGCCGTGGGAAGTCGCACAGTCTGCCCGCAACCTGCTCGCCGCCTATCCAAGTTTCCGCACCAGCCGGGCCGCCGTTGAGCGTGCTCTCGCTGAAGCGGCGGCCGGCCGGTTTTCCTACTGGGACGCTGTCCTTCTGGCGTCTGCCGATGAAGCGGGCTGCACGGCACTTCTGACCGAGGATATGGCCGATGGCACCCGGCTTGGCGGGGTCGAGGTAATCCACCCCTTTGCTGGCGGCGCGATGTCCGAACGAGCAGAAGCGGCCCTGGCCCGCATGGAGACTTCCTGATTTATGACCGATACGCCTGCCCAGTCCCGTGCCGTCTTTGTGAACGTTGGTGAGCGCACCAACGTCACCGGCTCTGCGCGCTTTCGAAAGCTGATCAAGGAGGGTGATTACGCGGCCGCCCTTGATGTGGCACGCCAGCAGGTCGAGGCCGGGGCGCAGGTGATCGACATCAACATGGATGAGGGCCTGCTCGATTCAAAGCAGGCCATGATCACCTTCCTCAATCTCATCGCCACCGAGCCGGACATTGCCCGCGTGCCGAT
>ERZ869909.1155-NODE-1155-length-22600-cov-4.317942_pt1 | contig 22600 bp, 21 predicted proteins | sample MGYA00520892_ERZ869909 | MGnify/ENA primary metagenome ERZ869909 (study PRJEB32215, sample SAMEA104723947) | bioreactor metagenome | biome: bioreactor; feature: anaerobic bioreactor; material: water | place: China | collected 2015-03-12 ... | reverse complement strand
CGCTTGAAGTAGTCGCCGAAGCTGAAGTTGCCCAGCATCTCGAAGAAGGTGTGATGCCGCGCGGTGTAGCCGACGTTTTCCAGGTCGTTGTGCTTGCCGCCAGCACGCACACAGCGCTGGCTGCTGGTGGCGCGGGTGTAGTCACGCTTGTCACGGCCCAGGAACACATCCTTGAACTGGTTCATCCCGGCGTTGGTGAACAGCAGGGTCGGATCGTCGGCGGGCACCAGGGAACTGGAGGGCACCACGGCGTGGCCCTGACGGGCAAAGTAGTCAAGGAAGGCCTGGCGGATGTCGGCGCTCTTCATAGGTCTCGCTGCACAGTGGCTTGGGGGTCAAAAGCGTGCAGTATAACGGGGACCGGGCTCCGATTCGATTGTCAGATCAGATCAGTCTGCATCGTGGGGGCTATCACGGACGCTATCGAGGGCGGCAAAGCACTGTTCGCCGGTAAAACCCCGGTATTGCAGGAAGCGCAACTGCCGAGCCTTGTCCTTGAGGTCGGCGGGGGCACCGCCGCCGAAGCGGCGCTGGCGCGTCTCGGCGGCCAGGGCAAACCAGTCGCAGTCGGTCTCCGCCAGCGCCTGCTCGGCCAGTGCCGGAGCGATCCCGTTCTGTTGCAGCGTCTGCCGGATACGCAGCAGCCCGTGGCCACGCTCGATATGACTGCGCACCAGCATGCCGGCGTAGCGGGTGTCGTTGAGGAAGTTCATCTCCTCCAGCCAGGCCAGCACCGGCTCCACCGGGGCCTCGTCGCCATACTTGCGCGACAGGCGCCGGGCCAGTTCGGCGCGGGCAAACTCGCGCCGGGCCAGCATGTTCAGGGCCGTATTGCGCAAAGCCGCCTCGGTGGGCGGCTCTGCAGGGGTGGCATCTTTCGATGTCATGGTGGCCTGGCTGACTGACACCGCGTGGCGGTTCAGTCTTCGGCCTCAGCTGTTTCTGCGTCGGCGGCTTCGCCCTTGGGGGCAGGCGCGGCCAGCAGCTGGGCGCGAATCTGGGTTTCGATTTCGCGGGTGATTTCCTGGTTGTCACGCAGGAAGTCGCAGGCGTTCTGCTTGCCCTGGCCGATCTTGTCGCCGTTGTAGGCGTACCAGGCGCCGGACTTGTCCACCAGGCCCAGCTGCACGCCCATATCCAGGATTTCACCCAGGTTGTTGATGCCCGAGCCATACAGAATCTGGAATTCGGCCTGCTTGAACGGCGGCGCCACCTTGTTCTTGACCACTTTGACCCGGGTCTCGCTGCCGATTACCTCGTCACCCTGCTTCACCGCGCCGATACGGCGAATGTCCAGACGCACGGAGGAATAAAACTTGAGCGCGTTACCGCCGGTGGTGGTTTCCGGGTTGCCGAACATGACACCGATCTTCATACGGATCTGGTTGATGAAGACCACCAGGCAGTTGGCGTTCTTCACCGAGCCGGTGATCTTGCGCAGGGCCTGGCTCATCAGACGCGCCTGAACACCCACGTGGTGGTCGCCCATCTCGCCTTCGATTTCCGCTTTCGGCACCAGGGCGGCCACCGAGTCGACGATGATCACGTCCACCGCGCCGGAACGGACCAGCATGTCGGTGATTTCCAGGGCCTGTTCACCGGTGTCCGGCTGGGACACGATCAGGTCATCCACATTCACGCCCAGCTTCTCGGCGTAATCCGGGTCCAGCGCGTGCTCGGCATCGACGAAGGCGCAGGTGGCGCCCTGCTTCTGGGCCTGGGCAATGGTGGACAGGGTCAGGGTGGTTTTACCGGAGGATTCAGGGCCGTAGATCTCGACAATACGGCCTTTCGGCAGGCCGCCGATGCCCAGCGCGACATCCAGCCCCAGGGAGCCGGTGGAAATCGCGGGGATGCGCTCGCGCTTGTGGTCGCCCATGCGCATGACGGAGCCCTTGCCGAACTGACGCTCGATCTGGGCCAGGGCGGCCCCCAGGGCCTTCGTCTTGTTGTCGTCCATTGCCGAATCCTCGTCTGATCTGTGTTTACCGCGAAAGACTGGCCGTAACGCCAGCACTGACTTAATGAACAGTATTCTGCCTGTGTCCTGTCAACCCTGCAACCCCCTGGCCTGACACAGGCCAAACACAGGCCAGGCAACGGCCTTCAGGCCGCAGGGACGCGGGCGATGATGCCTTCCAGCGCGGTGATCACGGTGGCCGCGCGCACCGCAGCGCGGTCGCCGTCGAACACCTGGCAGGCAACGTCTGTGCCCTGCCCGCGCCGGGCCCAGGCGAACCAGACCGTGCCCACCGGCTTGTCGGCGCTGCCGCCATCTGGGCCGGCAATGCCGCTGACCGCCACGGCGATGTCCACCGGGCTGCGGGCCAGCACGCCCTCGGCCATGGCCCGCACCGTCGCTTCGCTGACCGCGCCGTGGGCCGCCAGCACCGTCTCGGGCACGCCGAGCAGCCGCATCTTGGCCTCGTTGGAGTAGGTCACGAAGCCGGAATCCAGCCAACCGGAACTCCCGGCGATATCGGTGACCGCTGCGGCAATGCCGCCGCCGGTACAGGACTCCGCCGTGGCCATTGTCCAGCCCGCTGCTTTCAGTGCAAGCCCGGTTCGCCTGGCCAGGTCGTCGTGCGTCGGGTTGTCGTACATGCTGCCTCGTATCTCGATACTCCAGACTGAATGAAGCATAACCCGTGCCGCCAGAGGCGTATGCAGGAAATCAGCTCGTCCTGGTGTCAGCGTTTTGATAACAAAAGGCTGATAAGCTCAGTTTGACCATCGCACAGGGAAGGATCACTGCCATGAATAAAGTCAAAGTCGCCGACTGGGCGCAACTGCAACCTGAAGTCCCGTTCCGCGCCCGCGTCGCCAATGTCGACCTGATCGTGATCCGCTGGCCAGACGCCGAGGAGGTCTCGGTACTGTTTGGCCGCTGCCGCCACCGCGGCGCCCTGATGGCGGATGGCGCAGTGAGCGGTGACACGGTGCAATGCACCCTGCACGGCTCCACCTATCGCTATCGCAGCGGCCGCAACGTGCATTACCCGGGCGTTGATCTGCAACGCTTCCAGGCCTGGATCGAGGGCGGAGCGGTCTGGGTGGACGAAGAGGAAATCGCAAGCTGGGAACAAAAGAACCCGCAGAAATATGATCGCGATGCCTACCTGGGCGACTACGCCGACTTCAAGGGCACCGAAGACGAGCCCCATGTAAAGATGATTCAGAGCCTGGCCGAGCACGGTCTGGAAAAAGTGGGCCACCATGGCCCCATGGCGGCCATGGGCGTACCCGCCCACACCCTGCCGCGCTGGGACGATCTGCAACTGCTCACCGCCCAGTTGCAACGGCCGCCGCTGCTGGACGACGAACCGGTGGGCACTGAAGTGGTGATCGGGCCCAACAGTCGCAAGCCGCTGCGCCTGGAGACACCGCTGATGGTGTCTGACATGAGCTTTGGCGCGCTGTCAGAGGAAGCCAAGCTGGCCCTATCCATGGGCGCCGAACTGGCGGGCACCGGCATCTGCTCCGGCGAAGGCGGCATGCTGGACGGTGAACAGGCCGCCAACAGTCGCTACTTTTATGAACTCGCCTCGGCCCGCTTCGGCTTCAGCATGGACAAGGTGCAGCGTTGCCAGGCATTTCACTTCAAGGGCGGCCAGGCGGCCAAGACCGGCACCGGCGGTCACCTGCCGGGCAACAAGGTGGTGGGGCGCATCGCTGAAGTGCGGGGCTTGCAGCCCGGCGAGTCCGCCGTGTCTCCGGCGCGTTTTCCGGACTGGACAACACCGGCGGATTACCGCGACTTCGCCGATCAGGTGCGCGAGGCCACCGGCGGCATTCCCATCGGTTTCAAACTCTCGGCCCAGCATATCGAGCGTGATATCGACGCCGCCCTGGAGGCCACGGCGGACTATATTATTCTGGATGGCCGGGGCGGCGGCACCGGCGCGGCGCCAACGCTGTTCCGCGACAATATTTCCGTACCCACCATTCCTGCCCTGGCCCGTGCGCGGCGCCATCTGGATCGCTGCCAGCGGCCGGACGTCACGCTGATTATCACCGGCGGCCTGCGCCTGCCCGCAGATTTTATCAAGGCACTGGCGCTGGGCGCTGATGTGGTGGCGCTGTCCAACTCGGCCCTGCAAGCCATCGGTTGCCTGGGCATGCGCGCCTGCAACAGCAACAACTGCCCGGTGGGCATCGCCACCCAGAAAGCCGACCTGCGTCAGCGCCTGGAAGTGGAACGCTCCGCCCGTCGCCAGGCCAATTTCCTGCATGCCTCCACGGAACTGATACAGGTCATGGCCCGTGCCTGCGGCCATCGCCATGTGGCTGACTTCAATGCCGATGACCTGACCACCTGGAAGCGCGACATGGCTGAGCTCGCCGGGGTGGCCTTTGGTGGAGTGGGCACCGCATGATCGTCACCAACCGTATCTCGCTGCGCAAGCTGGTCGGCTTTACCTGGCCACAACTGCTGATCCTGCTGGTGTTTACCGTGCTGGCGTGCAGCGCTATCCGGCTGGTGCCGCAGGAGTTGCTGAAGGCACTGTCGTTCGCCACCGGCTTTCTCGGTACGGCGCTGGCGTTTCTCATCGGCTTTCGCAACAACACCGCCTATGGCCGCTGGTGGGAAGCGCACAAGATCTGGTCTGCCCTGAAATATGAAACCCGCAACTTCGGCTTGCTGGTGCAGAGCCTGAGCCAGGCCGATGTGACCATACAGCGGCAACTGCTGCACCGCCAGGCGGCCTTCGCCTGGCGTCTTAACCGTTTCCTGCGCCGGTTGCCCGCCGGTGCCGAGGAAGCAAGCCTGCTGGGCAAAGACGAAGCAGCACAGATCGAGACCCGGCGGAACCCGCCGCTCGCGATTCTCGACCTGCAAAACCAGACCTTGCGACAACTGGCCGCCGACGGCCGACTGGACAGCTACCGGCTGGTGCAGTTGACCGAGCGCCTGACCCGCTTCAACGAAGCGCTCGGCAGTTGCGAGCGACTGAAAAAAACACCTTTCCCGATGCAGTACACCTGGTTCATGCGCTACACGCTGGTGGTATTCCTGTTCCTGCTGCCCATCAGCCTGGCCGGGCATCTGGGCTACTGGAGCCTGCCATTTTCGCTGATCATCGGCTGCGCCTACATCATGCTGGAATACGTGGGCCGCTATATCGAGACGCCGTTTGAAAACCAGGTTAACGATGTGCCGATGGACTATATCTCGCGCACGGTGGAAAACGACCTGCGCGAAATGCTCGGCGAAACCGGGCTGCCACCAGCGATCAAGCCGCAGGGGCTGGGCTACCTTTACTGACGACCGCTATCGAGTGAACAAGAGTCCACTGGCCCGCCAGTCATCCGATAGCGCTTTATCTGGCACGGTCGTTCATGTAAACAGACGGCAGCTTAAAAAAACAACATTCAGGGGGACTCTCTATTATGCGCAACCTACGCATTCTGCTGACGCTGTGTCTGGCGCTGCTCGGCAGCCAGGCGATGGCAGACACTTATGTGTTTGTTACCAACAGCACGCCGGACACCGTCACGGTCTCCGTCAACCACCACGGCACTGCCACGCTGACGCAAGGCAGCCAGTGGGAACAGGAAGCCACCAGCATCGGCCCGTACGAGACCAAACGCGTGCTGCGCTATAACCGCTTCTGGGGCGTGACGCGTAACCGCACCTTCAATTTCGACACCACCATCAGTTCCGGCACCTCTTCGGTGGTGCTGCGGCAGACCATGGTGGGCACCTGGACCGGCAGCAACATCCAGCATGGCGCCAGCGGGCCGGGCTTTACCTCGCCCTGGTTCAGCGACCGCAACGTGCACACCTATCAGCATGATTACGCCACCCGGCCCTCCAGCACAGCCTTCAAGGCCGAGTTCACCGGGGGCTATGACGATTTCTATTACATCATCACCAACGACACCCTGGCCGAGCCGCTGTCCGGCAGCGACGAGCTGAAGGTGCTCAGCTACAACATCTATGCCCTGCCCCTGGTGGCCAGCAAGATCAGTGAGCGCCTGGCCGAGTTGCCCAACCACCTGAGCGGCTACGATGTCATCCTGTTCCAGGAGGCGTTTTCCTCCACCCGTGAGAGCATGTTGCTGGCACTGGCCCAGGAATATCCGTACCAGACCCATGTGCCGAAAATTCCCTACAGCGGCATCAATGTGTTCGACAGCGGTGTACTGATCATCAGCCGTTACCCCATCGTCAACACCGCCGATTTCATCTTCCCGGATTGCACCGGCACCGACTGCTTTGCGGATAAAGGCGTGATCTATGCCGAGGTGATCAAGGATGGCAAGGCCTACCACCTGACCTCTACACACACGGCCTCGTTCGACACCGCCGCCGCGCGCGCCCTGCGCCAGGTGCAGTTCCAGCAGATTCGGGCGCTGGTGGACAATCAGAATATTCCGGCCTTTGATGCGGTGCTGATGGGCGGCGACTTCAATGTGAACAAGCTGATCTGGCCGCAGGATTACGCCGACATGCTGACCAACCTGAATGCCACTGACCCGGTGAGCACCGGCTATACCGCCGCGACTTTCGATCCGCGCATCAATATTCTGGCCACCGCTGCGGGCTCCGGCGGCGACACGGTGGAATATCTGGATTACGTGGTCTACGCCAATGACCACCGCCAGCCGGTGCAGTCACGCAATGACGTGCGCATCAAGCGCGCCGCCACGGCGCCGCTGTTCCATACCCGGGATCTATCGGATCACTTCCCGGTCATGGGTGAGTTCCAGTTCGCGCCATGAGACGCTTTGGCACCTCCATCGTGATCACAGCGGCCCTGGCCGCCGTGATCTTCATGGTTCGCCCCGCCGAGGATGCCACTGCGACCTTGGCGGCGTCGGCGGGCGTCGCCGACTTCAGCATCGCCACCCCACCCTCAGCGGTCGATCTGAGCACCGATTTCCCGGCCAGCGAAGCGGCCGCTGGCGTGCTGGCGCGTCGCGCAGCCCGTGTGGAAGCCATGCAGTCATTGCTGGCGGCAGCGCAAGCGCAGCCGGGCAATCTCGCCATGACCTTGCAGCAGCTGCGCCAGCATTGTCTGCCGGATGAAAACTGCGATGCGCTGATCCGTCAGGCTCTGGCCGGCTATCCCGACGCAGTATTCGCCGCGCTGGTCGAGCAGGCGCTGACGCGTCTGCCGCTGTATGAGCAGGCCATGCAGGAGGTGGTGATGTCCATGAGCACACCGCCACGCGAACGCTATGACGCGATTCATGCATTGCGGGAAGAGACACTTGGCCGGGACATAACGGAAGCCCTTTTCGGGCAAGAAGCCGCGTGGGCGGAGTATCAGTTTCGTTATGGTGATTTGATGGAAGGCGCCGCCGCATTATCGGCAGCGGATCGCCTCAACGCGCTGAATGGTCTGCGCGAGGCCAGCTTCGGCGACTACGCCGAGGCGCTGGATCAGGTAGAAGGGATCGATGGCCGCTATCAACGGGAGCTGGCTTTGCTCTTGGCGGGTGTCGAGGATGCCACGACGCGAGCGCACATTACCCGCGAACTGCGGCAGCGCTATTATCCCGCCGATACGATTGCGCAGCTGGAAGCCCTCGACCGTCAGCAGCAACTGAACAACCAGCGCGTACTGGATTATCAGCAGGCGGTGGCGGCCTTGCAGCAGGAGATGGAAGCCGTGAGAAATACGCTTTCCGATCAGGCCTGGCAGCAGCAATACGAACAGGGATTGCGGCAGTTGCGGGTGCAGTACTTTCCTTAACCCCTCCCCGCACACCGCGCGGCTCAGGGGACGAGGCTTTTCAGAAACGCCAACTGCTTGCTGATCACACTGCTGAACACCGGTTCGAAGTAGGGTTCGAAATGATTGGCGTCCACGGTATCCAGCGTCAGATGCGGATTGTCCACACGGCGGATTTTATCTGCCACAAAGGGCGCCACGGTATCGCCGGTGGCACCCAGTAGCAGCGTGGGAACGCGGATATCCTTGAGGCGCTTGAACGGGCGATAAGGCCCCATCGTCATCAATGAGCGCGCCGCAACACGGTTGTCATAGGCCCGCCCGCTGCTCAGCTCGCCCAGGGCCAGCGCCTTGCCGGCATCATCGCGATCCATACTGGAAAAAGCGCCGGGCGCGCTGACCACCGGAATATAAACAGGCTGGCCCGGCTTGATCAGATCGGCCAGGCAGTAGAGGCCGAAGCGCAGCAGCCGTGCCAGCGGCACCGCGCGCACCGCCGCCAGCCCGTCGAGCATCGGCACCTGGGCAATCGCCCCGAGCAGCTCCGGGTGTTCCGCCGCCAACTCCACCGCGTGCCCCCCGCCAAACGAGGTGCCCCACACCACAATCCTGTTCCTGTCGACGCCCGGCCGGGATTTCAGAAAAGCCAGCGCGGCATCAGCTTCCCTGACGCGGCCACGGGCCGAGATGGTATGCCGGGGCAGCCCGGCGCTGTCGCCCCAACCGGTGTAGTCGAAGCTCATCACCGCGAAACCCGCCCGGGTGAATTCCTCATAAAAAGGCACCGTCAGCGTATCCTGGGTGCCGCCCCAGCCATGGACCATGAGGATCGCGGGCAACACGGCATCGCCCGCGTCAGCAGGCCGATACAGCGTGGCGGCACACCAGGTCCCCTGATAGTAGAAGCCGGTGCGCTCGCTGTGGCAGGTCATGTCCGCAGGGCTGTATCGCAATGATTCCATGGATCATGTCTCCAGACGGGTTGTCTTGCGTGAGCTGTCTTGTATGCTATTCAAGGCGCGAGATTAGCATTCTTGAATGCCATACAAGATGACTTGATTTACCCCTGGAGCTGGCGCTATGGCCAAGAACAAGCGGGATGTGGACGCAAAGGTAAAGAAGGCCGCCCTGGAAGAGACTGCCGCGCGTCTGTTTATGGAGCAGGGCTTCGAGGCCACCTCCATGCAGCAGATCGCCCGCGCCCTGGATGTCGCGCCCAATACGCTCTACTGGTACTACGCCAGCAAGGATGAGTTGCTGGTGGGCGTGCTCAACCGTTTGCTGTCGCAGACCCTGCAACGCCTGCCTGCGATAGGCGGCTTGCCGTTGAAGGCCCAGATGGCCTGGCTCCTGGACGAACTCGAACAGAGCCGCGAGATGGTCGCCACCGTGCACGGCCGCCTGGATCAGTCACCGGTCATTCGTGCCTGGCATGACCAGTTCCATCACTTCGTCGAAAGCTCAGTCATCCTTACCCTGAAAACCGCAGGCGTCGACGCATCGCGCTGCGCCACCCTGGCGACCGTGGCGACCTTTCTGGTGGAGGGACTGCTGGCGCACCCACACAGCGCGGATCAGCGGAACGATATTCTGGAATGGTTTGCGGCCAGTGCCGGGAGTCAGTTGACGTTACCCGGCTCCACAGCATAGCGCGCACTTCGCCCCCCACCCGGCAAGCGAACCAGACACCCCTTTTCTACCAGATCGGTCAGATCACGGGTGGCCGTCGCTTTGCTGGTCTTCGTCAGCGACTGATACTTGCGAGCATTGATGCCTTCGCTGAAGGCTTCACCTGCTGTATCCAGCAAGCGATTCAGCACCTTGATCTGGCGGGCATTGAGTATGGTGCTGGCGTGGCGCTGCCAGAAGCGCGCCTTGTCGAGCACCCGGGCAACCCGGATCAGCGCCTCATCCAGTGCCTGCGCCAACACATCCAGAAACCAGGCCAGCCAGGCGGTGATATCCATCTCGCCCTTCTGGGTGCGCTCGAGGTGTGTGTAATAGGCCTTGCGCTGCGCCATGATCGCTGCGCTGAGGGAATAGAAACGCACCGATTGCGCCTCGGCCTGAGCCAGTGCGCGATCCGTCACGGCGCGCGCCACTCGGCCGTTGCCGTCATCGAAGGGGTGCAGGGTGATCAGCCACAAATGGGCGACCCCTGCCCGCAACAGAGGATCGAGGTCGCCGGACGAGTTGTTGAACCAGTCAAGAAACGAAGCCAGCTCCCCCTCCAGCCTGTCCCGAGGTGGCGCTTCAAAATGGACGCGGGGTCGATCAAGCCGACCGGAAATAACCTGCATTGGCGCGTCGCCCCGCAGCGCGCCAACCCGAACGCGAGCGGGCACCCCGTCGTCGTCAGGAAACAACAACGCCTGCCAGGCACACAGCCCTGACACCGACAGTGACGCCTCGGGTTCACCGATGGCCTCCAGAAGCAGCGCGACCAACGAATCGGTCTGTGCGGTCGGGACGCCCGGCATCCCGGCCTGCTCCAACCCCAGCTGGCGCGCCACCGATGAGCGCACGGAGCCCACGTCCAGATGCTCCCCCTCGATTTCACTGGTGCGGATGGCGTTCTGGATCAGCGTGTCCATCTCGACATCCAGCCCAGCCTGTGTCGACACGGCTTCGGCGCGCCCCAGCAAACGCCCCTGGAGCAGCCGCACAGCATCCAGACGCGGCCGCAAGGTCGCCTCATCCCAGTGAAACCGGGGCCAGTCAGCGTGCTCCCAGATGTACATGAGCCGAATACACCTCCTAATCGGATCAGTTTATGAGCCGATTATGGCGGTTATTCGGCTCATGCGCCAGTGCATCCGCATGGCTGACCGGCGCTTCCACCGCTATCGACCATGTGCTAACGTTTGTACTGACACCCTGGGAGATAAACATGGATACCAGAATCCAGTTTCGTATTGACGAGGAAACCAAGCGTCTCGCCCAGCTTATGGCCGAGAGCCAGGGTCGCACCCTGAGCGACGCCTGCAGGGAGCTGGCCGAGCAACTCGCGGCACAGCAACGCCAGGCGACCTCCCATAACGCCTGGCTTACCGAGCAGGTCAATCAGGCTTTTGAGAAGCTCGACAGGGGCAAGGCGGTCTTCGTTACGCATGATGAAGCCAGCAAGCGCATGGACGAGCGCAAAGCCAGAATACGTAACGGCGGGTAATGCATGATCTACTGGGAAGAGGAAGCCCTGAACAACCGCGAAAGGATCTTTGCGTTTCTCTACCAACACAATCCGTTGGCCGCTGATCAAACCGACAGGATTATCGCGGAAAAAGTGGAGCACTTGCTCGACCAGCCACTGATCGGCGTGCAACGCGCTGGCATTCCGGGCCGGTTACTGATCATCCCGGACGTTTCTATGATCGTCTCCTGCTATATCGAGGGTGGGGAGATCCGGGTGATGCGGGTACTTCATCAGAAACAGACGTTTCCTGACTGAGGCTTTGGCATCCCGCACCGCCAGGGATGCTCTGAATAACTCGTCAAACAGCCCTGCTGCGGCTTCGGCAAAGGTCAGCTGGCTCATGTGATATCCGGAGGCGTCGTAACCAAGGTCAACGAACACCCTGAACGCCGCCCTCAGCACGGCATCACGGGATACAGCACACACCGGCGGCGGGCGACCCGGTCCCCGGAGTTTATTAATCATCCGGCCAATTTAGGCCGAACCGTGTTGCGCGCAAGCAATCCAGACCCGGCGTTAACCGGAACGATGCTGCTCGTGTCCCTCCAGCACTGCGCTGTGAATCACTCTCCAGACGAAATCACCTACCTCCTCAAGCGAGTAGCGGCCATTGTCACGAAACCAAGTGGCCACCCAGTTGAGCGCCCCCAGGCCGATAAGCCGCAGAAGATCCAGATCCAGATCCTTGCGGATCACCCCTTTCTCCGCCAGAGACTTCAGCATTGCCGCCCACAGCATTTCGTAGCGGTCGCGCAATTTGATCATTTCCTCGCGCGCCTCCCCGCGCAGGGAGCGCCACTCGAATAGCAGCACGTACACCATGTCCGAATCACTGACCAGCATTTGCAGGTGCGCATTGATGCCGCGGCGCAGTTGCTCCACAGGCTCAGACACCCCGACGACGGCACTGCTCACTGCACTGGATGCCTGCTCCAACCCCAAACGCATGAGATCAACCAGCAAGTCTTCCTTGGCCTGATAGCGATAGTGCAGGCTACCGGGGAGCATGTCACAGGCCTCGGCGATTTCCTTGACCGTAGTGCGATCATAGCCCTGCTCGCGAAACAGGCGCGCTGCCGCTGCCAGAACAAACTGCCGGTCGGCCTGAGCGACCGGTGTCGACTGACGCTTTTTTCTCACAGACTCCCCCTGATTGTTATTGTCGGCGCGCCAATTCTAACCTGAACGGGTACCGATTAGTCCTTATTCGGCGCTATTTTTTCTTCCCCATTCCCTGCCGCCCACATCCCCGCAGGGGTTCGAAGGTATACACATTTCCACAAGCTATATCATCGCTCGAATTGCATTTGGTTGTATAGCCAACCATAGTATGAGCATCACAATTGACCGGAGCGACTGCTATGGCATTGGCAAACCGCAAGATCGGCTATGACGAGATAGTGGCCCGCGACATCCATTTTTCGATGAATCCGGAGAATGTCGCGCGGCACTGGTTCAACGGCGACCCCTGGACGACGCACTGGATGAACGCCATCCTCGCCGCCGTCCCCGATGGCGAGCGCTGGGTCATGAATTCCGCCCGGCGCCAGCTCGACAAACTGCAGGATCCGCTGGTCAGAAAGGCGGCCATCGAGTTTATCCGGCAGGAGCGTATCCATGCCCGCGAGCATGACGAAATGAATGCCGCTTGCGTCCAGCACGGGGTTCCCATCGACAAGGTCGAGGCGGTATTCAAGCTGATTCGCAAACAGCTGCAGCATCGCCTCAGCGATGACATGCAAAGCTCGATCGCCGCTGCCTTCGAGCATTTCACTGCCATTATCTCCTCGGTGCTGCTTGAGCATCCGGAGCTGTTTGATGACACCCACCCGGAATTGCGCGCCATGCTCTACTGGCACTTCGTGGAAGAGTCGGAGCACAAGAGCGTCAGCTACGACGTCTTTGTCGATGCCAGCGGTGGCGGCCTGCGCGCCTACCGCCTGCGCGTCTTCGGCATGCTGTTGGCGGTCGCGGTCGGAATGCCGACCATGATCGGTAACCAGTCCTTTCTGATCTACAAGGACAGGCAACTGCTCAACCTGTCTTCAGCCGGCAACATGCTGAAAACCCTGTTCATCAAGCCGGCGATATTGTCGAAGGTGCTGGCAGGGGTGATCCCCTACTTCTCGCCCACCTTTCACCCCTGGGACGATGACAACCGGGCCGTGCTGCACGTCTGGAAACGGGTGTACGAAAAAACCGGCGACCCGACCGCCGCTTATGAGGCGCTGCGCCGGCACCGTCGGGCAAGGCCTGTCGTGTCCGCTGACGCCAGCCCCGTTGCGCAACCTGCCTGAGGAAGCCGGAAGATGAGCAGAAAAGCACCCTTGCCGCCGTCGCGCCAGGCGGCAGCAATCATCACTGGCGCCGGCAGCGGCATCGGTCGCAGCTTCGCCTACGAAGTGGTTCGGCGTGGCGGCCAAGTGATCTGTGCCGACATTGATGAAGCACGCGCCCAACAGGTCGCCAGCAGCCTACAGGCATTAGGGGGCAAGGCGATCTCACGGCAATGCGATGTCGGTGATGCGGCGCACATGGCATCGCTCAGCGATCAGGCCGAGAACCTGCTGGGTCGGCCGGTGACGCTGGTGATCAACAATGCCGGCGTCGGCCTGGGTGGCGCCATCGGCGAGGTATCACTGGACGACTGGCACTGGTGCATGAACGTCAATCTCTGGGGTGTTATTCACGGCTGCCATTTCTTTGCCCCGCGCTTGCGTGATCTCGGTTATGGCGGCATCATCAATGTCGCTTCGGCCGCCGCCTTCGGCGCCGCCCCGGAAATGAGCACCTACAACGTTACCAAGGCCGGCGTGCTGGCGCTGTCAGAGACACTGGCGGCAGAACTGACCGGCACCGGGGTTCGCGTGACCGCACTGTGCCCGACCGTGGTGCCGACCAACATCGTCAACGACGGCCGGTTACCGGAAAGTCGGCGGCAAATGGCGCAAGCAGCCATGACCCGCTTTGCGCTGACCACGGCGGACAAGGTCGCCCGGCAGACCCTCGATGCCCTTGATCGGGGTGAGCTTTACATGCTGCCGCAGATTGACGGTCGTCTCGCCTGGCGCTTCAAACGCATGACGCCGCGTCTTTATGCCCGCACCGTGGGCGAAGTTTACCGTCTGTTTGCCGGCTAGGGAGGGAAGAACTGTTATGGCCTCGATACCAGCAATGCTGATCAAACCGCTTTTCCGCCTGCTGATGAAGCGTGACATTCACCAGCCCGAGCCGCTGCTGCGCCATATGCGCCGGGTCATGAACGCGCCGTTGATGCCGTCGATCATTGCTCGCGGCGTCTCCCTGCAGCACGCCCGCGTTGCGGACGTTCCGGGCCAATGGCTGAGTACCGCTGATCCGCAAGTCACCCTGCTTTATCTGCATGGCGGCGCCTTTGTCGGTGGCCGGCTCGACAGCTACCATCATTTCTGCTCGTTGCTCGCCAAACAACTCAACGCGCGGATATTTCTTGCCGATTACCGGCTGGCGCCGGAGCATCCCTACCCGGCCGCACCGGATGATGCGTTTGCCGTCTACCGCGCGTTGATCAAGGACCGTCTCCCTCTGATCGTGGCGGGCGACTCAGCCGGAGGCAACCTGACTCTGGTGACCCTGTTGCGCGCCCGCGATCATGGCCTGCCGATGCCAGCCTGTGCGGTGGCCATCTCTCCCGGTGCCGATGCCACCGGCGAACTGATGTCACGCCAAGCAAACAACGACTCCGACCCGATGCTGTCACGGGTGATGATCGATGGCGCCATCCAGCTCTACTTGCAGGGCGCTGATCCCAAGGACCCGGATGTCTCGCCCTGTCGCGGCGAATTCCATGGTCTGCCGCCATTGATGCTCACCGTCAGCGAAGAAGAGTGCCTGCGTGATGATGCCTATGTGGTCGCCGAACGGGCACGGCAGGCCGGCGTAGCGGTCAAGCTGCTGTCCCGCCCGGACATGCCGCATGTCTGGCCGATCTTCACTCTGTTGTTACCGGAGGCCAGACATGACACCCGCCGTCTACTGCGGTTCATGAAAAGCCATGTGCAGGCCGGCAAAGCCACTGCGCGTCACTTACCCCATGCCCTGTCTGACGCACAGGAGGCCGCCGGATGAATATGTCTGCTTTTCCCCAAGGGCAGCGTCATACGCGCCCCGATCATGAGGTGATCATCGTCGGTGCCGGCATCTCCGGTATCGGTGTCGCCATCCAACTCAAGGCGGACGGCGAGGAGGATATCCTCATCCTTGACCGCGCCGATGATGTCGGCGGCACCTGGCGGGACAATCGCTATCCCGGTATTGCCGTAGATATCACCTCCTTTACCTACTCCTACTCGTTTGAGCAAAACGCCAACTGGTCAAGGGTGTTTGCGCCCGGCGAGGAGCTGTATCACTATACCCGACGTGTAGCCAGCAAATACGGGATTTACCCGCACATCCGCTTTGGTGTGGAGGTGGCGCAGGCGCGCTTTGATACCACCACCGACCTCTGGGATCTGCGCCTGAGCAACGGCGAGCGGCTGCGTTGTCGCCATCTGGTATCGGCCTGCGGTGGGCTGATCTCTCCGAAACTGCCGGACATCGACGGTCTCGACGATTTCCAGGGACAGGTAGTGCATACCGCCCGCTGGCCGCAAGATCTCGATCTCCGTGACAAGCGCGTGGCGGTGATCGGCACCGGCGCCACAGCGGTGCAGCTGATCCCGGAAATCGCCCGTCAGGCGAGGCACCTCGATGTCTATCAGCGCACCCCGATCTGGGTGCTGAAGAAGCCGGATAACGCCCTGCCGGGCTGGTTGAAAACGCTGTTCAGAACCCTTCCCGGGGTCCAGCGGGCGGTGCGCGGCATCACCGACAGCGTCAGCGAAACGCTGATGGTACTGTCCGCCATCTACTATCGTCAGGCCCCCTGGCTGGTGCGCGCCTGCGAGAAAGCCGCGCTGAACAACATGCGCGAACAACTTCCGGATCGGGAAGATCTCTGGGACAAGCTCCACCCCCGCTACGGCTTCGGCTGCAAGCGCCCGACCTTCTCCAACGAATACTTCTCAACCTTTGCCCGGGACAATGTGGAATTGATTACCACCCCGATCCGTCGCATCACGCGGCAGGGCATCAGCACGGAAGATGGTCAGTCCCGGCGTATCGATGTGCTAATTCTGGCTACCGGCTACAAGACCTTCGAGAAAGGCAACATTCCCTCGTTCGAGCTGATCGGCAGCAATGGCATCGACCTTGGAGACTTCTGGCACGATAACCGCTATCAGGCCTACGAGGGACTGACCATCCCCGGTTACCCGAACTTCTACATCATGCTCGGACCCTATGCCCTGATTGGCACCTCCTATTTCAAGATGGTCGAGGGCAATGCCATCCATCTGTCGCGGTGTATCCGCGAAGCCCGCCGGCGCCGGGCAACCCGGGTGGAAATTCGGGAAACGGTCCATGACCGTTATTTTGCCGATATCCAGCAGCGCCAGCAGAACACCGTATTTCTGAATCACAACTGTGCACTGTCAAACAGCTATTACTTCGACCATCACGGCGATGCACCAATGCTGCGACCCTCCACTTCGGTGGAGATGCTCTGGCGGGCTCGGCATCTGCCAATGAGTCACTATCGGTTTGAACATACTGCCGAAGTGGAAGTCGATTCAGTCAAATAGTCACTTCCAGGGATAGGACAGCGCGTTAATGCCAGACCACGATAAGGGGCGTCACCCGCCCCCCTCGCAGCGGTTGCTCGGGCCGCTGCCCATCCCTTCCAACCCGCTTGACTGGTCACCGATTGACCGCCTTATCCTGCTTGCCTGTCTGGTCGCCATCGCGCCGGCACTGTTCGGCAGCGCCCTGATTGCCGCACTGGTTCTGGCGCCGGATTACCTTCATGTCAGCGTCGCCATGGCGCTACTGCTGGTCTACGCCGTTCATTTCGCCAGCCAGGCCGCATTTCTGCTGATAGCATGGAAAAAACGGCGACACTCCGATCACTGGCCAACATTCGAGAATCTGATTATCGTCGGATTCGTATCGAACATCATGTTGACCGCCTATCTGAGCGGCACGCTGTTCAGCACCGGCCTGTTATTGTTCTTTCTCGGCGTAAATATTGCCTCCGCACTCGCTTCCATTGACAAGATACGCCTTGCCTACTGGAGCGTATTTGTCATCCTTGTTTTGTTTGCGGGGGTCACATTATTCACCGATGCCGAGCATGCACCGCTCTTCTCGCGATCGCTGTATACTGAGGATGGCGCAGCAACAATGGGCTGGGCAATATTTGAAATCGTTATCTCGTTCTCACTGATGGCAGTACTTTACCTGTCCATTCTGGTGATCGCCAGATGGGTGCAACGCGAGAATCTGTATCGCGAAATGTCGTCGACCGACAGCCTCACCCTCCTCGCCAATCGGCGTGCATTTATGGAGCGTGGCGCCGAGGAACTTTTCCGGGCCACAAGGCAATCAGAGCAGGGACCGAAATCCGTCGCCTGCCTACTGGCTGACCTGGACCATTTCAAGGAAATCAACGACCGCTGGGGGCATGATGCAGGTGACAGCGTCCTGGTCCGGGTGGCAGAGCTGTTGCTCCAGCATACGCGGCCTTACGATGAGGTGGCGCGCTACGGGGGCGAGGAATTTGCCATTCTGATGCCCGATACCACGGAGAATCAAGCGCTGGAGATCGCTCAGCGTTTGTGCAAGGTCATCAGCGAGGCCGATATCAGGATCCATGAACATACTATCCGTACGACTATCAGCATCGGCGTAGCCTGCTGTGGTGGCATACGATGCTACGAACTCCAGAGCTTGCTTAACAAAGCTGACCAGGCGCTTTACGACGCCAAAAACCACGGCCGCAATCAGGCACGCCTTTACCGTCCAGGTGATCACTGCGACAATCCACCATCATGACATCAGCCAGCCAGCCAGAATGATACCTTATTCTTATTTTTCATCAAGGCCTCATAAGCTACACTAGAAGTTCTGCTTGTGTACACAGGCATAGGTGACAAATAATACTGTCAGGCGCCAAGGTACAACCAAGCCTGCATTATATTATAATACTGCCAAAAAAATAAAGAGGACATCTTATGATTAACCCCCGCAAAAATTCTCGTCCCCGTGCTGCATCACAACCACGCCAGCTGCCCCGGCTGGTTCTCGCCGCCCTGTTCGCGTGGTCACCCACAATACTCATCGCCGGTGCCGGCGATGCCGCCAGCACATACGGTCTCGGCCCGGTCAATGTCGGCTCCGCCCAGGCATTCAGTGTCTTCGATAGTGGCGCCTGGGCCACCTACTACAATCCTGCTGCGCTCGCCCGCTCGCCGGAGGGGGAGGTCACCGCCGTGATACAATATGGCGATCAGGAGCTTCGTGCCCGCTCAAGGGGTGGTAGTGCACCGTTCGAACGCGGTAATAATGTCCTCTCGGATCAGAGTTCTGAGCTGCTATTGCTCGGCATCAAGACCCGCATGGCCGGCACCAGTGATGGCGGCGGCACCCCTGTCTACCTCGGCATCAATGTGGGCGTTGACGAATTTACCAGTAACGCACTGCCTTTCGCGGCCAATACCAGTGAAGAGGGGCAGTTTCTGCGTTTTCAGTCCCAGCCCCTGTTTCTTTCCCTTGGCGGCGCGATTGGCAACCTGCTCCACGGCGTTGATGTCGGAGTTTCCGCGCGGTTGACACTGGCTGCCAAGGCCCGTCTGGAAGCAGTATCCGATCTGGCCGGCAACACCGACTCGGAACGGCTCTCTCTGGAAGCGGAGCCCTCGCTCTCGCCCTCTGTCGGCGCCAATATCAGGCTCAACGATGTACTATGCGGCTCGCAGGCCTGCCTGCCGTTTGGGTTAAAGCCGGAGCTGGCCCTGTTCTGGCGTGATGAATCGAGCTACGACGTTGATGTTGATGCCAATGTGGTTATTCCCGGGGTTATTCCGGAGCCCGGTCTTGATCTGGCGCTGACGACTCTCGATACCTTCCAGCCGCGCGTCTACGGAGTGGGCCTGTTACTGCCGATCAACAAGTTCGAGCTGGTCGCCACCGTAGAGCGCCAGCAGTGGTCCAGACTGGAAAAGGAGTTCGCCGGCGACACCGTGCGTAATCAGGCCGACCTCAAGTTCAGCGACATCACCGTGACCCGTCTCGGCGCCAGGTACCAGTGGGATGACGCCCTGACGCTCTACGGCGGCATTGCCATCGAGGACTCGCCACTCAAGTCGCGCCAGTCTCAAGACGTCAACTTTCTCGACACTGATCGCCTGATTGTCGGCGTCGGCGCTGATTACAGGATCAATAACACCCCGGTCATCGGCAAGCCTCTGGTACTGTCAATTGCCTACCAGTATCAGCAGCTTGATGACGCAGATTTTGATCTGACATCAATCAACTCGCCCACCGACCCGGCCCCGTATGAAACCGTCAGGGCCGATGGCGACGTGCATGTCATTTCAGGCTCATTGTCGCTGCGCTTTTGATAGCGTAATGCAACACTAGATAAGGAGAATAATATGAACTGCCCAGTTCTTTACCCATGGTTCATGCGCGGCGCCTTGCTGCTCTTCGCGGTGCTGCTCAGCGCCTGCGGCGATGACCGCGGCAAGATCGAGAGCTCGTGGAGCCCACCAGATACATTGCTGTTCGCCTACCCGTATCCGGAGCAGCAGGAGGTCCCGCCCAGCACAAAGATCATACTGCGCTTTTCCGCACCACTCGAGACCGATGTGCTGGACAATATTGACGAGCGCTTTCTGCTCAGCGATGAAGACAGCAATGCGCTTGGCTACCAATATCAGGTGGTCGACAATGGTCAGGGACTGGTACTGACACCGGAGCCGGCGCTGCTGCCCAATCATCGCTATCAGCTCCGTATCGGCGATGACGGAATCGGTTCTGTCAGCACTGATGCATTCAGTAACTTTTACTTCGACACCGCCGGCAGCCAGACTGGATTCGCCAATCAGACCGGAACCGGCCCGCTCTCGTTAATGGCCGTCACGCCACTCGATCCTGTTTCGCTGCTTGCAGACATCGACGACGCACGTGTCAACGACATGAGCACGCTACGCATGGTGTTCAACCGCCCGCTTGACCCTGCCAGTGCGATTTATGGTGAACAGGTCCAGCTGATCAACGATCAGCAGCAACTGGTTGAGGCCTCGTTATTGCTGCAAGGCCGTTATCTGGTCCTTGACCCGCACATCGATCTGGAGGCGGTGGAACACACCCTGATCATCGACGGGATCAAGAGCAGAGCCGGCGAGGTGCTGGATACCGTCGAGCGCACCTTCACGCCGAAAACGACGCTGCCGAGAGAAACAACGGTCATCAAGGTCGGCACGATCGGTGATGAGCAACCGGAACTGACGGCAAAACTGACCGGGCAACCTGCCAACCAGGCACCGGTGGATACCTTCCTGATCGGCGACAGCACCGTCATCTCGCTGGACGGGGCACTGGCTGCGGATCTCGCATTCGTGCCCAACTTCCCCGACGCCGTTCCGCTGCGCGTTCCGGCCGGTTCGGTACTGCAAGCTTCACCTGTGGACGTCAACATTCTCGGTGAAGTAAATGCCGGCATTGATACCGGCAACATATTCATTACCCTGCTCAGCGACGCCAACGGCTTCCTGATTGAAAACCCGTTCAGCCGCAGCCAGACCGCGCCCCGCTACGCGCTGCTAAACATGGATGTGGCCATGACAGCGGAAGGCGGGGTGGCCAATGCCGCGCTCAGCCAGAACCTGCTGAATGTGCAATTGGTTGGCATGGCGATCGTCGAGAACGGCGTGCTGGTGCTTGATGCCGTGGCCATAGTCGAGCCGGAAATTCTTGGCCTGGAGCAAGGCAGCGCCATGCTCTCATTCCGGCTGGAATCCTTTGCTGGCTTGCGCAACCCGCCGATGCCGGAAACCGACTCCCGCCCCCTGACACTGCAGTCCTGGTCGCCGGGTGATGACTTCCAGTCAAACGCCCGGCCCGGCGACGCCGTCATTCTTAACTTCAACAAGGCGCTGGATCCGGCCAGCGTGTTTCTCGACGGTGCCATCAGCATCACTGCAGACGGCATACCAGTGACCCGCGAACAGGCCCCCATGCGGCACGACGGTGCCACTGTCATCATCGAAGGCTCGCTGATTCGCCACAATATGGACATTCAGATCCAGCTGAGCAGCTTGCTTCGCGATGTGCAGGGTAATCCACTGAGCCAGGATGAAACGCTGTCCTTGCGCCTGGATGATCTCTTTATCCCGGGCGGCAATCCTGCCAACCTTCGCGCGCCGCTGGTGGCCAGCGTTTTCCCGGGCTACCCGTGCGCCCTGACCGGCGCCGTGCTCACCGGCCCCGAAAACACTTGGCGTAACGGCCGCTGCACCGGCGGCCAGAGCAGCGACCCGCTGATCCCGGTTGCGGAGCTGTACAAGGACTTCGGCGTGCGCATTATCTTCAATCGGAATATTGATCCAGCCAGCGTCAATAGCGAGACCTTCTACGTCGAAAGACGGCTTGATAATGGCAGCTGGGTGCGCGAACCCGGGCAAATCACACGTCTGCCCCAGCGCATCGAGTTTCATCCCGATACGCCCTGGCAGGTAGGTGCACTGTACCGCCACACCCTGAGATCGGTGGCCAGCAACCCGAACTGCGGCGTCAATGCTGTCTGTTCTCCGGATGGCGCCCCGATTCAGACCCGGCAGATATCGCAAAGCAGCAGCACAGCCCCGGCGCCCCGTGAAGGCGGCCCGAACATGGTCAATCATTTCCGCGTGGTCGGTGATGAGCAGCGCTACTCGCTGGTGACACTGCGCTCGTTACCCGTCGCCGATGTCAACGCCAACCTGGTCCTCGATCCCCAGGAGCAGGGCGCAGTCAACAACAATGGCGTTATCGAGGCTCCCGCCAACCATCTGCGTTTGAGGCTGGCCAGCACTGGCGGCGTGGTCACCAATGCCGAGCTGGGCTGCTCGATCGGTCAGAATTGCCCGGAAAGGAAATTTGCCTTTGTCAGTACCGGCGCTCTGCAGGCCGGGCCGCGGGAGTTCGACCCGAACGTTGAAGTCAACCGGCGACTGCTGGATGGCAACCCGGCAACCGATGACCGGATTCAGGGCGCTGTACTGGTCCATGTATTCCCGAACCCACTGACCACCACCAGCGTGTTCCTGGAGGCGAGAGCCCTGGGGCTGATTACCATCCCTCTGGATACCGGCCCGCTGGTACTGCGTTTGCTAAACGAACCAGGCTCTCCCTCGATTACCGGCTATATCACTGATACGGACGACGGCCCCTGGTTCAGCACCACCTTTGATCTGCTCATTGACGCACCGGAGCTTGAACCCAGACTGCTCATTGAGCTGGGCCACGATATCCGCAGCAAGCGGGTCAACAACGTTACCCTCGAAGGGCCACTGCGCTTTGTTGACGATGGCAGGCTGATTCTCAAGGTATCCAACCCGGACCCGCTGCAGATTCCCGCCAACATCGATCTGTTTGGCATAGGACTCGCGTCGGTAAACCTTGAGGTGCCGCCACTGGCGGTTGACCTGACCTTCACTTTCTTGCCAGTCAAGGACTTCTAGTCCGGCCGCTACCCGTGTGCACACCCCGCGTGTGCCATTTTTTGCCCCCCCTTGAGGGGGCTTTTTTTTGGTTCATCGCGCTTTACCGGGAAATGCGGCTTTGATCTTCAGGAAGAAGTAGTCGCTATCCCGGAATCCGTACGCCA
>ERZ869909.1154-NODE-1154-length-22605-cov-4.352184_pt1 | contig 22605 bp, 18 predicted proteins | sample MGYA00520892_ERZ869909 | MGnify/ENA primary metagenome ERZ869909 (study PRJEB32215, sample SAMEA104723947) | bioreactor metagenome | biome: bioreactor; feature: anaerobic bioreactor; material: water | place: China | collected 2015-03-12 ... | reverse complement strand
CAGCATGCGGAGCACCCCGTCAGCCGCAGCGCCGGGCGCGCCCGGCTCGCCGGGCTCCGGCAGCGGTCCCCACACCACCCTGCGGCCAGGCACCTTCGCCAGCGGGCGCAGGTGCCGTCTTCGAAGCCGGTCGTTCATGCGATGTCCTCCGGTCTCAGCGCGGCTCCATCCTGCACCACGGCGCGCACACGTGCCAGCGCCTCGGCGCCGCGTGCGCCACAGACGACGACGGCCGAGCAGGTGAGTGCTCGGCCGTCGTTCCGGGATGCGTCGCTCCGGGATGTTCTGTCAGGCGCCCGTCGTCAGGCGCCCGTCGTCAGGCGCCCGTCGTCAGGCGCCCGTCGTCAGCGGCCGGCGCGTCCGCGGCGCGGCGTCACCGCGGCGCCACAAGCGCCATCACTGGCCGATGACCTCGAAGCAGCCGTCCTCGTCGAAGTAGTCCGGCGTGCACTCGAGGTACGGGCCCTCTCCGTCCAGCTCGAACACGGAGACCAGCTCCTCGTCGTCGTTGAGGACGTTGATGACGTGGTCGCGGTACGTGAGCACCTGGCCATCGACCTCGATCTCCGTGCCCGCGTAGAACTTGAGCGGGTCGTTGATCATCGCGAGGATGCCCAGCAGCTCGTCGCCGCTGGGGTCAGCGTCCTGGAAGCCGGCGAGCGAGATGCAGTGCGAGTCGTTCGTGCGGCGCCAGAACGGCATGTAGTACGCCATGTTGGGCAGCTCCTCGAGCAGGTCGACGAGCAGATCGTTGTCGTCCCTCCAGTACTCGTAGATCACCGCGCGCTCGGCCGCGGAGCGGGCGCGGGCCGTCAGGCCATAGAAGCTGGTGTAGGAGTAGAGCGAGTAGTTGAAGTCGGTCTGCGTGTGGGCCACGGAGAAGCGGTCGTTCGGGAACGCCTGCGAGATGGCGCGGTAGAGCTCCGAGACGTCGACGGGCTCCTCATCGAGGATGTCGGTCTCTGCGATGAGCAGATCGAAGACCGAAGAGATGTCCCACGCCTCACGCACGGCGTTGTGCAGCGGCAGCGAGCGGGACGTCGCCTGCTGGCTCGGGAAGAACGGGCCGGCGTCGCTGAACACGTAGCCGCGCTGGATGCCCTCCATCCGCGTACGGAAGAAGTAGTACGTCGCCATGACCCCGGCGCCCCCCGCGCTGCAGCCGTTCATCGCGAACTGCGGCACGTTCGGGAACATCTCGTTGAGCTCCTCGGCCACCTTCAGCGTGTTCTGGAGGCCCAGGTGGTGGAACGTGATCGGCTCACCGACGCCGTCCGGGTCTTCATAGACGGCCACGCGGTTGCCGGCGTAGAGGTCCGCGGTGCAGTACGGCACGAAGACGAGGTTCCAGTCGTGCATCGGCGAGATGGTCGCGTTGCTCGATGCGAGCGGCAGCACCGTGTCGATGGAGACGGCGCCGTTGGTAACACTGATGTGCGGATGATTGCGCACGATCGAGTTCACCAGGTCATCCGGGACTCCGGCCGGGAGGCCGAAGTAGCGGTCCGCGTAGTCGTACGGGATGCAGAACTCGTCGTTGTCGTCGAGCACGCAGTCAACGCCACGCGCGCCGAGCGAGCCCGCCGCCGCGGTGCAGGTGTTGTAGTCCCAGCACGCGCCGCCGCCCTCGAAGAGCACGAGCACGTTCTCGGAGTTCTCGCGGAACTTCACGAAGTAGCGGTACTGCGTGCCGTCGGAGCACACGGTGCCCTCCGGCTCGTAGGCCACCCACTCGTCGTAGGCCGGCGGCACGAACGGCTCCGGTTCCTCGAACTGCACCGTGTCGTCGCAGCCTGTCGCGGCTGCGCTCACCAGCAGCGCGCTCATGATCATGGTCGCCTTGCGCCAGGCGCAGCCACCGCCGACGGCGTGCGCAAGCGCCCCCGCCTTCTCGAGGTTCCGTTCCATCAACTCCTGCTCCATGCACGTGCGGCTTCCGTCCCCCCCCAAGGGGACACCGCAGACTCGGTCTCACGATTCGCAAGTGACCGCCTAGTCGCTTCTGCTGCTGGGGACAACGGTTTCGGCCTACACCTGTAACCGTTTCGCCGTATGCGAGTCCCCATTCGCAACCGCCATGGCTGGATCCATCGACGTCATCTCCGCAGCAGCCGCGCCCCCTCGAGGACGGGCGGGGCCTCCCGGGCGGGGGCGATGACCCGCAGCCGATGCGCCGCATCCAGGACGGGCGGGACCTCCCGGGCGGGGGTGATGGCCCGCAGCGCACCCGGCGGGCTGGCCGCTCACACGTAACCCGCCTACTCGTCCGGCGCGCACGTGACGCCGCCGGTGCGACCCTCCCACGCAGTGCAGGTGGCAGCGTCGGTGCACACGCCACGGGACACGGTGCGGAGCCGATCGCCGCCGCGCTCCTCGAGGTAGTCCTCCGCCCACTGGGGCCATGGCGCGACCCGGGCACAGACTCGTCCACCGAAGGCGCAGTCGGCGTTCGACCGACACGAGCTCGTGCCGCAGACGCCGATCGGCCGGTCCTCGCTCACGAACATGCAGCGCTGCGGCGCCGCGCCCAGCTCCGGCACGGACGTGTCGTCGGGGCACGCGCAGTTGGCCGCGCAGGCACCTGCAGGCAGCTCGCCGCAGACCTGGACCTCCGGCGCGCCGGTCACCGGACGTGTGAAGTCGCCGTAGAAGCAGCTCTGCTCACCTGATGGCCACTCGATCTCCTCGAGCGCTGCGCAGGCGCCGGCAGGAAGGCACACTGGCTGATGACCAGGCTCATCCACCTCTGCCCACGGCCGAACCAATTGGCCTGCGCAGACGTCGCCGTCGACACAGGCCAACATGTCCGTACACCGCTGTCCGACGGCCGGGCTCTCAGACGAGACGCAGTAGTGGACCCCGCTGGTGGTGCGAGCGGGAACCATCGCGCCCGTCCGTGGATCATGCGGTCGTGGGAAGAAACGTCCAGGGCATGACCTGAACCTGACCCAGTCCGGGCACTCGACCACAACGATGCCTGTCTCTGCCCGTGTGTAGTTGCACGCAGCGTACATGTCCCTTCTCTCGACGATCTCCTCTTCCGAGAACAGGTACTCGGGCTCCAGCCCCATCTCCCGCGCCCACGCGTTCCCGGCCTCGATCGCTGCCTGAACGTCGTCGCTGTCGAAGTCGAAGCACAGGTCCCCGGCGCACGGGATGATGGGCCTGCCCAGGTAGTCCACGTGCCCGCCGGGACCCGGGTCCGTGCCCGAGTCTTCGCCGCACCCTGCGACCAGCATGAAGGCGGCAAGCACGGACAGGACCGCGGTCAACGAAGACACTGGCTGATGGCGCTGCATGGCGCAGGTTCTCGTGTGGGTCATGGTCGCTACTCCGAAACACGGTGGGTCTGGGGACGGCGCAAGAACCGCTCGTGCTGACGCGATACCCTCGTGATGTTGCGTGGATCGTCCTCGCTGGGCGCAGCACAGTGGCTCCGATCGAGCTCCCTCGCCACCGAGTAGTATGGACCTGAGCGCGCAACGCCAAGGAACAACCAGACCCCCCAGGCCGAGTTCCCCAGATCATCGTGGTCGACAAGGATCAAGTCGACCCCGGTCGGCGTCCTCTCGATGCGCCTTAGTGGCACCTGATAGCGACAACGCCCCAGCCCCGGTTCGTCGCCGTCAGCGCTGACGCACCGTCCCTGACCTCGCAGGTTTCGAAGTACGCCATTGAAACAATCCGGAGCCTCGCGGCCCCGACCCGGCTCGGGTGCATCGCACGATGTCGGCGCGGCGAACTCAGCCTCGTCCTGGTCGCTATCACTCCATAGATCCCTGAAGATACTAGTGTCGACTGAAAGTCGTGCTCCAAGCTGCTCCCGCAGCGCCTCGGAGATGGCGTTTCCGCTGCCATCGTCGTCGTCGTCGTGGGCTACCTCATCAGCGATCGCATCCGTTACACCTGACACGACACTATCGATGCAGCCACCGTGAGATTCGGTCAGGGCGTTCTCAAGGTGTGACGTGTACCAAGTTGCATCTCCGTTCTCATTGAGGGCGATCGCGCCACAGATCGTAGCCGCGGCTGGGCGGTTCCGACACCGTCCCCCAACAGGCAACAGCCCGAGCCCGCGAGGCGCACCGTGCTTCAGCGTGTAGCCTATCCGAAGGCAGATCTCGTCGTTGACAGACGACCGGTACCACCAGCTGCTCGCTGGATCTGCGGTCGTCCGAACCGGCACGAATACCCCATGCCGCCACACACCTTGGCGAGTGTCCATCCTCTCCAACAGACCTTCCAGCAGCTCGTCGCCCAATGCCACTCGATCAAGCCCGATCGAGTTCATGAACGCCGATGGATACGTGAGAGGCGGGCCACGACGCTCATAGGGCAACTCCAGACTGCAAACCCCCAGGTCAACACTCCGAACTCGTTGCCACGGCCGACAGGCCAGTCCCGAGCCGACTGCCCCCCCGTCCATCGCCTGACTCACGCAAGGCAAAGGAGGGCCGAACTGCTGTCGCTCGGGGTTTCCGAGCAGAATCAACCACGGCCTGTCCGCCGTGATCATGGGTCCCGACCATGTGGCCGCCGAGGCGAAGGATGCGCTGTCGCCGGCGCTCATCGTAGCCTCACCGCCCGACTCGTTCCAGTTATAGAAGACCAACCGAGACATGCTGTCGCCATGCCATACGACCTGCTCCGCACCCGGCTCGACAGGACGGAGTAGAGCCACATCGGAACGATCCTCTTCGAAACGATAGGCTACCGCAGAAACACCGTCGCCCCACTCGACACAGCGAGGGTTCGTGCCGCCCAGAATCAACGGCGCAAGCAGCAGTACCAGGACACTTACCCCCCCCCGGAAGAAGTCCTCAAACTTGCTCGCGAATAATGCGAGGCGCATATGACCACCTATCTGCAACGACAACGGAATGTCGACAGTACCTCGCGAGCCCGTACACGGCCGCGTTTCGACTATCAATGATAGAGGCTACCGCGTCGCTCGTCAACCACTCATTTCATCAGGTTTATGACCGACGCGGAAGACACGACCGTGAACGGACGATGACGCTACAGGCACCGGCGGAGTGGCCGGGCCCCGCAGGCGCCCAACGCCCGGTGTGCAACGCTCACGAGGCACCCGGGGGAGCCCTGCTACGAGCCCACCAGAGAGCGACGCATCTGGCGCTCCGGTTCCCCGCTCAGCTCCGCCCCGTTGACAAGCGCCGCCCGATCGGCGCGAGTCGGGACGAACCCGAACGACGAACCCGAACGACGGGGCCGAACGACGAACCCGAACGACGGGGCCGGGCCGCCCGGGCCGCCGCGTCGTGGCGACCACGCCGCGCCCGCCACATGGGTACCTCGCGGGCACGACGCGCCGCCGCCGCGACCGACGCTGCCCCCCTCACCGCGGACCTCATGGAACAGACCGACGGACGCAGACACCCCATCCTGACCCCGCCACCGGCCGAGCCCCCTGACCAGGGCGGCGCCTTCCGCTTCACCGGCCGCGGGCTGGGCCTCGTCTGGAAGACCAGCCCGCCGCTGCTCATCGCCATGGCGAGCCTGACCGTCATCGCCGGCCTGCTCCCGGCGGCCGCCGCGTGGGTGGGCAAGCTCATCATCGACGCCGTCGTCGCGCAGGACGGCGCCCTCACCCTGCGCTGGGTCGTCGTCGAGGGCGTCATCATCGCCGGCCTCACGGCGGTCCAGCGCGCGCAGACGGTCACGCAGTCGCTGCTGCGCGCGCAGCTCTCCCAGACCGTCAACCTGCTCATCCTCACGCGCGCGACGCAGCTCGGGCTGCCGCAGTTCGAGGACGCCGAGCTCTACGACCAGATGACCCGCGCGCGGCGGGAGGCCAGCACCCGGCCGCTGTCGCTGGTGCAGCGGCTGATGTCCGTCGCGCAGCACGGCATCACCCTGCTCACCTACGCCGGCCTGCTCTGGGCGTTCTCCCCGCTCGCCGTGCTCGTCGTCGCGCTGGCCGGCCTGCCCGCGTTCCTCGCCGAGACCCGGTTCAGCGACGCCGCGTTCCGGCTGTTCCGCTGGCGCACCCCCGAGACACGCCAGCGGGCGTACTACGAGACCGTCATCGCCCGCGAGGACTTCGCCAAGGAGACCCAGCTCTACGGGCTGGGCCCGCTGTTCCTGCAACGGTACACCGACATCTTCGAGCGGCTCTACGCGGAGGACCGGCGCCTGACGCTGCGCCGCGGGGCCTGGGGCTGGGCGCTCGGCCTGCTCTCGACCGCGACCTTCTACGGCGCATACGTCTACATCGCGATGTCAGCCGTACGGGGCACCATCTCCCTGGGTGAGATGACGATGTACCTCGTCGTCTTCAAGCAGGGGCAATCAGCGTTCGCGACGATCCTTCAATCGATTGGCGGCATGTACGAGGACAACCTCTACCTGTCGAACCTGTTCGAGTTCCTCGCGGTGCCGGTCGCGCAGCTCGCCGGGACCCAGGTCGCGGGCGCGGCGCCGGGCACCGGGCTCGAGCTCCAGGGTGTGAGCTTCCGCTACCCCGGCTCGGACCGCGACGCGCTGACGGACATCAGCTTCACGCTCCGCCCCGGCGAGAAGCTCGCCATCGTCGGCGAGAACGGCAGCGGGAAGACGACGCTCATCAAGCTGCTCACCCGGCTCTACGAGCCCACGTCCGGCCGCATCCTGCTCGACGGCACGGACCTCCGCGACTGGCAGGTCGACGCGCTGCGCGCCCGCATCGGCGTCATCTTCCAGGACTTCGTGCGCTATCAGATCCAGGCCGGCGAGAACATCGGCGTCGGCGACGTCGCCCACCTCACGGACCGCGAGCGCTGGGCGCACGCCGCCCGGCTGGGCATGGCGGACGCCGTCATGGACCAGCTGCCCGATGGCTACGAGACGCAGCTCGGCAAGTGGTTCGGCGGCGGGCGGGAGCTCTCGCTGGGCCAGTGGCAGAAGGTCGCCCTGTCACGCGCCTTCATGCGCCAGGACGCGGACATCCTCGTGCTCGACGAGCCGACCGCGTCCATGGACGCCGCCGCAGAGGCGCAGGTCTTCGACCTCGTGCGCGAACGCGGCGAGCACCGCATGGCCGTGCTCATCTCGCACCGGTTCTCGACCGTCCGCACCGCGGACACGATCCTCGTCATGCACCACGGCCGCATCATCGAGCGCGGCACCCACGAGGAGCTGCTGGCGCTGGGGGGCACGTACGCCCACCTGTTCACGCTGCAGGCAGCAGGATTCCAGTAGGGCGGGCGTGGCGCCTGGCGCGCTGTCGCGCACCCTGGGGTCGAGCGCGCGACCTGGCGTCAGGGCGTCAGGGCATCAGCGCGCGAAGCGTGCGCTCCCGGGCGATCGCCCAGACCTCCGGGCCACGATCCAGCGAGAACGGCCCCAACCGCGGCAGCTCGCCAAGATCCAGCGCGACGAGCCCCTCGCGGGACGGCGCCGCCAGCGAGCCGGCGCCGCTGCGCCACGGCGACCGTGACGAGATGTGGTGCAGCAGCGTCCGCTCTGCCGCGCCGAGCGTCGCGAACGCCGATCGATCGCCGATGCCGCCGTCGAGGAACCGACGGCGGCGGACGCGGACCGGGTGGAACAGGAACGGGAACGCGGCGCTCGCGCGCATCGCGTGCACCAGGTCGCCCCCGTCCATCACCTCCGTGCTGCGCCGCTCGACCGACCAGACCGAACAGGCGAACGGGACCTGCGCGTCCTCGAAGCGCGTCACCGGCATCGCGTCGCGCAGCATCGCGTCGAGTCGCTCGCCCCGCAACAGGCCCAGCCCCGGCGCCGGGTCCCAGAAGTGCTCCCGCCGCAGCTGCTGCAGCAGCTCCTCGATCTGCTGGAGATCCATCCCTGCCGCAAAGCAGCCGCCAACCAGCGCCCCGGCGCTCGCGCCCGTGACGCGCACCGGGCGAAACCCGGACTCCACGAGCGCGGACAACATCCCGCCGTGCGCGTAGAACGCGAAGAACCCTGCCGACAAGGTCAGGGTAAACGGCGCGCGTGCCAGGTCGCTGAACAGCCTCACATTCTCCCCCGATCAGGCGACTGGGTGCGGCTGACCTGAGGTCAGGCCCACGCACCAGCGCAGGGCTCGAGTGTGGCGACGCCGCTCGGCTGCGTCAAGGACGCCGAGACAGCCTGTCGGGGCCACTGCAGCGGCCGACTCGCGAGGCGCGGACGCCGCCGGCCGCGGCCGCGGTCATTCCTGGCCGCCGTCGTTCTGCAGAAAGCGCGACACATGGCTGAACCGCGCGTCGAGCATCTCCCGCGCCGGCCCCGCCACACCGGCGGTGTCCAGCCCGTGCTTCATGCTCCGGAGCCAGGCGTCGCGCATCGCAGCGTCCACGCGGAACGACGCGTGCCGCATCCCGAGCCGAGGGTGGCCGCGCGTCGCGAGGTAGTCGTTGGGGCCGCCCGTCCAGAAGACCAGGAACCGCCAGAAGTCGTGCCGCAGCTGCGCCGTGATGCGGCCGTGCTCGTCCGTGTCGTGCAGCGCCGTGAGCTCCGGCTCGTGCTGCTCCATGTAGTCGTAGAACGCGTTGGCGACGACACGCAGGACCGGCTCGCCACCCAGGGCGTCGTACGGGGCTTCGGGCTGATCGGACATGAGGGCTCCGGGGTGCTCGCGTTGCTGGTGGGGTTCGTCTACCCTCAACCGGGACTCGGCAGCAAGGCCGGGGCCGCGAAACGGTACCATGAGGGGAACCATGACCGCGCGCGACAGACTGACGGCGGGGCTTCAGCCTGTGCTGACCCGGCCTGTGCTGACCCGGCCTGTGCTGACCCGGCCTGTGCTGACCCGGCCTGTGCTGACCCGAGCAGCGCTGACCACAGCCGCGCTCGACAGGTCCTCGCAGCCGGGCGCCACGCTCGTCGGGGCCACGCTCCTCGCTGCGCTGCTCGTGAGCGTCGCGCCGTTCGCCACGGCGGATCCCGGCGTCGCGGCCCCGACGCTGCGCGGTGACGTCACCGGCCACGCCAGCGGCCATATCACCGGAAGTGACAGCTGCCAGGAGCTGCACGAGGCTGCTGATCCGGCGGCCGAGGCCGCTGCGCTCGAGCACCTCCGGGAGCGACTCCGCGCGGCGCAGGCTGATCCCGCCCGCCCCACCGGCGACGCCCCGCGGGTGAGGTCCCTGACCAGCACCGGCGTCGGAGTCACCACTGGAGCCGACGGCCCCGCCAGCGCCACCGCAGCGTTGCTGGGCCAGCGCATCGCCCTGAGCGCCGGCCACGGCATCCAGTACACCAGCGCGTGGCTCTTCCAGCGTGAGACCACCCACGGGATCCGCGAGGACATCCACACCGCGCAGTGGGTCATCGACCTGCTCATCCCCATGCTCGAGCGCGCCGGCGCGACCGTCGTGCCCATGCGGGAGCGCAGCTACGGGCGGGCGGCCGTCGTCGTCGACAACGACACCCACGCAGGCGCCACCGGGACGCCGTCGTACGGCGAGTCTGGCGGCTGGAGCACCGGCGGCGCGGCGGGCCACGGCGGCACGTACCGGTTCGCTGACGCCGCCGGAGCGCGCGCCACGTGGTCCTTCGAGGTCCCCGCCAGCGAGGACTACCCGGTCTACGTCACGTTCCTGAGCGGCACGAACCGCTCCGGCGCCGCGACGTACGAGATCGACCACGCCGCCGGCCGGTCCGTCGTGTCGCTGCCGCAGGACGACGGCATGGGCCAGCGCTGGCGCTACCTGGGCACGTTCCCGTTCCGCGCCGGCGAGGTGCACGCCGTGCACCTGGTGCACGACGCCGGGTCTGCCGGCCGTGTCATCATCGCGGACGCCGTACACGTGGGCGGCGGCATGGGGACGGTCACCGGTGGCAACGGCCAGCCCAGCGGACGCGCGCGCTGGAAGGAGTCAGCCTCGACGTTCCTGAGCTGGGTGGGCGTCCCGTCGACGCTCCTCACGAGCGACGTGACCGCCCGCCCGCTGTACGCGCTCGAGCAGGACGCTGACCTGTTCGTCTCCGTGCACACGAACTGCTGCAGCTCGAGCGGGACCTCGACATGGACGTGGTACCCGGAGATGTGGATCCCGCGCGGCAGCTGGCCGGCGGGCTGGATCGGGCAGAACCTGCCGCCCGGCACGGACGAGCTCGCCGGGCGGGTGCACGGCGACGTGATCCGCTACGTGCGGGGCCGCTGGGACGCAGACTGGGCGGATCGCGGCCGCTGGGGCGCGAACTTCGGCGAGCTGCGGCCGATCCGCAACGCGTGGTTCGACGGCGGGAACGACGCGCCCGTCATCCCGGCGTTCCTGATCGAGATCGCCTACCACGACACCGCCGCAGACGCGGCGTACATCCGCGAGCAGACCTTCCGGCACCGCGTCGCGCGGGGCATGCTCGTGGGCCTCGTGCGCCACGTCGCCGGACCGGGCGCCGCGGTCCCGCCCGAGCGCATCGACGCGATCAGCGCGTGGCCGGAGCCCGCCGGCCTGCGCGTCACCTGGGAGCCGCCGCTCGACCCGCTCGAGCCGATCGCCGCCGCCCCCACAGGCTACCGCGTCTACCTGTCGGGCGACGGCGTGCTGTTCGACCCGGTGCCGCTCGAGGTCACCGATCCGCACGTCGTGCTGCCGCTCGACGGCTGCGCCCCGCTGTACGTCCGGGTGACCGCGGTCAACGCCGCCGGCGAGAGCCTCGACTCGCCGGTCGTCGTGGGCCAGCGCCCGCGCGCGGGCAGAGGCCTGCTGCTGTTCGTCGACGGCGTGGACCGCGACGTGCTGCTGGAGGCAGACCCGCCCAACCGCCGCAGCTGGGCCCGCATCCACGGCCCGCCGCTGGGCTCCCTGAGCAGCGGACACGGCGTGGCCAGCGCGACCGACGACGCGGTGGGCGCAGGCCTGCTCGACACGGGCCTGCTCGACGCCGGCGCGTCAGCGCCCCTCGACGCCATCATCTGGGCCCTGGGCGAGACCTCGACCCGCGAGCAGACCTTCACCCCCGAGGAGCGTGACGCCGTCACCGCGATCCTGAGCGCCGGCGTGCCGCTGCTCGTGAGCGGCGCGGAGATCGGCTGGCACCTCGTCGCCCGCGGCACACCGGACGAGCGCGCGTTCTTCGAGCACACCCTCGGGGCGCGCTACATCGCTGACAGCGCCGGCACGACGGCCCTGATGGGCGGCGACGTGGGCCTGGGCCCGCTCACGTTCGGCGACTGCTCCGCAGACGCATACTGCGTCGAGTTCCCTGACGTCCTGGGCCCTGAGCCTGACGGCGAGGTAGTGCTGCGCTACGGGACCGGGACCGGCGCGGTGGTGCGCTCGTCGAGCGGCCAGGTCCTCGTCGCCGGGTTCCCGCTGGAGACCGTCGTGGGCGACGACGCCCGCCGAGCGCTGATCACGGCGCTGGTCCAGGAGCTGCCCATCGACCTGAGCCCCGCGACCGGCGCCTGCGTCGAGGAGCCGATCGACCCCGGTGACGACGCGGGGAGCGGCGACGCGGGGAGTGACGACGCGGGGAGTGACGACGCGGGGAGCGACGCCGGGAGTGATGCCGGCGACACGGCACCGGACGCGGGGCCGGACGCGGGGCCGGACGCGGGGCCGGACGCCGGGCCGGACGCGGGCACCGCGGGTGACACCGGCGACGAACCCGGCAGCGACGCAGGCAGCAGCGCCGGCGGCGGCAGTCCCGGCTGCGGATGCAGCACCGGAGCGCCCTCCGGAGGCCCGCCATCGCTCGCTACCGCCGCGCTCCTGTGCCTGCTGATGGCGCTCGTCGGGCGGGCGCGACGTGGTCGCCGGCGACGGAGCGTCTGCCGCTGACCGCCGCGCCGTGCCCTGCTCTCGGGCGGCGGCGGCTCGCAGGGCGGCGACGCGAGCAGCTGAGCCTGCGCGCGGGTGGACGTGGTTGCGTCCGGAAGACACCTCACGCTAGGGTAGGACGTGGCCCGGCGGCGGGCTGTTCCGGTGCAGGCGGCGGAGGTGACAGATGCCCTGGCGTACGTTCAACGTGGGTACCCTGCGGGTGCCCGGTCTCTCGTTCGCGAGCACGGCTCGGGACGCCACCGGCGCGCCGGCGATGATCTGCCGGTCGCTGCTGGTGGACCTGGACGACGGCTACGCGCTGGTCGACACCGGGTTCAGCCCGGAGGACGTGACGAGCCGGGGGCGAACACTGGGACGAGCGTTCATGACGCTGGTCAACCCGGTGCTCGACCCCGCGGAGCTGCTCACGGCGCAGCTCGAGCAGCTCGGGGTCCGGCCCGAGGAGGTCCGCCACGTGCTGATGACGCACCTGGACGTCGACCACGCTGGCGGCCTCGTCTGCCTGCCGGAGGCAACCGTCCACGTGCACGCCGCGGAGCTCGAGGCGGCGACGAGCCGGGCGCGGGCCGCGGACCGGCTGCGCTACTACGAGCACCACTTCGCGCACGGGCCACGGTGGCAGGCGTTCAGCGACGCGCCGGACCGCTGGCAGGGCCTGCCCTGTGGGCCGCTCACCGGCCTGCCGGACGGGATCCGCTTCGTCGAGCTGCCCGGGCACTCGCCGGGGCACTGCGGGTTCCTGTTCGACGGTGAGGGCGGCCGGCTCGGGCTGCACGCAGGCGACGCATTCCTCGAGGTGGCGGAGCTCGTCGGACCGTCACGACGGACGTCGCTCGCGGCGCGCCTCCACCACGCCGCTGCTGACCACGACAGCAAGCTCGGGCGCACGACGCGCGCTCGGCTCGCGGACGCCATCGCGAGCCACGGGCCGGGGCTCACGGTCTGGAACGCCCACGATCCGGCCCACGTGGTCGACGGCGCGGTCACGTTCGGCTAGAGAGCCACGCCCGCCTGAGCGGGACGCCTGAGCGCCGGCAGCGGGACCACCCGCGCGCACCGCCGCCAGCCATCTTCTTCCGGAGCGCCACGGATGCCGGACCGCGACCGAATCGTCAGCCCGACCTTCCCCTACGACCACGTGCAGCTCGAGGACGGCAGCAAGGTGCGCCCGCCCGAGGGCTGGATCCTCGTGCCGCCCGGTGACGCCGGCCTCACGCGTCGCATCAAGGCGGGCGGCCCGACGTGGACGGTCCAGCAGAAGGTGGGGCGCCGCATGATGTCACGCGGCGTCTGGGCGCCGGCGGACCGGGTCGAGCGCATCCGTGCGGAGCTCGAGGCTGAGCGCTCGACCGAACAGTACGCGAAGCGGCGCGAGGCTGACGTCGCGCGACGTGAGCGCAAGCAGGGTGCCTACGAGGTGGAGTTCAAGGCTGCGGTGCTCGGGTTCCTGGCCTTCCACCCGCAGTGGGCGGACCTCGCCGACCGGCTCGCGACCGCGGTCACGGAGCACGCGGTGCCGGTGGGCAGCGGCACGGTCGCGCGGACGGAGCGGATCCCGGTGGAGCAGCGGGCAGAGGCGGCGGTCATCGCGTGGATGCGGCACCAGACGACTGCCTACGACTCGATGAACATCGCCCGGGTGAAGGGTCGACGGCGCGAGGTGCGGTCCGAGCTCGCGGCCCACTCCCGCAGGCTGCTGGCGATGTACCGCACGAACCGCGGCGTCGACGTGGCGGGGTGTCCGCTGCAGCGCGCGCTCGACAAGGCCTGACCGACCGTCACGGGCCGCCTGTCCGGTGGTGAAGCTCGGCGGGTGAGGCTCGGCGGGCGAGGCTCGGCGGGTGAGGCTCGCCGCGTCGGGGCGCCCACGGACCGCAGGCCCGCTGGCGTCAGCGGCCGGGCAGCAGGTTCCGCAGCAGGCTGGTGACGACGTCCAGGCCCACGTGGGTGCGCGTGCTGCGGTCGTGGCGGCGCACGAGGTAGAGCTGGAGCATGAGCGTGTCGGCGAGGATGTCGATGACCGCCTCCGCCGGCATGTCGCCCTCGGCGAGCCAGGCCAGCGCGGTGGCCTCGACGAGGCCGACCCACCCGCGCGCGATCGTGCGCGCGAGGTTGGTCTCTGCCCGGACGTCGCCCACCTCGATGATGTGCTCGACGACGCTCTGGCGGACGCTCTCGAGCACGGGCTGGACCTGGGCGTCGACGCCCAGGCCGCCGTGCATCAGGGCGTGGTAGGCGTCCGCGCGCTCGGAGACGAAGTCGAAGTAGGTGCGCAGCCCGCGGCGCAGCGCGTCTGCCGGCTGGAGCCCGGGTGGCGGGATGGCGGCCTGCAGCAGCTGCTCTGCCCCGAACCGCACGACCTCCGTGTAGAAGCCGCGCTTGTTGCCGAAGTAGTGGTACATCAGGCCCTTGGACACGCCCGCCTCGCGCGCGATGTCCTCGATCGAGACGTCCTCGTAGGAGCGGGCGCCAAAGAGGCTCAGGCCGAACGCGAGCAGCTGTGCGCGCCGCTCGTCGGGAGGCAGTCGGTAGCGGTCATCCATGGTGGTCAGCCGGTCGGTGCGCAGCGTCGTGCGGGTCTTCGAGGGGGATCTAGCGCGTGCGCCGGCGGCCGTCACCCGTTCCGGCGCTGGTCGCGGGGCGGATCTGCGTCATGCGTCGTCATACATTTTTCTACGGATCGGCTAATTGAATTGACTTCAGTAAAGGAGAGCTCTATTGAACCAGTGTCCAACAAGTGATGGGCCCGGCTTCATGAGGGGGCTCACCTGCGCCAGAGGAGCGGACGATGAGCATCGCAAGCAGCGTATGGGAAGCAGCCACGACGAAGTTCCGCGGGCGTCCTGCGGAGGCGCGCGCCGCTGCCGACGAGTCACCGCCGATCGTCGTACGTCGGATGGACTTCGGGTTCGAGGATCTGCCGCGCCACTGGTTCGACAACGACCCGTTCCTCACGCAGCTGGTGAACGGTCTGCACTTCGTGTTCCCGGCTGGCGAGCGCTTCTTCATTCGCGGCGTGAGGTCGTTCTACCGGGACCTGCCGGCGGAGCACAAGGCGGCCGCGGCGGCGTTCTTCGGGCAGGAGGCGGAGCACCAGCGTGAGCACCTGGCGGCGTTCGCGGCGATCGAGGCCCAGGGGTTCCGCGTCAGCGACTTCATCGAGTGGTACGAGCGCGTCGCCTACGGGGACATCGAGAAGCGGTTCACGCCCAAGGCGCGTCTCGCGGCCACGGTGGCGCTCGAACACTACACGGCGGTCCTGGGTGAATTCGCGCTGCGCAGCCCGCAGCTGCGCACCTGCCACCCGAGGATGCGCGACCTGCTGCTCTGGCACGCCGCGGAGGAGGTCGAGCATAAGTCGGTCGCGTTCGACGTGCTCAAGGAGGTCGACCCGAGCTACGCGCTGCGCATGCGCGGCTTCGCGCTCGGCACCGTGGCCCTCTTCTTCTTCTGGGGCGCCGGCGTCCGCCACATGTTGGCCCAGGAGCCCCTCCGGGACCGGCTGCCCACGCGCCGCACGCTCGAGCTGCTGCTGAGCCCGGAGTTCCGCGGTGCGGTCGCGCGCTGGTTCGACTTCCTGAAGCCGGACTTCCATCCCAACGACCACGACAACTACCACCTCGCGAAGGAGTACCTCGAGGAGATCGGCCGCCTGACGCACTGAGCGCGGCCTGCTCGGCGTCACGCCGCCGCGCCGCATGGGATCGCGCCGGCCACCCGGCGAACGCCTCGACCTGCGTGGGGAAAGTGCGGACAGGAGTTTGTCAGGCCCCCCGTTACGTGATACCCGCCGAGTTGTCTTCGCAACATGGCAGCTCGAAGGGATGGTCGGCATGACGCTCCACGCTTGTCTGGTACGGATCCGCGCTTCGCGGTGGTCGCTGCGCGGCGCGCTTGCCGCGCTCCTCGTTGTGGGCGCGGCGGCGACGTCGGTGTCCTGCGTCGGCGCGCGCGTTGACCTGGACCCCCAGTTCTATGGCGACCCCGGCTCGGACGCCGCCCAGCGGCGCCTCGCGGCAGACATGGCGGACTTCGCCTTCGCGATGCACCGCTCCCTGCTCGCCACGTCGCCCCACGCGAACATCGTCACCGCGCCGCAGGCCGTCGCCGGGCCGCTGACGGCCCTGTACAGCGGCGCGATAGGCCCGAGCCGCCTGCACTTCGAGCGCGCGCTCTCGCTCCGCCAGGGCGGCTCCGCGCTCCACGAGACGATGGGCGCGCTGCACCGCCGCGCCAGCGGCACCGCCGGCGCAGACCTCCACGGCATGATCTGGCACCCCGCTGACGTACCCCTCAACGAGGGCTCCGCCAACCTCATCCAGGAGCGCTACGGCATCCCGGTCGCGCCACAGGACTGCCGAGGCTCTGCCGCGCGCTGTCGCCAGGCGATCAACGACTGGATCCAGGAGCACACGGATGGTGTCGTCCGCGACCTGTTCTCCGGCCGGACCCCGCGACGCTCGACGAGCCTGCTGCTCACGACCAGCGGTGCCCTGGACGCCACCTGGTCGCAGCCCTTCCGCGTGCTGGGCACCTTCGACCAGTCGTTCGCGGTCCCCGGGACCAGCGGCGTGCCCGTGCCCACGATGCGCCAGATGAGCAACCAGCTCAACGGCACCGTCGACGGCCACCGCTTCGTCGACCTGGGCCTCGCTGACGGCCGCTTCGCCGCGACGTTCGTCCTGCCTGCGACGACGCTGGAGGCCCTCGAAGCCGAGCTGACCGGGAGCCTCTACACCCGCATCCTCCGGGCGCTCGCCGCCGGCCCGGTCGACGTGAAGCTCCCGCGCGTCACGATCAACCAGCAGCACTACCTGACCGAGCCGCTGCGCTCCCTGGGCCTCACGCTCCCGCTGCGCGAGGGCCGCGCCGACCTGAGCGGTCTGGGCGGTGACATCCGACAGCTCTGGCTGACCGATGTGCTCCAGCACGCGGCTCTGCGCGTCGACGAGCACGGCGTCTCGTCCAACGGCCCGTCCAACGGAGGAGGCACCACGGACTTCATCGAGCTCGACGACCGCACCACGATGACCGAGTACGTCTTCGACCGCCCGTTCCTCGTCATCGTGCGGCACGTCGAGACGAGCAGCATCGTGCTCCTCGCCCGCGTCGTCGATCCGCGCTGAGCGACACACCAGCTGCGGGCGCCCTCCCCGGCGCGAGGCATCGTCGTTGCGCCCGGTGTCGGGCGTTGTCGTCCGTCGTTGCCTGTGAACGCGGGTCGCAGCGTGCCGGTGACGGGCAGCCGTTCTGCCCGTGGTCGCACGGCTGACCGCTGCGAGCCGGTACGTTGGTCCGCGCCGCGGGGCTGTGCTACGCTCGCCGCAAGCCGGCAAGCCACGCCACGGACCCGTCACGGACCCGCCACGATGACTCACATCCTCGCCCGCAGACCGCCCGCTCCCCGACGAACCCTGGCCGCGCCGCGCGGAGCCCTGGTGGTCCTGTGCCTCGCCGCGACGTTCGGTGTTGCCTGCAACGACGACGAGGACGACGCGCCGCTCACGTGCGACACGCAGCCGCTGTTTGGCCAACCGGCGGACAACACCGGCCTGCCCGAGGGCGCGTGCCAGCCCTCGTGCCAGTGCGGTGGCGTCGACTTCGTGCAGCCCACGTACACCGCAGAGACCGTCGCGTCGCTGCGCGCCCGTGTGCACCTCAACCCGCCGCCGCTGGCGACCGTCGATCCGTACGACGAACCCGAGCAGTGGGTCGAGGTACCCGACGCCGTGTGCGGCGCGCTGTTCGACGACACGGTCACGGGCGGATACCGCCTCGAGACCTACGCCGACGACGCCGCGGCGACAGAGGCCGGCGCGGTCATCACCCACTACGGCGCCTGCGGCACCTGCTCGTCGTTCCAGGACCTCGCCGTCTACATCGAGACCCCCAACCTCACCGATCCGGTGCGCACCTGCGGCATCCGCAGCCTCACCGAGGGTGACGAGGCGGCCATCGCCTGCATCGAGGAGATCGGCTTCTCGCCGGCCTGCGCGCAGACGTGGTTCTTCAACACCCGCAACACGCGACTCGAGTGCCTCGCTGTATGCCTGACGAACCTCAACGCCCCGAACCACCGGCCGGACGGCTCGCTGAACCCGTGCATCCAGTGCGACGAGGACCTCTCCGGCCCGGTGTTCAAGGCGGCGGCCGGCAGGACGCGCCGCAACTCCGGCATCGGCTCCGCGCTGTGCCGCCCCTGTGACGATGTCCGGCCCGTGATCCACGACTACTGAGCTGCCAGGACGCACGCTCCCTCGGTCAGGAGCTCCACCAGCCAGGAGATCCCTCAGCCGAACGCCGCGCCGTGGATCTGCGGCTCGCGTTCGGCGAACGCCTCGCGCAGCGCCAGCACCAGCGCATCAAGCACCACCGAACGTTCGCTGCCCGGACGCGTCGCCGCCACGACGCAGGCAGGCGGCAGCGCGAAGCCCGGCAACAGCCGCCGCAGGCCCAACACCTGCAGCGGGGCGTCGAGCTCGCACATCGCGAACCGCCCGGCGCCCAGGCCCGCGCGCACCAGGGCCAGCCGCTCCGCCGCCGTCGGCGCCCGGTGGGTCCGGGGGACGCGCACCCGGTGGCCCGCACCGTCCGGACCCGACAGCTCGACGAGGGCCGCCGAGGGCTCGTCACCGTCCACGACCCAGTCGACATCCGCGAGGTCGAGCGGGTGAGCGACGACGTCGCTCGAAGCCGAACCGCTCGCGACACACAGGACCTGCGCAGAGCAGCCGATGAGCTGCTCGAAGGCCCCCCGCGGCCGCCGCTGACGAACCGTCACATCGAGGTCCCACCGTTCGCTCCGCGCCCCCTGCGCCGCGCCGGACGAGCCGGACAGCTCCACGCGTACGCCAAGCCCCAGCGCCGAGACACGCGGTGATGCCAGCGCGACGGGCAGGCACGTCGCCGCGAACCGTGACGGGCACCTCACAACCACTGGAGTCTCTCCGTAGAGCAGCGGCCCCCGCGTCGACGTCCGGCTCCACACCTGCTCGAGCTGGCGCAGCGGCGCCTCCCAGTCGCCCAGCATGTCCCGTCCGGCCGCGGTGAGCTGCGCCGGGCGTGTCCGCGTGAGCAACCGCCGCTCGAGCAGTACCTCCAGGCGGGCCACGCGCGCACGCAACGACTCGGCGGTGCCATGACCAGCCGCCGCTGCAGAGCGGTAGGTTCCGTGAACCGCTACCGCCTTCAACGCGACGACAAGGTTGACCCACTCGAGCATGCTGATGGGCCGGGTCGATTCGCTCGAATCCACAAGTACCTCCGCACAAGTACCCCCATTCCCCGAAGTCCGAGCCCGGGTCATGCTCCCAGCGCCATAGCGGTGTCAAGCGTTCGCCAATTTCACGCCATGAGCCCAAAGCCAACGATTGGCGCGATAATCATTTCGACGCAATGACACACACGGTCACACACGCCGCACGAGGTCCTGCCTGCGGCCGTCGCTGCCGCGCGTGGCGCCCTACCCGGGTGCGACCAGCAGGACCTCGCTGGCCGCCGCTCGAGACAGCGCGAAGCGTGTCCTGTTCTGGTGGACCCTGACGTCCTCGCGCCCGTGGCGTCGGAGGAGCGCCACGAGCTCGTCGACGCTGGGCCTGCCGTCCGAACGATAGCTCACGACGATGGCCGCGTGCGGGTGGGCCGCGACGAGGTGATCGAGCGCCTGCCTGACGTCCGGCTCGGTCGTCAGGCTGCGGGCGCGGTGGTCCCGGTAGGGCCGGTGACGGAACCTCATGTCGATGCCATCGGGCCAGGCGCGGTAGCGGGTGATGCCCTCGAGCACGTGGTAGAAGTCGAGGTAGTCGATGCCCTGCCCTCGGCCGTTGAGGTACGGCGGATCGATGTAGAGCAGATCCGCGTCGCTGCGCAGCTCGCGGTAATCGAGCGTGGTCGCCTTGTGCTGCCGGCCGTTGTCGAAGACTGCGCCGTTGGCCTGCTCGAGGAAGCGCGCCATGTGGACGGAGAACGGCGCGTCCCACGCGCGCTTGTTGCCGAACCCACGGCTCACGTCAGCGAGCCGCATGTACAGGTTCGCGCGGTGGAAGAGGTTGTACGGGCGCTTGATCAGCGCGGCCTGGAACAACGCGAACAACGCCAGATCACGTTGCGCGCCCACCAGCCGCTCGTGGATTCGCTCGACGACCCGGTCCAGCCATGCGTTCTCCTCGTCCGTGTAGTACACGCCCTCGTAGTAGCGCCGCATGACGCGGAAGGTCTCACCGTGGTCCTCATCATCCATGAGGCCAGCGGCGACAGCGTCGCTCACGGTAACATCGCTGTTCACAACGACCGCACGCGCGGCGACCGCGTTGCACTCGAGGTGGTCGTTCGCGTGCACCGAGCAGCCGGCTGCCTTGAACAGGTAGGACACCGCGCCGGTGCCCGAGAACGGCTCGCAGGTCGACCGGGGCCTCAGGTGCTGCACGCAGGCCCAGATCCAGGGCAGCAGACTGCGCTTGCTACCCTGATAGCGCGTCGCGGGAAACTTCGCGACACGTTCAGCGATGGACCCGCTCTACGCTGGCGGTGGAGCGCCGTCTCTGCTCATGATGTGTCCTGTGGACAGGTCGTCGTGCCCCCCGGCACGTGGATGACAATTGCCACAGACGCACATCGGACCCGACCTTGCACGCAATTCGCACAATTCGGGTCCACGAGGTCGACAATCAGCCGCCGCGGCGATGTGGCGGACGGCGACGGCAGGCGCGCTCCCGACAGCCACCGCTCAGTCCGGCAGAGCCCTCACGGCGCTCGAGCTGTCCAGCCAGGAAGGCAGCGCAACCGCTCAGGCGCGGCCGTCACCCAACCGCCAGCGCCCCGGACCGTGCGCAACCACCATCAGCAGCCCGCCGATCAGGCTCAGGTTCTTCGTCGCCTGGATCCACTCCATGCGCTGGCTGAGATCGTGGTGGAAGATCAACGTCGTCGGCACCAGGAACGCGATCAGCAGCCACGCCCCGGTGCGCGCCCGGTAGCCGGTCAGCAGCGCCAGGGAGCCGAGCGTGATCATGACGATGGCGCCGACGAGGAGCAGGCCGCCCAGCGCGCCACCCGGCATCCCGCGTGAGGCCATGTAGTCGACCTGCGCCTCGAACGAGGTCAGCTTCACGTACAACGAGCGCAGGAAGACGGAGCACAGCAGCGCTCTGCCCAGCAGGGTGGCGTGATCGGGTGTCATCGGTGGTTCCTCTCGCGTGAGGGCCCTGGGCTCGCGGCCTGGTGCAGGTGGGCGCGAGACGCCTGGCCCCTCGTGCGCGGCGAGCCCGGACGGGCGATTCGGGGGACGGCGGTTCGGGTGACGGCGGTTCGGGTGACGGCGGGTCCGATCATGGCAGAGGCCACGCGCTGATCGCGACGCGATGCCCCTCCGGATCCCGGAAGTACACCGAGTGCTCCGTCACCGCGTCGATCGCCACGCCCGCCAGCCCCAGGCGGCGCTCCACGTCAGCGCGCCGCTCGCCCGCGAGCGCCTGGAAGGCGAGCAGGAACGGGCCACGCGCGACGACGCCGGTGGGCTCGAGGGGCCGCGCCGCGGCGTCGTGCGGGACCCGCTCGACCATGAGCACCGCGCCGGGCGCGATGCAGAGCCAGACCGACCGCAGCGCCCCGTCGGGCTGGTGGTGCCTGGTCTGCTCCTCGACGCCACAGACGGTTCGGTAGAACGCCGCGACGGCGTCGACATCAACGGCTCCGAGGGCGATGTGGTGGACGCCGGGTGCGGGGCTCACGGCTGGGGGCTCACGGCTGGAGGTTCAGGGTGCCGACACGAACGCCGCGATGCGGTCCTGGAACTCCGCCGTGCGGTCCAGGTAGATGTGGTCGCCGCCCTCGCCGGTCCACAGCGCGACGGTCTCGCCGCTGGTGCACGAGGTCCACTCCTCGATCGTGGTCTCCTCGCCGGGGACGAGGCTGAGCAGGTCCGCGGTGTAGGTCTGGTCGGGCTCCTCGTCGCACCCGTTGCGGACGCGCCAGCGGCGGACCGTCTCGCGGGCGCCGGCGGTGATGATGCCGTAGCGGTCGCCGGGATCTCCGGTCTGGTTGTCGTCATAGGGCACGGTGTCGTCAGCGGTCCCGTGGATGTGGATCACGGAGACGGCGTCTCCGTCGACGCAGGCGTCCGGGTCGACGGAGACGGCGCCGGCGAGGGAGACGACGCGCCGGATGACGTCCGGTCGCTCGCAGGCGAGGCGGAACGACATGTAGCCGCCGTTCGAGTGTCCAACGGAGGCGACCCGGTCCCGGTCGATGTTGATGACGGTCGCCGCCTCCTCGACGAGGCCGGTCAGGTAGGCGACGTCGTCGACGTCCTGCTCCTCGAAGTTGCAGCACTCCGGGAAGGCGTTCCAGAACTGCTGACCGGAGTCGTTGCGGGTCCCTTCCGGGATGATGAGCACGAAGCCGTAGTCGGTGGTGCGCTCGCGGAGCCCGAAGATGATGTTCTGGGCGAAGCCGTTGGCGCCGAAGCCGTGGAGCAGCAGCACGAGCGGGTAGGCGTTCGCCGGGTCGTAGTCAGCCGGCACGTGGACGCGGGCCTCGCGTTCCCCGCCGATCCTCGTGGGGGGCGTGACGGGGTACGCGGGGGTGTCGGCTCCGGCGTCGACCGCGGGGGACTCGCCGTCGTCGCAGGCGGTGAGCGACGACACCAGAAGCAGCGCGGCGGCGAAGGCCAGCGGGCTGCATGAGCGCGGGCTGCATGAGCGCGGGCTGCGTGAGCGCGAGATGACGTGGTTCGTGGGCATGGCTGCTGGGCTCCTGGAGCGCGGCGCACAGCGGGAGTGAGGCTGCGCGCGTTCGGGAGACCCCCTGTGTACGGCGCTCCGCCGCCCGGGGCAAGCGAGCGCGGGGGCGCCCGGGCTGGCTGGTTGGG
>ERZ869909.1152-NODE-1152-length-22654-cov-9.690792_pt1 | contig 22654 bp, 21 predicted proteins | sample MGYA00520892_ERZ869909 | MGnify/ENA primary metagenome ERZ869909 (study PRJEB32215, sample SAMEA104723947) | bioreactor metagenome | biome: bioreactor; feature: anaerobic bioreactor; material: water | place: China | collected 2015-03-12 ... | reverse complement strand
CCACACGCCGTGACCCACCCGAATCCGACGACATGCGTCACGATACCACGAACGCGCCTAGTTAGTTCACACCCTCTGAGCCCTACGAAGGAGCCACCATGATCCCGATCTCGACGGTTGCCACGCGCACCGCGCCCACCTCCGCACCGCGGCGTCTCGACGGCCGCCTGTTCACGGTCCTGGCGGTCGCCGCCGCCGCGGGCGCGGCCTCGATCGTGCCGTACCAGCTCGCCACGGCTCCCGACGCGGTCGCGGCCACCGGCCTCACCCCGATGGCGTTCGCGGCCATCACGATCGCCAGCGGCACGATGCTGGGCGCGCTGGCCTCGATCGTCGGGCTGTGGCTGGGGCCTCGGACGGGCCTCGGTGCGCCGTTGCTCGCGGATCTCGTCCGCGGCCGCATCGACCGCGTGGCGTGGCGCCGGGCGCTCGCCGTTGCCGTGCCCGCCGGCGCCGGGCTGGCAGCGGTCGTCGTCGCGGTGGACGTCGCGCTGGCCCCGTTCCTGCCGGCGACGACCAGCGTGTCTGCGCCGCTTCCGGCGCGCTACCTCGCGTCGCTGTACGGCGCCATCAACGAGGAGTTTCTGCTGCGCCTCGGCCTGCTCACGGCGGTGGCGTGGGTCCTCGCGCTCGCCACCGGGGCCCGCGCCCCTCTCCGGCCGGCGCTGTTGTGGACGGCGACGCTGGTCGCGGCCATCGGGTTCGGTGTGGCGCACCTGCCGGCGGTGGCCGCGGTGGTGCCCCTCGACGGTGTCGTCGTCGCCCGCACCATCGGACTGAACGCGCTTCTCGGGACTGCCTTCGGCGTCCTCTACTGGCGCCACGGCCTGGGCGCCGCCATGGCCGCGCACCTGGCCGCGGACCTGGTGATCCAGACGGCGGCCTGGGCGCTCGCCTGACCGACCGCGCGACGGGCAGGGGCGGCGGGGCGGCGGGCGATGGTCCGCCGCCCCGAACCCGGCGCGACCGGTCAGGTGCCGCGCGCCGCCGCCAGCGCCCGCGCGAAGTCCTCGCGCAGGTCGTCGACGTGCTCCAGTCCGGTGGCCACGCGAATCAGGCCGGGCGCCACGCCCGCGGCGAGAAGTTGCGCCTCGCCCAACTGCGAGTGCGTGGTGCTGGCCGGGTGGGTGACGCTCGTCTTGGCATCACCCAGGTTCACCAGCCGCGAGGCCAGCACCAGCGCGTCGAGGAAGCGTCGGCCCGCGTCGACCCCGCCGTCGAGCTCGAAGGTGAACACGCCGCCGGCACCGCGCGGCCACTCGCGCCGTGCGCGATCGTGGTCCGGGTGGCCGGGCAGGTCCGGATGGTTCACGTGGTGGACGCCGGGCTGCTCGGCGAACCAGGCGGCCAGCGCCCGGGTGGTGGCGACCTGGCGGTCGGCGCGCAGCGACAGCGTCTCGAGCCCCTGCAGGTGCAGCCAGGCGTTGTGCGGCGACAGCGCCGGACCCAGGTCGCGCAACCCCTCCACGCGCGCACGGATCGCGAAGGCGACGTTGCCGAACGGGCCACCGGCGCCGAAGGTCCGCCAGAAGTCGAGGCCGCCGTACGAGGGGCTCGGGTCGGTGAAGAGCGGGTAGCGCCCGTTGCCCCAGTCCATCGTCCCCGCGTCGACCAGCACCCCGCCGATGCCCGTGCCGTGGCCGTTGATCCACTTGGTGGCCGAGTGGATCACGACGTCGGCGCCGTGCTCGATCGGGCGGTAGAGGTAGCCGCCCATGCCGCCCGTGTTGTCGACCAGCACGGCCACGCCGCGCGCGTGCGCGGCCGCGGCGATCGCGTCCAGGTCGGGCAGCCGCAGCGAGGGGTTGGGGATCGACTCGAGGTACACGGCGCGCGTGCGCTCGTCGATGAGCGCGTCGAACTCCTCCGGGGTCGCGTCGGTTCCCGTGAAGCGGACCTCGATGCCGAGGCGCGGAAGCGTCACCCGGAACAGGTTCGCCGTGCCGCCGTACAGGTGCGGGCTGGACACCACGTTGTCGCCCACCTGGGCCACGGTGGCGATGGCGAGGAACTCCGCGGCGTGGCCCGACGCCACCGCCAGGCCCATGGCGCCGCCCTCCAACGCGGTGACGCGCTTCTCGAGCACGTCGTTCGTCGGGTTCATGATGCGGCTGTAGATGTTGCCGAACTCGCGCAGGCCGAACAACCGGGCGGCGTGGTCGGCGTCGTCGAAGACGAACGCCGTCGACGGGTAGATCGGCACCGTGCGGCTCTTCGTGGTCGGATCGACCTGCTCGTAGCCGGCGTGCACCTGCAGCGTCTCGAACCGGTAGGACATCGTCGCCTCCTCCCGCGCCGCCTCGGCGGCGTCGGAAGCGAAGACGAGGCGTTCGCCCCGATCTTCCCGGAGGCGGCCCGATCGTCGAGGCCGCACGCCCGGCTGGAGGTAGCACCCGCGGAGATGGCCGCTGGTTGCTGCGGGGTCGTCGGGCCAGGCCCCTCGCCCGCTCTGGATCGGCGCCGGACGCGCTCGCAGCGGCCCGGCGTGAGGGGAAGTGAACCACGGCGCGGCTCTCCGCGCAAGCCCCGCCGGCTTGCCCTCAGCGTCCGCCCGAGCGGCCCCCCACGTGCTCGCCGCGCCGGAAGCGCAGCGCGGACCAGTCGTCGTCGATCGCCACCTGGCGCACCCCCTGGTAGCCGGCGCTCGTCAGGACGTCCCAGCCTCGGTCGCGATCGAAGTCGGCCTTGTAGCGCTTCGAGGTGCGCTTGGGGTAGGCGAACCAGAGCACCGCGTCGCCCTCGGCCCTGGCGACGAGCGCCGACGCCAGCGCGTCCAGTTCGTCCTTGCGGTACGCGAAGGCGAGCGCGAAGCGCACCGCCACGACCTCGCCCAGGTCGCGCACGACCCGGCGTCCCGCCAACCACGCCAGCTCAGGCTCGAACGACAGCGGCGCGTTGAGCACCACGACCTCGTCCTGGTCCTTGAGGTTGAGCTTGTCGAACAGGTGGGCCACGGCGTCGCCTCCCGGCTGCGGTTGCCGCGAGCGTAGCCCACCGTGCCGGCCTGCGCCAGCCTGGATCCGGCGCTGCGGCGCCCGTTCACGCCGCCGCGCAGGCGGTCGCCGGCGTCAGTCGTGCGGCCCGTCGTTCGGGTAGCGCACACCCGTGCGCCGCCGCACGTCGTCGAACAGGCGCATGGTCGCGAGCGTGAGGTCGAGGGGCATCGTCGGGCTCTCCGTGAGACCCTGCTGCACGCAGCGCTGCACCTCCCGCAGCATCCAGGCGTAGGGCGGGGCGCTCGCGTCGGCGCGAACGTCGCGGCGACCACCGGACGCCTCGATCGTGAAGCCGGCCGGGTTGGGCAGCGGCGCCCAGGTCCGCAGGAAGGCGTCGCGCCCACCTATCGTGACGCTGCGGCTCGCCTGGGAAAGCAGCGTGCAGGTGAGCTGCGCCACGGCCTCGCCCGGGTAGTGGAGCGTGAGCGCGGTGAGGCCGTCGACGCCGACTTCGGGCAGCACCACCGCGTCGGCCGACCACGCCGGCGGGAAGCCCAGGGCCGCCAAGGTCCACGCCAACGGGTACACCGCCAGATCGAGCAGCGCACCGCCGCCCGCTTCGGGGGCCCACATGCGCGAGGCGGGGTCCTGGGGCGCCGGGAAGCCGAGGTCGGCCTGGACCCAGCGAACGGGGCCCAGCTCGCCCTCCGCGACGACGTCGGCCACCGTCTGGTACAGCGGCAGGAAGCGCGTCCACACAGCCTCCATCAGGAACCGCTGACGCGCGCGGGCGAGATCGACGAGGTCCTCCGCCTCCGCCGCGGTGACGGTGAACGCCTTCTCGACCAGCACGTGCTTGCCGCCGTCGAGCAGGGCGCGCGCCACCTCGTGGTGCTGCCCGTGGGGCGTGGCAACGTACGCGACATCGACCTCGGGGTCGGCGGCGAGACGCCGGAACCCGGTCACGCCCGGCGCGTCGCCGTACGCCCGCCGAGCGCCGTACTCCGATGCGAAGTCCCGCGCGCGGGCGTCGTCGCGCGACGCGACGGCGACCAGCTCGGCGTCGCGCAGACGGAGCAGCTGCTCTACGACCCGTCGGGCGATGCCGCCCGTGGCCACGACGCCCCACCGCAGCGTCGGGCCCGTCGGGGCCAAGGGATCGGCACCGACGGGCGGGCGTACGACGTGCCGGCGCGGCATGCCCGATCATCGCACGGGGGCCCGCGCCACGGTCCGACGGCGCGGCAACCGCGCACCGCAGCACACCGATCCGGAAGACGCGGGCGGGCCGCGCGGCTTCCGACGTGCTTGAGTTCCGTTAAGGGTGGCTCGTCGGTTTGGTAAGAGAGGGGGGTTCCAGTCCTGCTAGGGAAGGGGAACCCCCGACGTGAGAGTACTCGGTCTGCCTCGAGGTTTTCATGTGGCGGTGGCGCGATCGCCGGAGGACGTGCCCGCCGACGCCCGCACGCGGGCGCTGATGGTCGCGTGGATCGACGAACGCCGCGCGCGCGGTGCCACCCGCGACGACGCCTGCCGCATCCTCGGCCTCAGCCCGCGCTCGTACACGCGCTGGCGTGCGGTCTTGCGGCGCGACGGCGTGCGCGCTCTGGCCGCCGACGCCAGCCGCACCCGGCGTCGCGTTCCTTGGCGGCGGCGGGAGGTTCGCGAGGCTGTCGAGCGCCTACGCCAGCAGCGCCCCTGCGGCAAGGACAAGCTGGTGGTGCTGCTGGCCCGTGAGGGCGTCGTGGTGAGCGCCAGCACCGTCGGGCGGGTCCTGCGTGAGCTCATGGCCCGCGGCCGCATCCAACGCCTTGGCTGGCGACCCCAGCGCCGCTGGCGCTCTCGGCCCGCGCGCCCGCACGCCCGCCGGCAGCGACCCTTCGAACGCGCCCGCGAGCCCGGTGAACTCATCCAGATCGACACCCTGCACGAGTACAGCACCCTCAAGCCGCGCTACCACTTCAGCGCCATCGACCCGGTGCGCAAGTTCGCCCACGCACGCCTCTACGACCGCGCCAGCAGCCGCAGCGCCGAAGACTTCCTGCGCGGCTGCCTCGAACGCTGGCCGGACCGCGTCCGCAGCATCCAGGTCGACAACGGCAGCGAGTTCCGGGGCGACTTCGAACGCGCCTGCGCCAAGCTGCAGCTCGAACTCGTCACCATCCCGCCGAGCAGGCCGCAACGCAATGGCTGCGTCGAACGCCTACAGCGCACCTTCCGCGACGAGCACTACGCCTACGAGCCCGCCAGCCTCGACCTCGACGGCGCCAACCTCCACCTCAACGCCTACCTGCACTACTACAACCACGAGCGCCCCCACCGCGCCCTACGCCTCAAGACCCCGATGGAGTACGCTCACCCCAGGAACCCCCACCAAACGGGACACGAGACCTGAACCCAAACACGACGTTGACCTCGCCGCCGATCACTTGTAGGATGACAGACGAGCAACCCATTCGATCTCCCGCCGCCACGGAGGACGTCGTGCTGGCCGAGCTGAACCGGCAACCCACGCATGGTGCCGTGCAGGAGCGCGTCCGAGCGCACATCCTGCAGGAGGGGCTGAAGCCCGGCGACAAGCTGCCCTCCGAGACGCAGCTAGCGCAGGCGCTCGGCGTCAGCCGCACCGCCGTGCGCGAGGCCCTGCGCGGGCTCGAGGCGACGGGCATGATCGAGACCCGCCACGGGGTCGGACGCCGCGTCAAGGCCTTCGGCTTCGGCCCGATCGCCGACCACCTCGCGTACTCGCTGACCGTCGACCTGGGCTCGATCCTGGACCTCCTCGACGTGCGCCGGGCGCTGGAGCTGGCGTTCCTGCCGGCCGCGATCGCGGGTCTCGACGCGCGCCGGGTGACCGACCTCGAGGACCACGTCCGGCGGATGCAGGCCCAGGTCGAGGCGGGCCGGCCCTTCGGGGCGGTGGACATGGACTTCCACCGCACGCTGTTCGCCGGCGTCGAGAACCGCATCCTGCAGGAGCTCCTCACGACGTTCTGGCGCCTGTTCCTGGGCGTGGAGGAGAGCGGCGGGCTGCCGCCCGGCAACCAGGCCCGTACCGTCGCGCTGCACGCGGCGATCGTGACTGCGGTGCGCGACCGCGACATCGCCACCGCGAAGGAGGTGATGGACGAGCACTTCCAAGACGTCGAGCAGCGCCTGGGGCGCGCCCCGCGCTGACGACGCAGGTCCTCGCTTCGACACCAGCCAAGGAGCACGCCATGCGCCACCCGACCCGTCTCCGCCTCGCCCTGGCCGTCACGCTCGCGTTGTTGGCGGGCCTCGCACTGGCCCAGACCCGCATCAACTACTGGCTCTGGCTCGACGACACGACCGACCCCGTGTGGCCGGCCCTGGTCGAGCAGTTCCACGCCGAGAACCCCGACGTGATCGTCGAGTACGAGTTGATCCCGCTGGCGCAGTACTACGACCGCCTGCTGGTCGCCGCCTCGTCCGGCGCGGCGCCGGATGCCGCTCGCTTCAAGGAGTGGTGGTTGGGCGACTTCGTCGCAAACGATCTCCTGGCGCCGCTCGATCCGTTCATCGCGGGCTGGGCGGGCGCCGCGGACGTGATCGAGAACCTCTACGGCACGGGTCGCACCCGCGCCGACGGTCCGGTGTTCATGCTGCCGCACCAGTACATCACCTTCTACCTGTACTACCGCGCGGACCGGCTGGCCGAACTCGGCGTCGACCCGCCCACCACCGTCGACGAGTTCATCGCCACCAGCAAGCTCCTCACCGACCCGGCGAACCAGCGGTACGGCTTCGGTCTGCGCGGCGGCGCCGGCGGCCAGGACCAGTGGCTCGCCTACATGCTGGCCGGCGGCTGCCGGCTGGTGGACGACGCCGGGGCCGTGGTCGCCGACAGCGCGGCCTGCGTCGCGGCGAACCAGGCGTACATCGACCTCTTCCGCGTCCACCAGATCGCACCGCCGAGCGCCCCGACGGACGGCTTCGCGCAGGTGATCGGCGCCTTCGAGGCCGGCATCACCTCGTTCGTCGCGCACCACGTCGGCAGCTCGCTGCGCCTGACGAACGTCCACGGCGACGCCCTCGGCGTGATGGACATCCCCACGATCGATCCCGACCGGCCCGCCACCATGGCCGCCATGGCCGGCAACGTGGTCTTCGCCGACGGCGACCGGCAGGACGCCGCCTGGCGCTTCCTGGCCTTCCTCACCGAGCACGACCAGATGGACAAGATGAGCCGGTCGGTGAACGGCCAGCTCCCGGTGCTCGCGTCGGTGGCCGCCCTGGACCACTACCAGAACAACAAGTTCTTCGCGCTGTCGCTGCGCCAGGCCGACTACGCCACCGCCTGGCCGCCGCTGCCCGGCGTCGGCTTCATCTCGGCCCAGCTGTGGCAGTCGAGCATGCAGCAGGCGCTGCTGGGCGACATCACCAGCGAACGGATGATGCGCGGCATCGCCGAGGCCCTGCGGGGCAACTAGCGAGACGCGCGCGGACCATCGGCTCATGACCCTGCGCCTCAACAGGATGAAGCGGCACCTGGTGCCGCTCATCCTGTTGACCCCCGCGCTGGCGGCCATCATCGTGGTCATCGCCTTCCCGATCGGCCGCGCGATCTGGTTGACGTTCCAGGACTACAACGTGCTCCGACCCGAGCGGTCGAGCTTCGCGGGCCTCGCCAACTACCTGGCCGTGATCCGCTCCGAGACCTTCTGGATCGCTCTGCGCAACTCGTTGGTGTGGGTCGGCGGCGCCGTGTCGCTGCAGCTGCTCTTCGGGTTCCTCGGCGCGCTGCTCCTGAACCAGAACTTCGCCGGTCGCTACCTCGTCCGCGGGTTGCTGCTCATCCCGTGGGCGACCCCCTCGGTGCTCGTCGCGCTGATGTGGATGTGGATGCTCGACGGCAACTACGGGGTCATCAACGACATCCTCCGATCGGTCGGTCTGATCGACCGCTACGTGCCCTGGGTGGCCCAGCCCACCACGGCGCTGCCCACGCTGATCGTGATCGACGTGTGGCAGGGGGTTCCGTTCTTCGCTGTCATGATCCTGGCGGCGCTGCAGGCCTTCCCCAAGGAGCTCGAGGACGCCGCCGTCGTGGACGGCGCGAACCCGCTGCAGCAGCTGTGGTTCATCAAGATCCCCTTCATCCTGCCGACGCTGCTGATCACCACCGTCCTGCGGATCATCTGGACCGCCAACTACATGGACCTCATGTTCATCATCACGAACGGCGGCCCCGGCTTCCGCACCACCACGCTCCCGTTCTACGCCTACACCACCTCCTACCGGCGCCTCGACTTCGGACAGGGCGCGACGATCGCGTTGGTGCAGGCGCTGCTGCTCGCCGTCGTGATCATCCTGTACATCCGCCTGCTGCGCCGACGGGAGGTGGTGTGACGTGACCGCCACCGCGATCTCGCGGCATCGCGGGCGACGTCGCCGGCGAACGGTCGCCGCGCTCCAGGGCATCGGGGTCCACCTCGCCATCCTGGGGTGGCTGGTGATCGCGCTGGGGCCGTACGTCTGGATGTTCCTCACGAGCGTCAAGCCGACCCTGGAGCTCTACGTCTTCCCCGTCCGCTACCTGCCCAGCGCCGTCGGCTTCGAGGCGTACGAACTGCTGTTCACCACCACCCCGTTCGCGCGCTTCTTCCTCAACAGCGCGATCGTGGCGCTCTCGACGGTGGCCTTCGCGACGATCGCCGCCACCCTCGCCGCGTACGCCCTTTCGCGCTTCCGCATCCCCGGGAAGCAGATCATCCTGGTCGTGCTGCTGGTGACGCAACTCATGCCGGCCGTGCTGCTGGTGATCCCGCTGTTCATCTCGCTGCGCGGCCTCGGCCTCCTGAACTCCACCTGGGGCCTCACGCTCGTGCACAGCGCGTTCGCGCTGCCGTTCACCACGTACCTCATCACCGGCTTCCTGGACGCCATCCCCAGGGAGCTCGACGAGGCGGCCAAGATCGACGGCTGCTCGGATCTCGGCGCCTTCCGCTGGGTCATCCTGCCGCTGCTGGCCCCCAGCCTCGCGGCCGCCTCCACCTACGTGTTCATCTACTCCTGGAACGAGTTCATCTACGCCCTGACCTTCATGACCCGTGAGGCGTCCCGCACGCTGCCGGTGGGCCTGCACAGCTTCATCGGCGAGTTCCTGATCCGCTGGGACCTGCTCACGGCCGGCGGCGTGATCGCCACGCTGCCCACCGTGCTGTTCTTCTTGTTGGTGCAACGCCGGCTCATCGCCGGCCTCACGGCGGGGGCCGTGAAGGGATGAGCCCCCGCCCGATCCGTCACAGGGAAGCAGGAACCTGCCCATGACCAGCCGCCCCGACGTCGCCCACGACCATGCCCGGCGAGGCCCACCCGACCTCGACCGCCTGCGAGACCTCTCCATCCAGATCCGGCGGGACACCATCCGCATGGCGGCCGCCAACGCCTCCGGCCATGTGGGCGGCGCTCTTGGCGCGGCGGAGATCCTCGCCGCCCTGTACGGGCACGTCCTCCGTGGCGGCCCCGCGGACCCGGCCCGGGATCGCTTCGTCCTCAGCAACGGCCACGTGTGTGCCGCGTTCTACGCCGTGCTCGCGCGCACCGGCGCGCTGCCCGTCGAGGAACTCGCGACCTTCCGCCGCATCGACGGCCGCCTGCAGGGCCACCCCGCGCGCGTCGACCTGCCCGGCCTGGTGGAGACCTCCACGGGCCCTCTCGGCCAGGGCTTCTCGGTCGCCAACGGCCTGGCGCTCGCGGCGAAGCTCGACGGCCACCCGAGCCAGGTGTTCTGCCTGGTGGGCGACGGCGAGATGCAGGAGGGGCAGGTCTGGGAGGCGCTCATGACCGCGAACCAGTATCGGCTCGCCAACGTCACCCTGATCATCGCGGACAACGGCCTGCAAATCGACGGCGACGTGGAGCGAATCAAGTCGATCCAGCCACTCGCCGACCGCCTCACGGCCTTCGGCTGGCGCGCGGTCGAGATCGACGGACACGACGTGGCGGCCGTCGTCGAGGCGCTGGAGGCATCGCGCGCCAGCGACCGACCGACCGCGATCATCGCGAAGACGGTCATGGCGAAGGGCGTGCCCTTCATGGAGGGATTGGCGATGTGGCACGGCAAGGCGCCCTCGCTCGAGCAGGCGCGGACGGCGCTGGCCGACATCGGGACCGCGGTCGGCCACGCGGACTTCCCCGTGACGGGAGGCGTCCTGTGAGCACGCCGGCCCTGGTCCCCATCCGCGACGCCTTCGGCCGGGCGCTGGTCGAGTTGGGCCGCGACGACACCGACGTGGTGGCGCTCACGGCGGACCTCGCTGAGGCCGTCAAGGTGCACTGGTTCGCCGAGGCGTACCCCGACCGCTTCTTCCAGATGGGGATCGCCGAGAGCGACATGATCGGCACCGCCGCGGGCCTGGCGCTCGCCGGCAAGATCCCGTTCGCCACCACCTTCGCGGTGTTCGCCACCAGCCTCGCCAACCAGGCCGTGCGCCTGAGCGTCGCCTACAACCGCGCCAACGTCAAGATCGCCGTCAGCCACGGCGGCCTCACCGTCGGCGAGGACGGAGCGACGCACCAAGCGATCGAAGACCTGGCCCTCATGCGGCTGCTGCCGGGCATGACCGTGGTCGCTCCGTGCGATGCCGTTTCCGCTCGCAAGGCGGTGTTCGCGGCGGCGGCGCATCGTGGCCCCGTGTACCTGCGCCTGGGTCGCGTCCCGACGCCCGTCCTCACGGAGGAGGGCACGCCGTTCGAGTTCGGCCGGGCCAACGTCATGCGCGACGGAGACGACGTCGCCATCGTGAGCATCGGCACCATGCTCGACGTGGCCCTGCGCGCCGCCGAGGAGCTGGCCCGGGACGGCGTCCGCGCCCGGGTGATCGACATGCACACGCTGAAGCCGCTCGATCGCGCCGCGCTGGACGCGGCTGCGGCCGAGTGCGGGGCTCTCGTCACCGTCGAGGAACACACCGTGATCGGTGGTCTTGGTGGTGCCGTGGCGGAGTACCTGTCGGGCACCCGGCCTACCCGCATCGAGATGGTGGGCATCCGCGATACCTTCGGCGAGTCCGGCACTCCGGACGCGTTGCTTCGCAAGTACGGCATCACGGTCGACGCCGTCGTCGCGGCGGCACGGCGGGCGATCGGCCGGCCGACCTGAGCCACGCGCGACGTCGGGCGCGTGGGACCTGCTCCCTCTGACACGCAGCGCGGTGGGCCACCCTTCGGTGGCCCACCGCGCTGCGTGGTGCGTCCGCGCCGGCGACTACGAGCCGAGGTACACCCGCACCCCATCGACGTCGGCACCGAACACGGCGCGGACGACGCCCGAAGCGGTGACGACGGTGAGCACGTGGCCGGTCGTGTCGGCGGTGACGTCGCCGCCGAGCGCCTCGAAGGCGGCCGCGAACGACGCCGCGGCGGCGGCCGGGCTCGCCGCGTCGAGCACGAACGTCACGCCATCGCCGACGTGTTCGACCAGCGCGATGCGCGCCAGCGCTTCGTCGATGACGACGGCGCCCAGCGCGTCGACGGGCAGGACGTCGTGCACGCCGGCGACGACGGCGTCGCCGAGCGCACCCGCGCCGGGCGCCCCGAACACGACGACCCAGCCGCCGTCGTACGCGAGGTCGACGCCGGCCGACGCCGCGTCGCCGGCCTCGATGTCCGAGAAGGCGATCCCCGCGGCGTCGATCGCGACGGGAGCGGCGAGGGCGGCGGGCAGCAGGGCCAGAGCGGCCAGCCAGGTGGCGAGGCGAGCGATCGTCGGGCGGAGGGTGGGGGACGTGGTGGTCATGTCGGGCTCCTCTCGCGGGCGCCGCCGTGGGGGGCGGCGCCGACGAGGGGAGTGTCGCGCGCCCGTGTGCGCGGTAGGTTCGCGGAGCGTGGGCGTTCGGCGTGCGGGCACCACAGCGTGGCGCGTCACTGCGTGGCACATCCCGGCGCGGCGCCACGACGAATCAGATCTGATAATCTGTCTCCATAGCTTCGCCCCGCCTGACCGCGGTCCTCGAGTCCGCCGCGCACCTCCAGGAGGTCGTGCCCGACGCCGTTCTGGTGGGGGGTTCGGCGGCCGCGTACCACGCGGGGCACCTCGACTCGTTCGACCACGACCACGTGCTGCCCGACCTGGCAGAGAGGTTCGACCTGGTGCTGGAGGCGATCGAGGCCACCGACGGTTGGGTGACGAACCGGCTCGTCCCCGGCAAGCTGATCCTGGGAGAGTTGGGCGACATCGAGGCCGGCGTGCGACAGATCATCCGGCGCCGCCCGCTGGAAGTCGAGGAGGTTCCGCTCCCGTCCGGGCGCCGCGTCCGCGTTCCGACGATCGCGGAGGCGCTGCGCGTCAAGGCGTTCCTGATCGTCCGCCGCAACCAGACGCGCGACTTCCTGGACGTCGCCGCGCTGTCGCACCGTCTGGGGCCGGACCATGCGGCCGCGATCCTCGCCCGCATCGACGACTTCTGCGCCGATCAGCACGGCGCGGGCGACGGCGTCGCCACCCAAGTCGTTCGCCAGTTGGCCGAGCCGCGGCCACGGGACGCGCGAACGACTCGCGAACTCCACCGCTACAAGAACCTCGAACCGCGCTGGCACGACTGGCGCGCGGTCGTCGAGGCATGTCGCGCGGTCGCGGACCGGATGTTGGACGCACCGGAGACCACACCATGAGCCTGCGGTTCCGGCACCTCGACGCGACACCCGACGCGCCGGTGTCGACCTGGCCCACGGAGGGCGTTCTGGCGGCCGTCGAGCGCGGGTACCTGCGGGACTGGCGGCGGATCGCGGCCGCCGTGCGGGCCGATCCCTGGGGCCCCGTCGCGCGGCGGCTCGAGGACGCGCTGGCCGTCAGTCGGCCGTACGGCACGGCAGTGCTCCTCGAACGCGCGCTGCAGCGTGCGCGGGAGGAGGCGGCCGCGACCGAGCGCGCAGAGGTCGCGCGGCGCGTCCACGCCCTGCTGGACGCCTCGGGCCTCGGACGCGCGGCGTTCGCCGAGGCGATGGGGACCTCGCCGTCGCGCCTGTCGACCTACCTGAACGGCAAGGTGATGCCGTCGGCGGCGCTGGTCGTGCGGATGGAACGCATCGCCGCCGCGCGGGGGCAAGCCGGCGACGCGTCCGCCGCCGCTACCCGTGCCGCGCCGGATCCAGCAGGCTGAGGTCCACGCTCGGGCGCTCGCCCGCCACCAGCTCGCCGACCAGCCGGCCCGTCACCGGGCCGAGGCTCAGGCCCATCATCCCGTGGCCCGTGGCCACGACGACGCGCGGCTGCCGCGGGGCGCGCCCGAGGTAGGGCAGCCCGTCCGGGGTGACGGGCCGGAGGCCCATCCAGGGGGTCGCGCCGTCGAGCTCGGCCCGCGTCAGGCGCGGGAAGTAGCGCTGCGCGGCCCGCTTCACCCCCTCGAGGCGGGTGGGGCTCACGCGCGGGTCGAAGCCCGCGATCTCCATCGTTCCGCCGATCCGCAGCCGCCCCCCGATCATGCTGGCCGACGCGCGCGCTTCGACCAGGATCGCGGCGGCCCGCAGCCGCTGGCTCGGGCGTTCGATCGTCAGGCTGTAGCCCTTGCCCGGCTGCAGCAGCAGGCGCAAGCCGAGGTCGCGACCGAGCGCGGCCGACCAGGCGCCGCCGGCGAGCACCAGGTGGTCCCCGGCGAACGCCGTGCGCACGGTGGCGGCCGTCCCGACGGACGCGTCGGCCTCGGCGGTCGCCACCTCCACCTCGACTCGGTCCGACGCCGCGCGCGCCTTCGCCACCGCGGCGCCGGCCTCGAAGCGTACGCCGTCGGCCACCAGGCGCTCGCGCAGCGCGGCGAGCAAGGCGCCGGGATCGAGGTGGGCGTCCTCGGCCACGTGCACGGCCCCGATCGCGTCGAGCTCGGCCTCCGGCTCCTGCGCCCGCACGGCGGCCGCGTCGAGCACGCGCGCGTCGAGGCCCAGCGCGCGCGCCTGCTCGGCCGTGCGCGCCTCCTCCGCGAGGGCATGGTCCGTCCGGCAGAGCATGAGCAGGCCGCGCGGGGTGAAACCGACGTCGGCCCCGAGGTCGGCGACCAGACCGTCGTACAGCCGCCGGCTCGCGAGGTTCAGTTCGAGCAGCAGCGGCGCGGCGCGACGCACGTGCTCGCGCGTGGCGCTGCGCCAGAAGCGCCAGCCCCAGCGCGCCAGGTCCAGGGACGCGCGGGGCCGCACGTAGAAGGGGCTCAGCGGGTCGAACATCCAACGCAGCGCCTGCCCCACCACGCCCGGGGCGGCCAGCGGCACGAAGTGGCTCGGCACCACGATGCCGGCGTTGCCCGACGACGCCCGGGCGCGGCCGTCGGCCTCGCGCTCCAGCACCGTGACGTCGAAGCCGCGGGCGCGCAGCTCGCGCGCGGCGCACAGGCCGACGATGCCGGCCCCGACGACCAGGACGTGGCCACTCATCGGCGCTCGCCCGCCCCATCGTCCACGGCGTCCGAAGGCGCGGGCGAGCCGGCGCCACCAGCCGCGCGCGGGGTTCCGCGGGATCCCTCGCTGGCGCGCGGGATCCCGTCCCGGAACGGGTCGTCCGGCGAGCGCACCAGCCAGCCCTCCCCGGTCACCCACGCGCGGCCGGTGACCACCGGGGCGATGCGCCCGTCGGGCAGGGGCTGGTAGCGCGCCTCGAAGCGCGAGCCGATCACGCTCTCCTGCACCCACGTGCGCCCGGGCGGCAGCACACCATCGGCCGCCAGGCAGGCGAGCTTGGCGCTGGTGCCGGTCCCGCAGGGCGAACGGTCGTAGGCGCCGCCCGGGCACAGGACGAAGGCGCGCGCGTCGGCGTCGGGCGCATCGGCGAGCAGCTCCACGTGGTCGATCTCGGCGCCGTCGGCGCCGGTGACGCCCGCCGCCGCGAGGGTCCGGCGCACGCGCCAGGCGAGCGCCGTGAGCTCGGGGATCGCCGCGGGCGCGACCGGCAGCCCGTGGTCGCGCACCAGGAAGAACCAGTTGCCCCCCCACGCCACGTCGCCGGTCACCCTTCCGCCGCCCGGCAGGTCGAGCGCGACGCCGGCGCGCAGGCGGTAGGCGGGGACGTTGTGGACGCTGACGCGGCCGTCGTCGTGCAGCTCGGCGAGCACCTCGCCGACCGGCGTCTCGATGCGGTGCCGACCCGGCGCGAGCCGGCCCATCCACGCCAGGCTCGCGACCAGGCCGATGGTGCCGTGGCCGCACATGCCCAGGTAGCCGACGTCGTTGAAGAAGATCACGCCGGTCGCGGCGGCCGGATCCGTCGGCTCGCACAGCAGGGCGCCGACCAGCACCTCCGACCCGCGGGGCTCGCACACCACCGCCGTGCGCAGGTCGTCGTGATCGCGGCGCAGGCGCTCCAGGCGTTCGGCGAGCGGGCCGCGACCGAGGTCGGGGCCGCCGTCCAGGACGAGCCGGGTGGGCTCGCCCTCGGTGTGCGAGTCGACGACGTGGAGGCGCTGCATGGCGGGAGCTTACGGTGCGACCGGCCGTCGCTGCCCCAGACCGACGCGCCGCTCGGCGACCTCCAGGCCGAGGCGCGCGTACAAACCCACGCCGGGGCCGTCGTCCTCCGACACGAGCACCAGCAGGCGGGTGTCCCACGCGCGCCGCGCCTCCTCGGCCGCGCGCAGCAGCAGGGCGCCCGCGATGCCGCGTCGGCGGTGCTCGGGGTGGGTCTCGACGGACTGGAAGCGCGCGAGCTCGTCGACGCGGAAGAGCCCCAGCGTGCCGACGATGGCGTCGCCCTCCCAGGCGCCCCACCAGACGCCGCGGCCGGCGTCGACGAGGCGCCGGTTCGCCGTCATGACGCCGCCCACCAGGCGGAGGTAGGCGGGACGGGCCGCGGCGTCGGTCGACGCCGCCAGCATCTCCGTCGCCGCGCGCCAGTCCGCGTCGCCGTCGAGCGGCGCCAGCCGGATCCCTGCGGGCGCGGGGCCGGACGGACGCAGCCGCGCCGCCGTCAGGACCCGCTCGCGCTCGGCCTCGAAGCCTGCCGTCAGGAACGGGGCGATCACGCCCTCCTCGCCGTCGAGGTCGTCCCATGCGAACTGCCGGTACGGGAAGGCCGGCGGCACGCCGATCGAACGGTCGAAGAGGTCGCACCACCGGCCCAGGTCACCCTCGCCGGGCGGGCGCTCGAACACCAGCAGGTGGCCGCCGCGGAACGCGGGCACGTCCGGGTGGGTGACGACCAGGTGATCGCCGCGGTCGACGACGCGCCCGCGCCAGCCGTGCAGGGAGACGTCGGTGTACAGACCGAGGGAACGCACGCGCACGTCGCGAGTGTACGTCCGCCGGCGGCGATCGAACCACCCACGCGCCAGCCGGCCGTCGGGACGCCGGCAACCCCGTCGCCGCCGTAGCATGGGTGCATCGCCCGTCCGACGCGCGGCCCCCGGCGGCCTCCGCCCGTCGCCCTCACCTCGCCGCCCCGCCTCCGGAGGACCCGTCATGCGAGAGACGCCCCAGACCGCCGGCCAGCAGCACGGACGCAGATCGTGGGCCGAGCCCTGGAAGATCAAGATGGTCGAGCCGCTCGCCGTGACCACCCGCGAGCAGCGCCTCGCGGCCCTCGAGGGCGCCGGCTACAACACCTTCCTGCTTCGCTCGGAGGACGTCTACATCGACCTCCTCACCGACAGCGGCACCAGCGCCATGAGCGACCGGCAGTGGGCGGGCATGATGCTCGGCGACGAGGCGTACGCGGGCAGCCGCAACTTCTACGCGCTCGAGGCCGCCATGCAGAGGTACTACGGTTACCGCCACCTGGTGCCCACCCACCAGGGTCGCGGCGCCGAGCACCTGCTGTCGCGCACCACGATCAAGCCCGGCCAGTTCGTGCCCGGCAACATGTACTTCACCACCACGCGGCTCCATCAGGAGCTCGCCGGCGCCACCTTCGTCGACGTCATCATCGACGAGGCGCACGACCCCGCGAGCCTGCACCCCTTCAAGGGCGACGTCGACCTGGGCAAGCTTCAGGCGCTGTTCGACCGCGTCGGCCCCGACAACGTCGCCTACGTGAGCATCGCCGGCACCGTCAACATGGCGGGCGGGCAGCCGATGAGCATGGCCAACGTGAAGGCCGTCCAGGCGCTGGCGCACGCGCACGGCGTGAAGGTCTACCTCGACGCGACCCGCATGGTCGAGAACGCGCTGTTCATCCAGGAGCGCGAGGAGGGCTACGCGCAACGGTCGATCGCCGAGATCCTGCGCGAGTTCTGCGACCACACGGACGGCGGTTGGATCAGCGCCAAGAAGGACAGCCTTGTCAACATCGGCGGCTGGCTCGCCGTGAACGACGACGAGCTGTTCGAGGAGTTGCGCAACCAGGTCGTGATCTTCGAGGGCCTGCACACCTACGGCGGCCTCGCCGGCCGCGACATGCAGGCGATGGCGATCGGCATCGAGGAGTCCGTGCAGCAGGCGCACGTGGAGGCGCGCGTGGGCCAGGTGCGCTACCTCGGCGAGCTGCTGGAGTCCTGGGACGTCCCGATGGTCCTGCCCGTCGGCGGCCACGCGATCTTCCTCGACGCCCGGCGCATCTACCCGCACCTGCCGCAGGACGCCTTCCCGTCGCAGACGCTGGCGGCGGAGCTCTACCTCGACTCGGGCATCCGCTCCATGGAGCGCGGCATCGTCAGCGCGGGTCGCAACGCCGCGGGCGAGCACAACCGGCCGAAGCTCGAGCTCACCCGGCTGACGATCCCCCGGCGGGTCTACACGCAGGCCCACATGGACGTCGTCGCCGAGTCCGTGAAGGCTGTCTTCGATTCCCGCGAGCGCGCCCGCGGCCTCCGCATGGTGTACGAGCCGAAGTACCTGAGGTTCTTCCAGGCGCGCTTCGAGCCGCTGTGAACGGCGCCGCGCGCCCGAGGCGCGGCGCGCCCGGACGCGGTCTCGCGCGCCTCGCCGACCACGCCGTCGGCGGCGCCGCCTTCGCCGGCATGCTGCAGACGGACCTGCGCTTCGACCTGCCGCTCCACCACCCTTCGCTGGGCGGAAGGCGCGGCGGCCGCACGCTCTCGGTGTTCGCGCGCGCGCTCCAGGCCGCCGAGCGGCGCCGCGACGAGCTGCCGTGGCTGGTCTTCTTCCAGGGCGGGCCGGGCGGCATGGCGCCGCGCCCCGACGGGCGGAGCGGCTGGATCGGCCGCGCGCTCCAGGACCACCACGTCCTGCTCCTCGACCAGCGCGGCACCGGCCTCTCCACGCCGGTGACGCCCGAGACGCTGCCGGACGAGGGTGACGGCGCGGCGCAAGCCGCCTACCTGGCGCACTTCCGCGCCGACGCCATCGTCGCCGACGCCGAGGCGATCCGAAGCGCGCTGCTCGGGGACCGCCCGTGGCGCGCGTTGGGCCAGAGCTTCGGTGGGTTCGTCCTGCTGCGCTACCTGTCGGCCGCGCCCGAGGGCCTGGAGGCCGCCCTCGTCACCGGCGGCCTGCCGAGCCTCACGCGCCCGGCCGACGACGTCTACCGTGCCACCTACCCGCGCGTCGAGGCCAAGCAGCGGGCGCTGGAGGCGCGTTACCCGCACGCGCAGGCCCTCGCGCGGCGCGTCGCCGACCACCTGCACGCCGACGACGTGCGCCTGCCCGACGGCGCGCGCTTCACCCCCGAGCAGTTCCAGGCGTTGGGGATCGGCCTCGGCGCCTCCACCGGCGGCGCACGCCTCGTCGACCTCCTGGAGCGTGCGTTCGTCCACGTGGGCGGCCGAGAGCGGCTCGCTTACCCCTTCCTGCACGCCGTGCTGGCCGGTTCGAGCTTCCACGTGAGCCCGCTGTACTCGCTGCTGCACGAGGCGATCTACGCCCAGGGCCGCGCCACCGCCTGGGCCGCGCAGCGCGTGCGGGCCGAGTTCCCCCAGTTCGAGGACGCGCCAGGCCGCCCGCTGCGCTTTACCGGCGAGATGGTGTACCCGTGGATGTTCGAGCAGCTCGCGCCCCTGCGCGGCATGCGCGACGCCGCCGAGGCGCTGGCGGCCAAGGACGACTGGCCGGCGCTGTACGACCTCGACCGCCTGGCCGAGAACCGCGTGCCGCTGTCGGCGGCCGTGTACCACGACGACATGTACGTCGACGTCGGCTTCTCGCTCGAGACGGCCGCCCACGTGCCGCACGTGGCGACCTGGGTGACGAACGAGTACGAGCACGACGGCGTGCGCGCCGATGGTGCGCGCGTCCTCGAGCGGCTGCTGGCGACGCTGCCGGTGGTGACCTGAGGCCGCTCACCACCCGCCCTGGGCGTGGCGCGAGATGATCTCGTCCTGCAGGTCTTGGCCGAGGTCGACGAAGTAGTCGCTGTACCCGGCGACCCGCACCAGCAGATCGCGGTACGCCTCGGGGTGACGCTGCGCGTCCCGCAGCATCTCGTCGTCGACCACGTTGAACTGGATGTGGTGCCCGCCCAGCCGGAAGTAGCCGCGGATCAGCCGGACGAGTTGCTCCAGGCCAGTGTCGCCCGCGAGCACCTCGGGCAGGAAACGCTGGTTCAGGAGCGTCCCGCCCGTCAGGACCTGGTCCATCTTCCCGAGCGAGCGGCACACGGCCGTCGGGCCGTGGCGGTCCGCCCCGTGCGACGGCGAGGTCCCGTCCGAGATCGGCAGGCCCGCGCGGCGGCCATCGGCCGACGCCCCCAGCTTGCCGCCGAAGTACACGTGGCAGGTCGTGGACAGCATGTTCAGGTGGTACCGGCCGCCGCGGGTGTTCGGGCGGCCATCGATGCGCTCGACGAGCGAGGCGAAGACGCGCCGCATGAGCTCGTCGGCGGCCTCGTCGTCGTTGCCGAAGCGAGGCGTGCGGTTGGCGAGGCGCGCGCGCAGCGGTTCGTGGCCGGCGAAGTCAGCGTCCAGCACGGCGATCAGGTCCGGAAGCGAGACGGCGTCGTCGGCGTACACGTGCGTCCGGATCGCCGACAGGGCATCGGTCACCGTGCCGATGCCGCAGCACTGGACGTAGGTCGTGTTGTAGCGCGGGCCGCCGTCGTAGTAGTCGCGGCCGTTCTCGATGCAGTCGGCGATCACCGCCGAAAGGAAGGGCGCCGGCATGTCGCGGGCGAACAGGCGCTCGATGCGCTGGTTCATCGCCACCTTCACGTCGATCGCGTGGTCCAGCTGCGCCTCGAACGCCCGGTAGAGGTCGCCGAAGGCGGTCATGGCGGACGGGTCGCCCGTTCGCGGACCGACGGCCACGCCGGTGCGCGGGTCGACGCCGTCGTGCAGCGCGAGCTCGAGCAGCTTGGGCACGTTGAGGTAGCCGGTGAGGAGGTAGGCCTCCTTGCCGAAGCAACCGGTCTCGACGCAACCGCTCGTGCCCCCCTCGCGGGCGTCCTCGACGCGCTTGCCGGAGCGCAGCTGCTCGGCCACCACCGCGTCGGCGTTGAACACCGAGGGGTATCCGTAACCCTTGCGGATGACGTCGCACGCCGCGCGCAGGAAGCGGTCGGGCGTACGGCTACCGATCTGGACGTTGCTTCCGGGCTGCAGCAGGTGCAACTCGTCGATCACCTCGAGCATGAGGTACGACAGGTCGCAGGTGCCGTCTCCACCGTCGCGCCGCAGCCCGCCGAGGTTGATGTTCGTGAAGTCGTGGTAGGTGCCGCTCTCCTCGGCCGTCACCCCCACCTTCGGCGGCGCGGGGTGGTTGTTGAACTTGATCCACAGGCACTGCAGCAGCTCCCGGGCGGCCTCGCGGTCGAGCGAGCCGTCGGCGAGGCCGGCCTCGTAGAAGGGCTGCAGGTGCTGGTCGAGGTGGCCGGGGTTCATGGCGTCCCAGCCGTTGAGCTCGGTGATCGTGCCCAGGTGCGTGAACCAGTAGGTCTGGACCGCTTCCCAGAAGTCGCGCGGCGCGTGCGCCGGAACGTGGCGGCACACGCGGGCGATGCGCTCGAGTTCGGCGCGGCGGCGCGGATCCGTGGTCGCCCGCGCGCGCCGCTCGGCCTCCTCCGCGTGCCGCTCGGCGAAGTGGACCGCGGCGGCGCAGGCGAGGTCCATCGCGTGCAGCTGCTCGTCCTTGGCCTGGGCGTCACGGTCGCGCAGGAAGTCGAGGGCGGCGCGAGCGGCGGCGATGCGTGCGCGCCTGTCGGTCAGGCCCTCGGCGTACACGCTGCCATCGAGGGTGGTGTGACCAGGCGCGCGCTGCTCCATGAACTCGGTGAAGACGCCCGCCTCGTAGGCGCGCCGCCACGCCTCCGGCACCCGGTCGAAGATCGCCTCGCGCATGGTGCGGCCGCGCCAGAAGGGGATGATCTCACGGCGGTACGCCTCCATCACGTCGGGATCGACCCGGTACCGCGTCTTCTCGCGGCGCGCGAGGACCTCGAAGTCCTCCAGCGTGTGGCAGGTCAGCTCGGGGAAGGTCGGCACCACCTTGGGCGCCGGACCGCGCTCGCCCACGATCAACTCATCGTCGCCGAGGTGGATGGTCGCGTGCTCGCACACCTCGGCGTACGCCAACGCGCGCAGGATCGGCGCCGGGCGCTTGCCGAGGTGCTCGCGGTAGCTGCGGGTGACGAGCAAGGCGCGCTCGGCCGACACGGCCGGCTCGGCCTCGAAGCTCTCTCGGCGCAGGCGCTCGATCCGTTCGGTCACGATGCTCCTCCGATCGTCGCCGCCACGCCGGCTCGGGCGAAGGGCGCGAGGCAGGCCGCGAGGGCCGCCGGGGCCTGGGTGCGCGCGCCGGCGTGCCGGTACGGCAGGCCGAAGCGCCGGTGCTTCTCCTCGGCCTGCTCGTGGAACGCGAGGAGCTCGACCCTCGGCGCGGGGTCGAGCGCCGCGACCAGCGCCGCCGTGCGGGCCAGGTCCTCGCCTGCGTCGTTGTAGCCCGGCACGAGCGGCACGCGCACGACGAGGCGCACGCCGGCCGCCGCGAAGCGGCGAAGGTTGTCGAGGATCAGGCCGTTGCCGACGCCGGTGCCCTCTCGGTGGCGTTCGTCGTCGGGATGCTTGAGGTCGAACAGCACGAGGTCGGCGCACCGTGCCACGTCCAACGCGACGTCGGTCGGCGCGTGGCCGGACGTGTCGAGGGTCGTGTGCATCCCGCGCGCGCGGCAGGCGCTCAGGAGCGCGCGCACGAACTCCGGTTGGAAGAGCGGCTCGCCGCCGGAGACCGTCACGCCGCCGCCGGACTCGTCGTAGAAGGGCGTGTCGCGCTCCACCTCGGCCAGCAACTGCGAGACGCTCATGCGCCGGCCGACGACCTCGCGGGCCTCCGCCGGGCACACGTCCGCGCAAGCGCCGCACACGCGGCAGCGTTCGGGGTCCGTGACCGGCCGGCCCTCCTCCCACCGGATGGCGTGGTGCGGGCAGGCGTCGACGCAGGCGCCGCAGCGGAGGCAACGGTGGTCGCGCAGCAGCAGCTGCGGCGCGGAGGGCTGGCTCTCCGGGTTGTGGCACCAGGCGCAGCGCAGCGGGCAGCCCTTCAGGAAGACGGTCGTGCGGATGCCCGGCCCGTCGTGGACCGCGAACCTGCGCACGTCGAACACCCAGCCCGAGGGCTCCACGCGACCGTCCTCTCCGTGAGCGTCAGCGCGCCGCCAACGGCGCCCACGGCCACGCCACGCAGGTGGCCACCTCGGGGAAGGCGACCAGGTCGCCCTTCCCCTTCATGACGAGGGTGGTCACCTCGCGGTCGCCGAGCAGCCCGCGCGCCGCCGCCAGGGTCGCGCCGCTCACGCTCACGTCGTCGACGAGCAGCACGCGCCGGCCCGGGGGCAGCGCGGGCGGCACGATCGCCTCGGGCCGCGCCCGCTGCGGGCGGTTGTCCGCGTCGCG
>ERZ869909.1150-NODE-1150-length-22658-cov-7.067978_pt1 | contig 22658 bp, 16 predicted proteins | sample MGYA00520892_ERZ869909 | MGnify/ENA primary metagenome ERZ869909 (study PRJEB32215, sample SAMEA104723947) | bioreactor metagenome | biome: bioreactor; feature: anaerobic bioreactor; material: water | place: China | collected 2015-03-12 ... | reverse complement strand
TCAGGGTGGACTTGCCGCCCCCCGACACGCCGGTCACGCACACGAACACGCCCAGCGGAAACTCCGCCGTCACGTCCTTGAGATTATTACCGCTCGCGCCCGTCACTTTCAGCACGCGCTTTTTATCGAACTTGCGCCGCTTTTCCGGCACCTCGATCATGCGCGTGCCGGAGAGATATTGCCCGGTCAGGCTTTTGGGGTTGGCGCGTATGTCTTCCGGCTTGCCTTGCGCGACAATCTCGCCGCCATGCACGCCGGCAGCGGGGCCGAGATCGACCACATAATCGGCCGTCTCGATGGCTTCCTCGTCATGCTCCACCACGATCACGGTATTGCCGAGATCGCGCAGGCCCCGCAGGCTCTCCAGCAGGCGGGTATTGTCGCGCTGGTGGAGGCCGATGGAGGGTTCATCGAGCACGTAGAGCACGCCGGTCAGGCCCGACCCGATCTGGCTGGCGAGGCGGATGCGCTGGCTCTCCCCGCCGGAGAGCGTGCCGGAGGCGCGGCTAAGGGTGAGATAATCGAGCCCCACATCGACGAGGAAGCGCAGCCGGTCGCGTATCTCTTTCAGGATACGCCGGGCGATCTCCTGCTCCTTGTCGGTCAGGCGCGCCTCGATATCGGAGAACCAGGCCAGCGCTTCACGGATGGAGTGTTCACCGGCCTGCGAGATGTCATACCCGCCGATCTTCACCGCGAGGGCTTCGGGCTTCAGGCGTTTGCCGTGGCAGGTCTCGCACGGCTGGTTGGACTGGAAGCGGCCCAGCTCCTCGCGCACCCAGGCCGAATCCGTCTCGCGCCAGCGCCGTTCCAGATTGGGGATGACCCCTTCAAACGTCTTGGTGGTGGAGAACTGGCGCAGGCCATCCTCGTAGGTGAACTTGATCTTGTCGTTGGTGCCGTAAAGCACGGTGTGCTGGAACTTTTCCGGCAGGGTGCGCCAGGGCTTGTGCATGGAGGCGCCATAATGGTCGGCCAGAGCCTGCAGCGTCTGCTGGTAGAGCTTGGATGTCGCCCGGCTCCACGGGGCTACCGCCCCGTCATAAAGGCTCTTTTCCCGCTCGGGGATGATCATGGCCTCGTCAAACTTCAGGCTGACCCCGAGGCCGTCACAGGCCGGGCACGCGCCGAACGGATTGTTGAACGAGAACAGGCGCGGCTCGATCTCCTCGATCGTGAAGCCGGTCTCCGGGCAGGCGAATTTCTCCGAGAAGATGAGGCGCTTCGGCGCCCCTTTGTCATCGGTCCTGTCGGCAAACTCGGCAATGGCGAGCCCGTCAGCGAGGCGCAGGGCCGTCTCCAGACTGTCGGCAAGGCGCTGTTCCAGCCCCTCGCGGATCGCCACCCGGTCCACCACCACGTCGATATCGTGCTTGAACTTCTTGTCGAGCTCGGGCGCCTCTTCGAGCGTGTAATAGGTGCCGTCCACCTTCACCCGCTGGAAGCCCTGCTTCATCAGCTCGGCGAACTCCTTGCGGTACTCACCCTTGCGCCCGCGCACGATCGGCGCCAGCAGGTAAAGCCGCGTGCCATCCTCCAGCCCCATCAGCCGGTCGACCATCTGGGAAACGGTCTGCGAGGTGATGGGCAGGCCCGTGGCGGGCGAGTAGGGAATACCGACCCGCGCCCACAAAAGGCGCATATAGTCATAGATCTCGGTGACCGTGCCGACCGTGGAGCGCGGGTTCTTCGAGGTCGTCTTCTGCTCGATGGAGATCGCGGGAGAGAGCCCCTCGATGGAGTCCACATCCGGCTTGCTCATCAGCTCCAGGAACTGGCGGGCATAGGCAGAAAGGCTCTCCACATAGCGGCGCTGGCCTTCCGCATAGATCGTGTCGAACGCCAGCGAGGACTTGCCCGAGCCGGACAGCCCCGTGAACACGATCAGCTCGTCGCGCGGCAGATCGACCGAGATATCCTTCAGGTTATGCTCGCGCGCACCGCGCACCGAAATATGCTTCAACGGGTCAGCCATCGGGCGAAAATCCATAAATCTGCAAGGGGCCGGCGGGCGCCGCTGGCCGGAGTTAGATAAGCCGCAAGACGGCGTGCCGCCACCTTGCCGGTCTCCTGATTACACCTCGCGGTGCGATTGCGTTCACCGGGCGCATGGACACCCCGGCAGTGATGGAGTGAGATGCCCTCGAAAATTCACCTGGCGACTCGCCCGTTGACGGGCGGAACAATATGTGAACATTTTAGATAAAAGCGCAAGAAGTACGAGGCATCCCATGGCAGGCAGCGTCAACAAGGTCATCATCATCGGCAATCTGGGTGCGGACCCGGAAGTGAAGGCCATGCCGTCCGGCGACCGGATGGCGAAATTCCCCGTCGCGACGTCGGAGACCTGGCGCGACAAGGCGACCGGAGAGCGCCGCGAGAAGACCGAATGGCACAACGTGGTCATCTTCAACGAGGCGCTGGCCAAGGTGGCCGAGAACTATCTGAAGAAGGGCGCCAAGGTTTACATCGAAGGCTCGCTGCAGACCCGCAAATGGCAGGACCAGAACGGGCAGGACCGTTACTCCACCGAAGTGGTGCTGCAGAAATACCGCGGCGAGCTGACCATGCTGGACGGCAAGGGCGATGGCGGCGGTTCGGGCGGTGGCAATTACGGCCGCATGGACGACCGCTCGGGCGGCGGCAACGACCGCCCGCGCGAAAGCTTCGCCTCCGACACGCTGGACGACGACATCCCGTTCTAGGGGGATGGGTTCATGGCGATCTTGCGCCTTGTCGTGCTTGGCCTGACCATCCTTGGCGGGCTCGGCGCGCCGCTTGGGGCCATGTACGGTATCGGTTTAGCGTTCGGGCCGCTTGAGGGCGCGAGCGGCGCCCGGTGGGCCGGGTATCTGAGCTGCCTTGTCGTGGCCTGCCTGGTGATCATCGCCGGATTTCGCGGCGTGTATCGGTCGCGCTGGCTCTGGCGCCTGGCCTGGCTGCTGGGTACGTCGGTCACGGTGGGCGTCTTCGCCGTAGTGGTGTTCCGCGTGATGACCAATTACTCAATGTGGCATGAAGTCGGCCTGCTGGCTGTGGGGGGCAGCCTGCTGGCAGGGTTGCCTGCCGTTCTCGCCGGATGGGTGCATGATGCTTTGGCGAGCCATACGCTCAAGGCCCGGGCTGCTTAGCTTCACTCTCAACAGCCCTTACGGCCAGCGCCACAATGATCGCGCGCGAGGACCGTTCCTGCGCCACGCTGGACGATGATTCCGTTGCAGGAGCTCCTGAAGACGGCGCCAGATTTGGAGGATGATATGAGACGTCGCTGCACTGCCGCTCTGATGGTCGTCCTACTGGCGTGGCCAGCCCATGCGCAGGAGCTTGATCATCTGCTGGATGAGGCCGGCGTTACCGGCACGATTCTCATCCAGCGCGTTTCAGATGGTGCCGAGTCGAGCGGCGGGGCGCAGCGGCTCGACGAGCGCTTCATTCCGGCCTCCACCTTCAAGATACCCAACAGCCTGATCCTGCTGCAGTCCGGTACGGTGTCCGGGCCAGACGACGCGCTGGTCTGGGACGGGACGCAGCATGCCTTTGCGGTCTGGAATCAGGACCAGACCTTCACGCAGGCTTTCCAGCGCTCGGCGGTCTGGGCCTATCAGCACTGGACGCGCCAGCTTGGCCATGAGGCCATGGGCAGCCATGTCGCGGCGCTGGATTACGGCAATGGCGAGACCGGCGGAGACGCGAATGTGGACCGCTTCTGGCTCGACGGGCCGCTGGAAATCAGCGCGCGTGAGCAGGTCGGCTTTCTTGCCCGTCTGCAGGCCCGCACCCTGCCGTTTGATGAGACCCACATGGAAACCGTCATCACGATGATGGAGCAGGCCTCCGGTGAGGGGTGGATTTTGCGTGGCAAGACGGGCTGGCGCTTTGGCGGTGAGCCGGACATTGGCTGGTATGTGGGCTGGCTGGAGTTCGGGGGCGAGATCTGGCTGTTCGCGCTCAATATCGACATGCCCGATCCGGCCAGTCAGGTGCGCCTGCGCGCGGGGATTGTCGAAGCGGCCCTGAACGAGGTCAGCGGCTGGACCCGCTGAGGACAAGACAGCCAGCTCTCGCGGTCCTTATGGGCTTTACACCTCCCGGCAGACCGCGCGATGGTCCCCGCTCAATTTCCTTTGAGCGGGGACTTCCATGAATCGTCACAGCTACTCGACCGAGCTTTACGCCATTGTCGGCTCACTGCCGGAGGCCAGCCGGCCCGGCTTCATCTCTGCCTTCCAGGCGTCGGAGAAGAATCCGGTCCTGCTCTACGGCTTCAATATCTGGCTCGGCTTTCTCGGCATCGACCGTTTTCTCGTCGGCGACATCCTTGCCGGCGTGCTCAAGCTGATCACGTTTGGCGGCTTCGGCCTGTGGCAGATCATTGACTGCTTCCTGATCGGCGGCCGCGCCCGGCAGAAGAATATCGAGCAGGCCCGCCGCCTGCGCGAGTCCTTCATCAACCGTGCCGGCCAGCCCTCCGCCCCGCCGGCGCCCGCTTCCTCCGAGCTTCCGCCGCCGCCGGCCTCCTGAGCGCTATTGCGGCCTGAACACCTCCACCGCGGCGCTGGTATCCACCGCGCCGCGCTGGGCGGCTCCGCCAATGGTGTAGATCGCGCCGTCTATCGCGTGCGCGCCGAGGCCGTGGCGCGGCGTGGGCATCGTGCTGACCGCTTCCCAGCTATCGGTGTCCGCGCGCCAGGCCCACACCTCCTCATAGACGCCGCCGCCCTCCTCGAACCACTCCCCGCCAAAGACATAGAGCGTGTCGCCCACACTGGCCGCCGCGAGACCTCCAGAGCCGCGCGGACCGCGCGAGGGCTGGGGCAGGGGGGCAGCCAGTGTCCAGCTATTGCTGGCCGGATCATAGACCTCGTGGACGGGCGTATTGCCGCCAGAGACGGTGCGCCCCGCCACCACATGGATCAGCCCGTTCATCACGGCGGCGGCAGCCGAATTGCGTGCGCTGGGTGAGGGCGCCAGCGTCGTCCACTCACCCGATGCCGGGTCCAGCACCAGATGTGCGGTCACGTCCGCCTGATGGTTCCATTCGGAGTTTTCCGAGCCGGACGGCCTGCGCCCGGTCAGTACGTGGATGCGGCCTTCCAGCGCCACTGCGACATTTTCCGACCACGGGCCGGGCAGGGCCGGGCCTTCCTGCCACGCGTTGTCCTCGCCGGGGCGCAGCGTCCACACCCGGTTGGTGTTCGACCACGCTCCGCCGTTTTCCGTGGTGTAGCCGCCCATGGCGTAGAGCGTGCCATCAAGGCCGACGCATTGCGGGTGATGGGTGGGGATGGGCAGGCGCGGCATCTCGCGCCAGCTTTCATCGGCGCCGGGGGTAAGCGCCAGCACACGGTCGGAAATGTCCAGCGGACGCTCTGAAATCCCGGTCGCAAAACCGCCGATCACATAGATCGTGCCATCCAGCAAAGCGGGATAGATTTCCTGCACCGGGAAGGGCAGGTCCGGCGCGTTGCTCCAGCGCGTCTCGTCCCGGCGGCTTGCGAAACCCGCGCCCGATGTCATCAGCCCCGCGCCGGCGGCCAGTCCAAATGTTGCAGCCCTGCGTGTCAGTCTCATCGGATCGCCTCCCTTTGCTTTTCAACAGCGTAGCATCGGGGCTGGGGCAGGGCCAGAACGGCCCGGTTCCACTCGCTCACACTTTCGTCAGTCCAGGGCGCGCAGCGCAGACCCGGAATCCAGAGATACCTCTCACTGGCCTATCAACCGGGTTCCCGGGCTTGACCCGGGATCCATGCTTCCAGCCGCTGAAACGTCCCATGGGTCCCGGCTCGGGGGCCGGGACCCCGGTCGAGAGATCTTGCAGAATGTGAACGACGCGCAGCGCCGCAAGGGCGACCGCCCGCCCGCGCTCATGCGCGGAACAGCGCAACGCGGATGCGTTGCGGAACTGAGTGACCTGCACCCCCCAACAACACCTCACCGTTTGCCGCGCGGGCGCGGGCTTGGTAAACCCGTTTCCAGCTTTGCTGACACGTGATTCCGGTTGTCGGCACCCATTCTTTGCGGGCCGCCCTTGCGCCCGCCAGACTACAGGACAGATCCGCTTGAGCGATACACCGAACGAGCCCGGCCCGGACGATATCGATATTGACGAATCCGGCACCAGCGGGGGCGGCATGAACGGTAACGGAGCCGGAGGCCAGGAGCCGCCGCGCCCTGAAGGCGGCCCGGTCATCGCCATCGAGGAGGAGATGCGCCGCTCCTATCTCGATTACGCGATGAGCGTGATCGTGAGCCGCGCCATTCCCGATGCGCGCGACGGCCTGAAGCCCGTGCACCGGCGCATTCTCTGGTCGATGCACGAGCAGGGCTATACCCACGACAAGCAGTACCGCAAATCGGCCCGCGTCGTCGGTGACGTGATCGGTAAATATCACCCGCACGGCGACCAGGCGGTCTATGACGCGCTGGCGCGCATGGCGCAGGATTTCTCGATGGGGCTGAAGCTCCTCGACGGCCAGGGCAATTTCGGCTCGGTCGATGGCGATCCGCCCGCCGCGATGCGTTACACCGAAATCCGCATGGACAAGCCGGCCGAGGCGCTGCTGGCCGATATCGACAAGGAAACGGTCGATTACCGCGAGAACTACGACGCGTCGGAAAAAGAGCCGATTGTGCTGCCGGCCCGCTTCCCGAACCTGCTGGTCAACGGGGCAGGCGGCATCGCGGTCGGCATGGCGACCAATATCCCGCCGCACAATCTGGGCGAGATCGTCGACGCCACCGTCGCCCTGCTGGAAAATCCCGAACTGACCGACCTTGACCTGATCGAGTTCGTGCCTGCGCCGGACTTCCCCACGGGCGGCGAGATCATCGGGCGCACGGGCGCGCGCAACGGTCTTCTGACCGGGCGTGGCTCGGTTCTGGTGCGCGGCAAGACGACGATCGAGGAGATCCGCAAGGACCGCCAGGCCATCCTCATTCACGAAATTCCCTATCAGGTGAACAAGGCCTCGATGATCGAGAAGATCGCCGAGCTGGTGCGTGAGAAGCGCATCGAGGGCATTTCAGACCTGCGCGACGAATCCGACCGTTCGGGCATGCGCGTGGTGGTCGAACTCAAACGCGATGCCAATGCCGAAGTGATCCTCAACCAGCTCTATCGCTGGAGCCCGCTGCAGACCTCGTTCGGGGTCAACATGCTGGCCCTCATTGGCGGCAAGCCGCAGCTGGCGGGGCTGAAAACCTATCTGGAAACCTTCATCGCCTTCCGCAAGGAAGTAACGGCAAGGCGGGCCAAGTTCGACCTGAAGAAGGCGCGTGACCGCGCCCACATCCTGATCGGGCTGGGCATTGCGGTGGCCAATATCGATGAGGTGATCCGCCTGATCCGCGCTGCGCCGGACCCGGCAACCGCGCGCGAACAGCTGAAAGAACGGGCCTGGCCGGCGGCCGACATCGCCTCTCTGGTGGCGCTGGTGGCTGATCCGCGCTCGATCATCCTGGAAAACGACACCATCCATCTGACCGACGAGCAGGCGCGCGCCATTCTGGATTTGCGCCTGAACCGCCTGACGGCGCTCGGCCGCGACGAGATATCCGGCGAGGCCGAAAAACTCGCGGTGGAGATTGCCGACCTGCTCGACATCCTCAAGAGCCCGGTGCGCATCCGCCAGATCATCCGCGAGGAGTTGCTCGATGCCAAGGAACGCTTCGGTGTGCCGCGCCGCTCCGCGCTGGTCGAGGGCGATTTCGAGATCGAGGATGAAGACCTCATCCCCCGCGAGGAGATGGTCGTCACCTTGACCCATGGCGGCTATGTGAAGCGCACCCCGCTCTCGCTCTACCGGGCGCAGAACCGGGGCGGACGCGGCCGGGCCGGCATGGCGATGAAGGACGAGGATTTCGTCTCGACCCTCTTTGTCGCCTCCACCCACGCGCCCTTGCTCTTCTTCACGTCCGACGGGATGGTCTACAAGACCAAGACCTGGCGCCTGCCGCAGGGCGCGCCCAATACCAAGGGCAAGTTCCTGACCAATCTCCTGCCGACCCTGGCCGACGGTGCGCGCGTCACCTCCATCATGGCGCTGCCCGAGGACGAGGCCGAATGGGGCCGGTTCGATGTCATGTTCGCCACCACGGCCGGTACGGTCCGGCGCAACAAGCTCTCCGACTTCGTGCAGGTGAACCGTAACGGCAAGATCGCCATGAAGCTGGAGGAGGCCGACGGCCAGATCCTCGACGTGCGCCTGTGCCACGAGGGGCAGGACGTGCTGCTGGCCACCGCCCGGGGCAAGGCGATCCGCTTCCCCGTCACCGATGTGCGCGTTTTTGCCAGCCGAAACTCCACCGGTGTGCGCGGCATACGCATGGAGAAGGGCGACAGCCTCATTTCCATGGCGATCCTCAACCATGTCGAGATCAGCCGCGCCGAGACACGCGCCTACCTGAAACGCCGCCGCGCAGAGATGCGCAATGAGGGCGATGAGGATCTCGATACGCCGGACATCGAAGCCGATGAGGGCGAGGATGAGGGCGAGGAGATCACCCTGTCGGAGATGCGCTATCTGGAGCTGCGCGCCCACGAGGAGCTGCTGCTCAATGTCGTGGAATCCGGCATGGGCAAGCGCGTCATCTCCTATGAATACTTCCCGCAGAGCCGGGGCGGGCAGGGCGTGTGGACGAAGGACAAGCGCCAGCCCGAACCCATGGCGGCCTGCTTCCTCATCGAGGAGGGCGACACCGTCATGGCCGTCACCGATGGCGGCCAGCTGATCCGCTTCCCGCTTCACGCCGTGCGCATCGCCAGCCGCGCCACCAAGGGCGTGCGCCTGATCCGTCTTGCCAATGGCGAGAAGGTGGTGTCCGTTGCGCGGATCGCTGAAGGCGGTGAGGCAGAGGGCGAAACGGACGGGGAGCCCGATACCGGCGCCGGACTGGCTGGAGAGAGCTGATGAAAGAGCGCGTCGCCTTGTATCCTGGCACGTTCGATCCGCTGACGAACGGCCATATCGATATCGTGCGCCGCGCCGTGAAGCTCTATGACCGGCTGGTTATCGGCATCGCCCGCAATGAGGACAAGCGGCCGCTCTTCTCGCTCGATGAGCGGGTGGAGATGGCACTGGACCTGACCCGCGAATACACCGGCGAGACCGTGATCGAGGTGAAGCCGTTCTCCGGCCTGCTCATGCATTTTGCCCAGGAAGTCGGGGCGGGCGCAATCATCCGGGGGCTGCGCGCCGTATCGGACTTCGAGTATGAGTTCCAGATGGTCGGCATGAACCAGCGCCTCAATCCTGACATCGAGACGGTATTCCTTATGGCCGATCCGCGCCATCAGGCGATTGCCTCGCGGTTGGTGAAGGAAATCGCGCGCCTGGGCGGGGACATCACCGCCTTTGTGCCGCCCACGATCAAGACCCGTGTTCTGGAGAGGTTTGCCAAATGATGCGTTTTGCTTCCACCCTTCTGACGGCTGGCGTCAGCGCGCTGGCGCTCGCGGCGACCGCCTGCGCCGACCAGTCGACGGACGCCGATGCCGGTGCCGCCGCGGAGAGCGAAGCCGGCGCAGCCGCGCAGGCCGCCAGCGGCAGCCGGTATGCCCGCGACGGCATCCCGTCCGGCCCCGATGCTGCCCGCCAGATCATCGCCGATGCGCCGGAAGCCGCGTGGCGCCGGGTCGATCCGGACAATCTGCTGGTCATCTCCACGCGTCACGGCGATATCTGGGTAGAGCTGGCGCCGGAGTTCGCGCCCAACCATGTGGCGCGTATCCGCCAGCTCGTCGATGAGCGCTTCTACGACATGAAGGTCTGGCACCGCGTCATCAGCGGCTTCATGGCTCAGGGTGGCGGCGCGATCGACAATCCGGGCCTGAATACCGAGCTGCCCAATCTGCGCGCCGAGTTCACCATATCGCGCGCGCTCGACACCGATATCATGATCTCCGAGCTGCAGGACCGCCCGCGCAATGCGCGCGAGGACCGCTCCAATGCCCGTGCCGGGTTCTGGAACGGCTTCCCGGCCTCCACGATCCCGCTTGCCCAGGCCGGCATCCGCGCCGACGGCCAGGTGGAATCCTGGCTGCTGCACTGCCCCGGCACGGCGGCCATGGCGCGCACCAGCGATCCCCATTCCGCCGGCAGCCAGTTCTACATCACGCGCGAAACCGCGCCGCACCTGGAATCGACCTATACCGTCTGGGGCCGCGTGCGCGCCGGGCTGGAGGCGGTGCGTTCCATCGCTGTCGGCACGATGGGCGAGGACCGCGGCTTCCGCCCGGACTTCATCAATTCCATGCGCATTGCCAGCGAACTGCCTGAATCCGAACGCCTCACCATCGAGGTGTTCGACACCGCCACCCCCGATTTCGCGCTCTATCTGGAGGCCCTCCAGGCTGCCGGCAATGGCCGCCTGCCGAGCGTCTGCGACATCGAAATTCCCGTCCGCATCACGGAGTAAGTCTTTTGGCCGATACCCTCATCTTCACCCTCGACACCGGGGGTGACGTCAAGATCCGTTTCCGCCCCGACCTGGCGCCCAAGCATGTCGCGCGTATTACAGAGCTGGCCAAAAGCGGCTTTTATGACGGCATCAGCTTTCACCGGGTGATTGACGGCTTCGTCGCGCAGGGCGGCTGCCCGAAAGGCACCGGCACGGGCGGCTCGGGCCAGAAAATCCCGGCCGAGTTCAGCGCCGAGCCGCATGTGCGCGGCACCCTGTCGATGGCGCGCACGAACGACCCCAATTCCGCCGACAGCCAGTTCTTCATCTGCCTGGACGCCGTGCCCTATCTCGACAACAGCTACACCGTCTGGGGCGAGGTCATCGAGGGCATGGAGTTTGTCGATGCCCTGCCCAAGGGCGAACCGCCCCGCAATCCGGGCAAGATCGTGAAGGCGACGGTTCAGTAGCTACCGCCCGGTGAAACCCCGGAACGTGCGAAGCGCGTATCCGGGGTCTTTCCCCTATACTGCACCAGATCCCGGCCCCGCGCTCCGCTTGGCCGGGATTTCAGTATGATCTGACCCCATGAAGCTCTCCGACTTTGATTTCCACCTGCCAGAGGACCGCATCGCGCTTCGGCCCGCGCGGCCGCGCGACTCGGCGCGCCTCCTGCATGTGGGCAAAGGCGGGGCGCTGGGTGACCACACCATGCTGGACCTGCCCGCCCTCCTGCAGCCCGGTGATCTTCTGGTGCTCAACAATACCAGCGTCATCCCGGCGGCGCTGACAGGAGAGCGGCCTGCGCGCGCTATTGGCGGCGGCGGCCCGGCCCGCATCGAGCTGAACCTGCATACGCGCGTGAGCGAGGATAGCTGGCGCGCCTTCGCCCGGCCCGCCAGGCGCCTGCGCGAAGGGGACACGATCCACTTCCCCGAAGGCTTGTCTGCTACCGTCATGGCGAAAGCCGAAGGCGGCGATATCGCCTTGCAATTCAATGTATCAGGGCCAGAGCTTGATGCGGCGCTTGAACAGGCCGGCAACCCGCCTCTGCCGCCTTATATTGCCTCGAAACGCGCCGCCGATGACGAAGACCGCGAGGACTATCAGACCCTGTTTTCCGATCCCGCCCGCAAGGGATCGGTCGCGGCGCCGACCGCTGGATTGCACTTCACCGAGAGACTGTTTGCAGCGCTCGCCGCGCGCGGCGTGGCGACGACCCAGCTCACCTTGCATGTCGGCGCGGGCACCTTCCTGCCGGTGAAGACCGAAAACGTCGCCGAGCACACCATGCATGCCGAATGGTACGAGATCAGCGAGGCGGCCGCTGCCGCCATCAACGCGGCGCGCGATCAGGGCCGCCGCATCATCCCGGTCGGCACCACGGCGCTGCGCACGCTGGAAAGCGCCGCAGACAATGAGGGCCGGGTGAGGGCGGGTAGCGCGGAAACGGCCATCTTCATCACGCCCGGCTACACATTCAGGGTGACGGACGCGCTGCTGACCAATTTCCACCTGCCCAAATCCACGCTCTTCATGCTGGTCAGCGCGCTGGCAGGGCTGGACGTGATGCAGGCCGCCTACGCGCATGCGATCACGCGCGGCTACCGCTTCTTCTCCTATGGCGATGCGTGCCTGATCGAGCGGGGGTGAGGCGCCCGTTCCAACGACCCCTCAACATCGTCATCCCCGCGCAGGCGGGGATCCAGAGCTTATGGACCCCGGCTCGGGGGCCGGGGCCCCGGTGTTTATCATCCAGCCTCTCAACCGGGTTCCCGGGCTTGACCCGGGATCCGGTTTTTAAACCACCACAAGAGTGTCATCCCCCGCTTTATGCGGGGGAGCCATGCCTGCAAGGAAACCACGCCCTCGTCCTTCGAGACGGCTTCTGACGAAGCCCCTCAGGATGAGGGCGTGGGGTGCTTTTTCCTCATCCTTTCGGACGCAGTGGCGCTCGAAGGACGAGGGAAAAGCAAGCTCTCAGGCATGGGTGGCCCGGACAAACCGGGCCATGACAATAATGGTCCGCCGCGCCTGCGCCCCAAAAGATCAAGCCTTCTCGCGGCTGGCCTTCTTGCGCTCGTGCTCCAGCAGCAGCTTCTTGCGGATGCGGATGGATTGCGGCGTCACCTCGACCAGCTCGTCGTCATTGATGAACTCCAGCGCGTATTCCAGCGTCACGCGGATGGGCGGCACCAGCACCACGGCCTCGTCGGCCCCGGCGGCGCGGATATTGGTCAGCTTCTTGCCCTTGAGCGGGTTCACGATCATGTCCTCCTCGCGGGAGTTCAGACCGATGATCATGCCCTCATAGACTTCCGTGGCGTGGCCGATGAAGAGCTTGCCGCGTTCCTGGATGTTCCACAGCGCATAGGCGAGCGCCTTGCCGGTTTCCATGGAGATGATCGCGCCCTTGGGCCGCTGGCCGACCTCGCCCGCCTGCTTCGGACCGTAATGGTCAAAGCTGTGGAACATCAGGCCCGACCCTTGTGTCAGGGTCAGGAATTCAGAGCGGAAGCCAATGAGGCCGCGCGTGGGAACGATATAGTCCAGGCGCACCCGGCCATTGCCATCGGGCACCATGTTCTTCATCTCGGCCTTGCGTGAGCCGAGGCGCTCCATCACGCCGCCCTGGTGGATTTCCTCCACATCGATGGTGAGGTTCTCATAGGGCTCGCTCTCCACGCCATCGATCATCTTGGTGATGACTTCCGGGCGGCCCACGGCCAGCTCAAAGCCTTCGCGTCGCATGGTCTCGATCAGGATGGAGAGGTGCAATTCACCCCGGCCCGACACCTTGAACTTGTCGGCATCATCGAGCTGCACCACGCGCAGCGCCACATTGTGGATCAGCTCGCGGTCCAGCCGCTCCTTGATATTGCGCGAGGTGACGAACTTGCCTTCACGGCCCGCAAAGGGGGAATCGTTCACCTGGAAGGTCATCGAGATGGTCGGTTCATCGACCACCAGCGCCGGCAGTGCCTCGACATGGTCCGGATCGCACAGCGTGTCAGACAGGCTAAGCGGATCAATGCCGGTAAAGGTGATGATGTCGCCCGCGCTCGCGCTCTCCATCTCCACGCGCTCCAGCCCGTGGAAGCCGAACACCTGCAGGACCTTGCCCTTGCGCGTCTTGCCGTCCGAGCCGATCACGGTGACCTGCTGGTTCCTCGACAGCTTGCCGCGCCGGATGCGGCCAATGCCGATGACGCCGGTATAGCTGGAATAGTCGAGCGCGGAGACCTGCAGCTGGAGCGGGCCGTCACGGTCCACATCGGGGGGCGAGACCCGGTCCACGATGGTCTGGAACAGCGCGTCCATATTGTCGCTCTGCGTTGCCGGATCGAGCGTGGCAAAGCCCTGCAGCGCGGAGGCGTAGACGACCGGAAAGTCCATCTGCTCGTCATTGGCGCCGAGCCGGTCAAACAGGTCGAAAGTCTGGTCCACCACCCAGTCGGGGCGTGCGCTCGGCCGGTCGATCTTGTTGATGACCACGATGGGCTTCAGGCCCAGCGCCAGCGCTTTCTTCGTCACGAAGGTGGTCTGCGGCATCGGCCCGTCGACGGCATCGACCAGCAGCAGCACCGAATCGACCATGGAGAGCACGCGTTCCACCTCGCCGCCAAAGTCGGCGTGGCCGGGCGTGTCGACAATGTTGATGCGCCAGTCGCCCCATTTCACGGCCGTGTTCTTGGCCAGGATGGTGATGCCGCGCTCTTTCTCCAGATCGTTGGAATCCATCACCCTTTCGACTTCTTCCCCGCGCGTGCCCAGCGTGCCCGACTGGCGCAGCAGCTTGTCGACAAGGGTGGTCTTGCCGTGGTCGACGTGGGCGACGATGGCGATGTTGCGCAATTTCTCGACCGGGAAGGTCATGGAGGTGTTCCTGACGTCTTGGGGAGTGAAGTGTTCTTTTCGCGCGCCCTCATACAGGCGGGCGCGCCTTATGGCCAGTCATGATGCAGGGGGAGGGGATTTACGATTTAGCCGGTAGCGCCTCAGCCGCGCTTTCCCGTCCAGACAGAGGACCCATGTTTCACGATGTCTTAGCGGGTATGCCTATTTGTTGCCGCGCCGCATTTTGCCAGTTAGTAAATCTCACGGCAGGGTCAACGTTTGGGGTAGCTACGCTATGAATTTTCAAATCCCTCTTCAGTCGGGCACTGATCGGTTGGAGAATTTGGACCTCGCACTTGAGCCGGGTGTGCCAGCATTCATAGTTGGACCGAATGGTTGCGGTAAGTCCACTCTGATGAGCTATATTTTTCGTGATAAATCAAAACAATCGCACATTATACCGGCATATCGTCTAAATTATTTTAGTCAGGATGAAGTTACTATAAACCTCGGTGAGGATAAGAACTATACGCAAAATGTTGCTGTTTCATCAACGCAAGAGCATGCACGCTATCGGGATAATTTCGCGGACCTGCGCATCAGATACCCAATTGCAAACTTAGCTAGAACAGAGGCGGCACGAAACGCGAAGATTGTGTTAGAAACGAAAACCGAAGGCGGGACGCATTTCGAGAGGATTCTTCATGAAAATCCCTCAAATATAGACATATTTAATAGAATATCTGATGATGCTGGCTTAAATTTTCATATAAAACTCGGCGAACGAGGAATCCTTAACGCAGTAAGTAAGCGCACCGGTGATTCATACTCTATTCCCCAGCTTTCAGATGGCGAACGTAGCGCGCTGATTATGTGCGCCGACGTGCTTACCCAGCCGGTAGGGAGGTTAATTCTGGTGGATGAGCCAGAGCGCCACCTGCACCGGTCTATATCCGCTCGTTTAATCAATGCTTTAACGGCAGCAAGAGCAGATTGTTTCTTTGTTATATCGACCCACGATATCGATCTGGTTCGTCATAGCTCTAATTCGCCGGTTGTCGTGTTGCGTAGTTTTGACCCGACAAGCCAACGATGGGAAGCGGTGCCACTACCTGATATCGGAAAGGTCGGTCAGGATGTAATTGAGGCGCTCGTAGGAGCGAGAACGGCTTTGCTGTTGATAGAGGGTGACGCTAACAGCCTAGACCGACGCATATACGAGGTACTGTTTCCGGACTACTCTGTTCTCCCAGCCGGAAGCTGCGTGGAAGTCGAGCGTATTTGCCGCGGTCTTTCTGAAACTACTGAGCACCACTGGCTTGCAGCAAGCGGGATAGTGGATGGCGACAATAGCTCCGAAGAGCGCGTAGCGCAAAACACCAAAATTGGTGTAACCACGCTACCTTTTGCCTCGGTCGAGGCGCTTTATTGCCTACCGCAAGTGCTAACCGCTGCGATAAGGCAAGCGACAAGACTAGGGCTCGTTGCGGAGGGGAGCGTTGATATTGATTTGATCAAATCACGGATAGTCGAAACCGCGAGTGAACACGCTTTGCAAATCGCAGCCCGCATAGCGGAGCGAAGAATACGCCAAGCGATCTTCCCAACGCTGCCAACGAGACGGGACATCCTGAAGAACACTGTGGCCGCCGATCTTACCGTGAACTTGAATGAAATTATCGCTTCGGCTCGGGAAGAGGTGCATGTCGCTATTGAAGGCGGATATGATCGCGTGCTCATGACCTGCCCGCTCAAGCAAACACCGGCTATCGGCGTTCTCGCCAGCTTGCTGGGTTATGGAGACACTGCGCAGCTGGTTCGCGGTATATCGAATCTGATCGGTGAAGACCCTGAACTTCGCAATGAGCTCCGCTCGCTGTTTCCAGATCCGCTGCCCACTCCAGCTCAGAGATAATTCTGGTCGAATGGACCTATATTAGCATTCTCCGGGCCGGGTCCCGACGGAGAGGTTAGTGTTGAACTCTCCGGGCTTTCGAAATGGCAAGATCCGGGGCCCCGGTCCCCGAGCCGGGGCTTATTCTCGGTTACGCAACTCGTCATGCCCGCGCAGGCGGGCATCCAGAGATCGAAGGGCGAGGACCTACTCACCTCGTCATTCCGGGCGAGCCGCAGGCGAGACCCGGAACCCAGGCATTCTGGCGAAAAGCCGGGTTCCAGATAACGGCTGACGCCGCTTCTGGAGGGTATGTTCATCTCCACCCAAAAGCGGGGATAGATTCCGGCCCCGAAAACCGCCCTCGCACCGCTCCGTCGCTGTGGCGGTTTTGCCACATGTGAAAACGGGCCGTGCAAACCTATGAATCGGGGGTGCGCGTACCCACTTTCGGGGCTTTCGAAGGTATAAAACGGGGCATTCATACCCATGGCTGATTACGACTATGATCTCCTCACTATAGGGGCCGGTTCAGGCGGGGTGCGGGCGTCGCGCCTGGTCGCCATGAAGGGGCATAAAGTGGCTGTGGCCGAGGAGCACCGGCCGGGCGGCACCTGCGTGATACGCGGCTGCGTGCCGAAGAAGTTCATGGTCTATGCCTCTGGTTTCAAAAAGCAATTCGAGCTGGCAAGGGCCTATGGATGGTCGGTGGAAAAGCCCCAGTTCGACTGGCCGGCCTTCCGCGATGCGATGAATGCCGAAGTGGACAGACTATCCGGCATCTATGCCAAGAACCTTGCCAATTCCGGGGTCGAATTGATCTCCGAACGGGCTGAATTCGTCGATGCCCACACACTCGAGCTACAGACCTCGAAAAAACGGATAACCGCCCGCATTGTCCTCATCGCGACCGGGGGACGGCCCAATGTTCATGAGGGGCTGGAAGGGGGCGAGCTCGCCATCACCTCCGACGAGCTCTTCCACCTCAAACGCCTGCCCAAGACCATGCTGATCGCCGGGGGGGGCTATATCGCCTGTGAGTTCGCGCAAATCTTTGCCGGCATGGGCGTGGCGGTGACGCTGGTCTATCGCGGCGACATGGTCTTGCGCGGGTTTGACGATGATGTGCGCGAGTTCGTCCACGAGGGCCTGAAGGCCTCCGGCGTGCGCGTGATCACCCATACCGTGTTTGAAAAGATTTCCGATAACGGCGATGGCACCAAAACCGTTCACCTGAAGAATGGCGACCAATGCCCTGTGGATGAAGTGGTTTTCGCGATTGGACGCGATCCGCACACGAAAGGGCTGGGCCTGGAGAAGGCCGGCGTGGAAACCGGCGCGCGCGGCGTCGTGAAGGTTGATGAGTACTCGCGCACCAGCGTGCCGCACATCTATGCCGTGGGGGATGTGACCGACCGGGTGAACCTGACGCCGGTCGCCATCCGCGAGGCGATCTGCTTTGCCGAGACGGCTTTTGGCGGCAATCCAAGTGCTTATGATCACACCAATATCGCCAGCGCCGTCTTCACCCAGCCGCCTGTCGGCACGGTGGGCCTGAGCGAGGCTGAAGCCCGGGCCCTGCACGGCGATGTCGATGTCTACAAAAGCGTTTTCCGGCCGATGAAGGGCATGCTCGGGCCCAATCCAGACCGCATGCTGATGAAGATGATTGTGCAGCGCGGCACGCAAAGGGTTCTCGGCGTGCACATTGTGGGCGATGATGCGCCCGAAATCATCCAGGCTGTCGGCATTGCCGTAAAAGCAGGGCTGACCAAGCAACAGTTCGATGCCACCTGCGCGGTGCATCCGACTGTCGCCGAAGAGCTTGTAACCATGCGGGAAAAATGGATCCCGCCGGAATTGAAGGTGACGCCATGAGTGGATGGAATCCGTCTAGCTGGAGGACGAAAAAAGCCCTGCAGCTGCCGAACTATCCTGACGCGGCCGCGCTGGAAGCGGTCGAGGCGGAGCTGTCGCGCCGGCCGCCGCTGGTGTTTGCCGGGGAAATCCGCCGGCTGCGCCGCCAGCTCGCCAATGTGGCCTCGGGCCAGGCCTTCCTGCTGCAGGGGGGGGATTGCGCGGAGAGTTTCAAGGAGTTCTCCGCCGCCAATGTGAGGGATACGTTCCGCGTCCTGTTGCAGATGGCGGTGGTGATGACCTTCGCAGCTGCAAAACCGGTGGTCAAAGTGGGGCGGATTGCCGGCCAGTTCTCCAAGCCGCGCTCTGCCGATACCGAAGTGATAGATGGCATTGAGTTGCCGTCCTACCGCGGTGATTCCATTAATGATATGGCGTTCACGCCCGAGGGGCGGGTGCCCGATCCGGCCCGGCTTGTGCGGGCCTATGACCAGTCGGCTTCGACGCTCAATCTCCTGCGCGCCCTGGCCTCTGGCGGCTATGCGGACCTGCACAATGTGCACCAGTGGACGCTCGAGTTTCTGTCGGATAGCCCGGCCGGCGAGCGCTATCAGGAATACGCCGACCGCATCACCGAGGCGCTTGCCTTCATGCGCGCCTGCGGGGTGACGGCGGACGCAGCGCCCTCGCTGGAAGGTGTTGATTTCTATACGTCTCACGAAGCGCTGCACCTGCCTTTCGAGGAGGCGCTGACGCGCATGGAGACGCAGTCCGGGCGCTGGTATGGCACGTCTGCGCACCTGATCTGGATCGGGGATAGAACCCGCCAGCCTGATGGTGCGCATATCGAATACTGCCGCGGTGTCGAGAACCCGATCGGTCTCAAATGCGGTCCGACGCTCGATCCCGATGAGCTTATCCGATTGATTGATTTGCTAAATCCGAGAAACGAGGCGGGCCGTCTGGTTCTTTACGCCCGCATGGGCGCCGGCAAGGTGGAGGCCGGTTTGCCGCCTCTGGTGAAGAAGGTGGTGGCCGAGGGCCGCAATGTCGTCTGGTCGTGCGACCCCATGCATGGCAATACGATCAAGGCGGGAAATGGTTACAAAACAAGGGCTTTCGACCACATTCTCTCGGAGCTCAAGAGCTTTATCGAGGTGGTCCGCAGCGAGGGCGCAGAGCCGGGCGGCGTGCATTTCGAGATGACCGGCCAGGATGTGACCGAGTGCGTGGGCGGGGCAGGGCATCTGTCCGAGGCCGACCTCTCCAGCCGCTATCACACGCATTGCGATCCCCGCCTGAATGCCGACCAAGCCCTTGAAATGGCATTTCAAATCGCGGACGCCCTGAAGCCTGCCATCGCACTGCGCGAGGCTGCCGAATAGACCGGGACCTCCCTCGTTCCGAACCGCTGTGTGCCCGCGCCGCCGGCCCTCCCGGCGGCGCCTTGCATCCCGGTCAGGTGCGCTTGCACCTTGATAGTCCTGCCAGATTGGTTATGTGACAGTCCCGTGACAGTTTCATGACAGGCTTGGGCCTGCAGCGGACGGGCGGTGACGATGCATCGGCGATTTGCGGCGGCGGCCGGGGCGCTTGTCCTGCTGGCACTGGGCGCGACGGACGCGGCGGCCGTCCAACGTCCTGTGGAATTGGAGTTTTCCGGATCAGCCAGGTTGCGCGCCGAAACATTGAGCGCCGCCTATCGCGCCGGACATGATGGCAGCGACCAGTTTCTGTCGAGCCGGGTTTTGCTGCGCGGCAAGGCGCGCACCGCGCGGTTTGCACTGGTCGGCGAATTCATTGATGCGCGCGGCTACTGGCAGGATGACGGTTCGGTCATTGCGTCCAGCGAGTACAACGCCGCCGACATTTTCCAGCTGTACGCCGAAGCCCGGCTCACTGACCAGCTCGCTGTCAGAATTGGCCGTTTTACCATGCCCCTCGGCTCCGGACGGCTGAGCGATGCCAGCTCCTTTTCCAATGCGCCCGCGAATTTCGAGGGTGTGCGCGTGCAGCTGGATCCGGATCGGGACTGGCGCGTGACCGGCTTCTTCACCTCGCCTGTCAGGCGCGCACCATCCGGCCGTCAGGCCCTGATGGATAACCGGGCGGCGATGGATGCTGCCGACTGGAACACGCGCTTCTACGGGCTTCATCTTGCACGGGAAAATCTGCCCCTTCGCTGGCGGGCGGAAACCTATGTCTTCGTGCTTGAAGAGGAAGGCGGCGTGCGCCTGGTGACCCCAGGGGCCCGTCTCCAACGGCCTCCGCAGGCGGGCGCGCTGGATGTTGATCTGGAATGGATGATCCAGACCGGTCACACGATTGCTGGCGCGACCCGCCTCGACGTCAGTGCCACGAGCGCGCAAGGCGTGGTGGGCTACACGTTTGCACGCGCCAATCCGGTCAGGCTCGCGGCCCATGTCAGCTATGCCAGTGGCGACCGGCCCGGCAGCTCCGGCTGGAACCGGTTCGATCCGCTCTTTGGCGGACGTGGCTCCGATTATGGTCACACCAGCCTGTTCGGTCCGCTATCACGCGAAAATCTGGCCAGTTATGGCGCGCGGGTGGAATGGACCTCCGGCCCGGTGCGCGCACGTCTGCTGGCCCATGACGTCTATCTGGCCTCGCGCACGGATATATGGGCTCGCGGGCGCCTGCGCGATGCAACCGGCAATTCCGGCCGTCATGTCGGGCGGGTAATCGACGCCCGCGTGAGCTGGGACGTGCTTCCGGACCGGGCGACGATTGAATGGGGCGCGGCGATCCTGAACAAGGGGCGCTTCGCCCGCGAGGCGCCCAATGCTCCAAGCACGGGCGATTCTGCCTACAGCTATCTGATGGTCACGACGCGGTTCTAGGCTAACGCGCTAATTCTCAAGGCAAAAGCTATCCAGACACGCCGGGCGGTCTCCGGGCGCGCCTGATGATTAATCGCGAAGTCAGGAATTTCACGCTTTATCGGCTCATACTTTTTCCGGAGACCGATATGAAACGCCTTGCCCTAACGACAATCCTCTCTGCGGCTGCAGTCAGCGTGGCGCCCGCCGCTTTCGCCCAGCCGGGTGATGCGCAGGCGTCTCCCTTCACGCTGTCGGGTTCCGCGCGCATCCGCTACGAGTCCATCAGCCAGCTTTTCCGGGCCGGGGCGAACGGTTCAGACCAGATGCTGTCCAGCCGGGTGCGCATCAAGGCCGAATATGATTCCGGCCCGATGGTGTTTGGCGGCGAGTTTCTTGACGCCCGTGCCTGGCTCACGGATAGCGGCTCGGTCATCCCGGCTGGCAGCGTGAACGCTGCAGAACTTCTGCAGGCCTATGTGCGCGTTCCTTTTGAAGGCGGTGAATTCCAGGCCGGCCGGTTCGTCATGAATGTGGGCTCGGGCCGGCTCGCGACGGAGCAGGGCTTCCGCAATACGCCGAACAATTTTGAAGGCGTGCGCGGTCGCTTCGCGCCGGCCGGGAACTGGACACTGGAGGCCTTCTTTACGGCGCCGGTACGCATTGCGCCCAATGACCGCAATGCTCTGGAAAACAACACCGCCCAGCTGGATGAAGCCGAATGGGGCACCCATTTCTGGGGCGTCCACGCCACTCGTGGCGGCCTCAGGGGCAATCTCCGGGCGGAGGCGTATGTCTTCGGTCTCAATGAGGAAAACGGCGCAGACCTGATCACGCCGGGTTTCCGTCTCCTGCGTCCGCGGGCAAAGGGCGCATATGATTTCGAGATCGAGCTCATGGGTCAGTTTGGCGAGCAGCCCTCCGCCGGCGGGACGCTGGATGTGCGTGCCTGGTCGGCGCACGCCGCGCTGGGCTACAGCTTTGACGCTCCGTGGAACCCGCGCCTTTCAGGCCAGCTTGTCTATGCCAGCGGGGATGACAATCCTGCTGATGCGAAGTGGAACCGTTTCAATCCGTTGTTTGGCCAGCGCCGGGGCGATTTCGGAACGACCGGCCTAGCCTTCATGCATTTCCGCGAAAACCTTGTCGCATTCGGTCCGCGCCTCGATCTGCGCGAGGGGCCGGCCGCGATTACACTGCAGCTTCAGGAATCGCGTCTGGCCTCCAGCACCGACCGCTGGCGGGTGGCCAATCTGCGCGACGTCTCCGGCCAGTCCGGTGACAGGATCGGTACCCTGGCCGAAGCCCGCATGACCTACTGGCTAAGCCCCGACCGGCTGCAGCTGGAAACCGGCGCGATGGTCCTGTTCCGGGGTGATTTTGCCCGCAATGCTCCGGGTGCACCCGCAGGCGACAATCCCGTCTATGGCTATGTCATGCTGACGGCGCCGTTCTAGGCCCTACATCGCCGCGCGTAGACAGCGTGCGATGGATACAGCCTGTACCCCATAGGTACGCCATCAGGCCCAAACAAAAACGCCGCCGGTTGCCCGGCGGCGTTTTCGCGAAGGGGTGTCTCCCGTCCCTGTCGGGCGGGAAACATGAAACCCTTAGATGTCTTTCAGCGCCGAGGCCGGGCGGAACGCCAGCGACGTCTTGGCTTTGGACTTCATTTTTTCGCCCGTGCGCGGATTGCGGACTTCACGCGCTTCGCGGTGCTTGGCGTGGAAGGTGCCGAAACCGGCGAGCTGAACGGTGTCGCCTTTCTTGGCAGAGGCAACGATGGCATCGACGAAGGTGTCGATGGCGTCGCCGGCCTGGGCGCGGGTGAT
>ERZ869909.1149-NODE-1149-length-22670-cov-27.162395_pt1 | contig 22670 bp, 8 predicted proteins | sample MGYA00520892_ERZ869909 | MGnify/ENA primary metagenome ERZ869909 (study PRJEB32215, sample SAMEA104723947) | bioreactor metagenome | biome: bioreactor; feature: anaerobic bioreactor; material: water | place: China | collected 2015-03-12 ... | reverse complement strand
ATGAAACTTGCATAAATGAAAAAAGGCTGGTAACCTTCGAGTACGAGCTTATGATCGAAAACAAGCTGATGTATTTTGAAGCCAGGCTCAACCCCGTAAACGATCAAATGCTCCTTGCCATAGTGCGTGATGTCACTAATCAAAAACAACTGGCCGCTACCCACAGGGACGAACTGAATTACCGTAAATTTTTGTTTAGCAACGATAAAAACGGACTGGTAATCCTGAACAGCGATCACAAAGTTACCGATGTGAATCCCCGCTTTTGTGAGATGACAGGCTATACTGCCGATGAGTTGCTAAACATGCACACCTGGGATTTTGAAGATACCATGACAGAAAAAGACGTCAGAGAAGGATTTGATGTTGTAAATGATGTGGACATCACTTTTGAATCACGCCACCGGCGCAGGGATGGCTCAAACTATGAAGTAGAGGTGAGTGCTATCAGCTTCCGCTGGAAAGGAGAACGGTTTGTGTATTGCTCCTGCCGCGATATCACCCAAAGAATTGCTGCAGAAAAACAACTGAAAGAAAGCGAAGAGAAATACCGCATGTTGTTCAATGCCAACAACGACAGCATTTCCATTTTTTATATTGACGAAAACGGAAAGCCATCCAATTTCATCGAAATGAACAAGGCAGGCGCCGAAATTATTGGCTACACCAACGAGGAGCTACTCAACATCAACGTAGCACAGCTTGAAGAAGAGGTTTCCGATTCGGTGCGCTTAAAGCGGATTGATGACATCCAGCGCAACGGTTATGCTGCTTACGAAACTACCATGCGGCACAAATCCGGAAAAAAGCTTGCAATGGAGGTCAAAACCATCCTGATCAACTATTTAGGCAAACCTGCTATTCTGAATATTGCAAGGGATATTACCGAACGCAAAAAGTCGGAAGAGGCGCTGCGGGCAAGCGAATACAAATTCCGGCATCTCGTCAATAACCTCCATGCCGGAATCGTAGTACACAACCCCGACACCACTATCCTGTTCAGCAACCCACAGGCCGCATCGTTGCTGGGACTTACACAATACCAACTGGATGGTAAAGATGCTTACGACCCCGGCTGGAAATTTGTTGACGACCTCGGTAATGCAATAGAACCGGCCGAGTATCCCGTATTAAAAGTGATTGATTCAAAGAAGGCGATCAAAGACAAAATCTATGGAATCGACCGCCCAGCAACAAACGACCGGGTTTGGGTGCAGATAAATGCTTATCCTGAATTTGACCATGATGGCAAACTTAGTCAGGTAGTGGTTACTTTTATTGATATTTCTGGTATTATAAAGGCTGAGGAAGCCCTGCGCGTAAGTGAGGAGTTTAACCGGAGGCTTTTGGCAACCATTCCTGATCTGGTGATCCGAACCGACCTCGAAGGGAACATTGTATTCGTAAATGAACCCGGTTTAAAAGGTTCAATGCATCACACAAAAGAAGAGTTATTAGGTCGCAATATGCTTTCGTTCATACACGAACCAGACCTCGAACGCGCTGTTGAAAACACAAAACGTATGTTCGAAAAACCACTTGGCGTTATCGAATACAAGTTACAGCTTGAAGACGGTCAACTGTTCGATTACGAAGTAAACGGCGATGTGGTGCGCGATGGCGACAATAACCCTCTTGGGATGGTTTATATCGTCAGGAACATTACCCAACGCAAGCAGGCCGAAGAAGCTATATTGCATGGCAAGCAACGGCTTGAATCTTTCCTCGAAATCAGCCGCAGCATTACCAAAACCATGGATCAGGAAAGGATCATGCAAATGATTGTTGACAATTCCACGCGCATCATGGGGTTAGGAAGCGGAGCTATTTATCTTAAAAATGACGAAAAAACCATCAAACTATCGGCTACAACACCAGCTCTTCCAACTGATTTTCCTGATGAACTTCGAATTGCTTCCCTGGAGAATCATCCACATATTGCGAGATCATTGGCATCAGGCAGCTATGTGTTAATGCCCGATGCATTAAACGCAGAACTCACAACAGCCGAAAAAGAGGTGATAGAGATAAGAGGACTAAGAACAAATTTGTATTTGCCGGTCAGGCTAAGGGAAAAATCTATTGGCGTGCTGATATTGTCGTCAGTAAAAGATGTTTACCATTTTGTGGATGAAGAGATTGAAATGTTGCAGGGATTTGCCAACCAGGCAGCACATATCATTGACAACGCTAACAATTTTGATGAGTTAACGAAATACACAAAAGAACTCGAAAATGAGATTTCGCAGCGTAAAGAAGCCGAAACGGCCCTTCGCGAAAGCGAGTATTTTGCCAATGCAATCGCCAACAACACCCCGGCGCTGCTCTACCTGTGGGACATAGACTCGAACAGAAATATCTGGAGTAACAATCTCCACAGGCAGTACTTTGAATCTTTTTCTGAGAGTGGAAGCCAACTGTCGGGGGATGAGATTCAGGAGATTGTGCATCCCAATGACTTTGCAACGCTGAATGAGAAAACACTTGAATTGATAAACAACAAGGAAACCTCGGTATGTCAGATTGAATTTAGACATAAAACCAAAATGGGCTGGAAATGGATGAATGCAATTATCTCTGTTTTTAAGTCAGATGAACAAGGTAAGGCAACACAAATCCTCGGCGCACTTTTCGATATTGACGACCGTAAAAAGGCTGAGGAACTGCTCAGGCAAAACGAAGAGCGATTCCGCCAGGTTGCCGAAACCAACCAAACGGTAATCTGGGAACTTGACACAGAGGGCATATACACCTATGTAAGCCCGATGGCTGAAGAAATCTGGGGCTATAAGCCAGAAGAACTGGTAGGTAAAGTCTCATATTTTAACTTACACCCCGAAGAAGGCCGGCAGGAATTCAAGGAAAAAACCATGAAATTTGTAACTGAAACCGGTTCCTTTAACAACCTGATAAATCCCATCCAAAAACGCGATGGCAGCATCATATGGGTTACAACAAACGGGCTACCCATTTTCGATGAGCATGGCACTTTTACCGGTTACCGGGGATCAGATCAGGACATTACCGAACGCCTCCTTGCAGAAAATGAGCTGCGCAAGTTTAAAACTATCTCCGACCAAGCCAACTACGGAACAGTAATCGTTGACCTTGATGGAAATTTAATTTATGTAAATGATCATTTTGCACAAATGCATGGCTGGACTGCAAATGACCTGCAGGGATTGAATCTCACTGTTTTTCATAACGAGGAGCAACTCTCGCAGGTCTATAGTTTACTCGAAGTACTAAAAGCTGAAGGCGGTTTCTCATCGCAAGAACTTGATCATGTTAGAAAAGATGGTTCTGTTTTCCCAACTTTGATGAATGCCTCTATCATATCAGACGAGAATGGAAGACCGATGTTCATGACAGCAACAGCCATTGATATATCAGAGGTTAAGGCAGCAAGGCTCGAATTGTTAAAACTGTCCCAGGCGGTAGTGCAAAATCCGATTGGCATTGTAACAACCGATATAAACGGTGTGATTGAATATGCAAATCCTAAACTCTGCCAGATGACAGGTTATGTCCAGCAGGAATTAATCGGGCAAAATTGCAGGATTTTTAATTCCGGCCACCATTCTGGTGAAGTTTTTGAAAACCTGTGGGACACCATAATGAATGGCGAAATATGGAACGGAGAGCTTTTGAATAAAAAGAAAAACGGCGAGCTTTACTGGGAAAATGTTTTTATTTCACCAATCAGAGATGAGCAGGACCACATTATCAATTTTGTGGGGATCAAAGAAGATGTTACTGATCAGAAGCAACTCCTGGAAGATCTGAAAATAGCTAAAGAAAACGCCGAAAAAAGTGACAAGTTAAAGTCTGCTTTCCTGAACAATGTTTCTCATGAAGTGCGTACCCCTCTGAACGGAATCCTGGGTTTTGGACAGATCATTACAGAAGCCGGGCTTTCCCAGTCAGAAAAATCCGAGTATTTAAAGATACTCCATAAAAGTACCGAACGTTTAATGAACACCATCACCAGCTATATTGATATCTCCCTGATTGTTTCAGGCAATCTTGTAGTACACAAACGGGCATTTGTCATTGGTGATTTTTTTACTTCATTGTTCAACCAATACAAACCGAAATGTGAAGAAAAAAACCTTGAATTGCTCCTGCGTTTGCCCGAAGATTTGCCGGCAATCATGCTGAATACCGACGCGGAACTCCTGCGCAAGGCACTGCAACACATCCTGGACAATGCTGTTCAGTTTACGGAAATTGGAAATGTAGAAATACAGGCTGAACTGAAAGGCCCTGAAATGATCATTTCTGTAAGCGATTCAGGAATTGGAGTAGATCCGGCCTTCCTTCATAGGATTTTTGATGTTTTTGTTCAGGAAGACATGAGGATAAGCCGAAATTTCGAAGGCAGCGGGCTTGGGCTGGCCATTGTAAAAGGGTTTGTTACCGCATTGGGCGGAAGGATTACCATTGAATCCGAAAAAGGAGTCGGAACCGGCGTAAAGATCGCTTTGCCTTACGAAACAGAAGAAATGGAAGTCAAAAAAGCTGAAACGGAAAAGCCAAAGACAGCTTCGCCGCTGGTTTTGGTTGCCGAGGATGAGATCAACAATTACCTCTATCTGGAAGTGCTGCTGAAGAAAAGCGGCATCAGGGTGCTGCATGCAGTAAATGGCGCGGAAGCAGTGGAGCTTTGCAGGCAACATCCGGAAATCAACCTGGTGTTCATGGATATTAAGATGCCGGTGATGGATGGGCTGGAGGCCACCGGGCAGATCAAAGAATTCAGGAAAGATCTTCCCATCATCGCTATTACCGCTTATGCGCAAACAGGCGACGAATTCAGGATCAGGGAAGCTGGCTGCGACGATTACCTGGCCAAGCCCGTAAAGATGAATGATTTGAAAATGTTGATAAATAAAATGTTGGGAAGTTAAAGAAGCCTGACAAGCTGTTTTCGGTTCATCTGCAGATAACCGTTGATTGAGCTGAAATAATGGAGAATACGAGATTTTTTAGGTTTTTAGGACGACAAGCAATAATTTTACTAATCTAATATTCAGTATATTGTAAATAATAATTTTCGGAAATCAATAAAATGAACCAAATGGAAGGAAAGATAAACGATCGTTTTTCAACCATCAGGATCAGGTCATCAGGGGAGTCAAAAAAAGTAAAAATCGGCTCCAGGCTCAAACCGGCTCTTGTTGAAGGTGTAATCAGTAAGTGGCAATCACTGCTTGATGTGATTGTAAGTGTAATCGGTGTTCCATCCGGATTAATCATGCGATTAAATGAGGACAATATCGAAGTCTTTTTATCAAGCCATACTCCGGGCAATCCCTACCGGCGTGGAGAAAAGGAAAGTCTGGTGTATGGGTTGTATTGTGAAACGGTAATAGGAACACAGGAAAAACTGCATGTGCCTGATGCGCTTAAAAGCGGTGTATGGAGTGTGAACAATCCTGATGTTAAGATTAAAATGATATCCTACCTTGGTTATCCTGTCAACTGGCCTGACGGCGAGGTGTTTGGAACCATCTGTATTTTGGATAACAAAGAGAATCATTTTAATAAGACATTTGAAAAACTGCTTCTTGAGATAAGGCATGCTATTGAAACAGATTTGCAATTACTGATAACCGAGCAGGAATTGCATGCAAAGAATGTTCAACTGCAACAAGCTATTGCCCTGAAAGATAAGTTCTTCTCCATTATTGCGCACGACCTTAAAGATCCGTTCAATGCTGTTCTGGGATTCAGCAGTTTGCTTGTTGATCAAATCAGGGAAAAGGATTATGACGGCATTGAAAAGTATTCCGGCGTCATTCATCAATCTGCGCAGTCTGCTTTCGATCTTCTGGTCAATCTGCTTGAATGGTCGCGTTCGCAAACCGGAAGAATGGAGTTCAATCCTGTAGTCTTTGATCTGCTTACGCTACTTGAAGATTCCTCATCTGCCTATAATGACATTGCAAAGCAGAAGTCTCTTAGAATTACCAAAGATCTTCCCAGCAGTATGATGGTTTGTGCTGATGAACATATGATAAGCAGTGTTTTGAGGAACCTGTTCTCAAATGCCATCAAATTCTCAAATATGAATGGCGAAATCAGGCTTTCCGCAAGTAAGGAACAGAATGAGGTTATTGTTTCATTGGCCGATGAAGGTGTGGGAATGACAAAAGAGCAGATTGATAAACTTTTTCGCCTCGATGAAAGCAATTCCACTCCCGGCACTGCCGATGAGAAAGGCACCGGCCTGGGATTGATACTTTGCAAAGAATTTGTTGAAAAGCACGGTGGCAAAATCCGGGTGGAAAGCGGGGAAGGAAAAGGTTCAAGGTTCTTCTTTACCATACCATACAGCAATGAAAATGAAAAGAATAGGTGATGAGATAATCCTGTATAAATCAGCGTGATCTGCGTGCAAAAAAACAATTGAACGCGGATCCCGATAGCTATCGGGACGCGGATGCAGGCAACGCGGATCAACACGGATCAGATCGACTTAAATCAGCGTTCTATAAAAGTAAACCAAATCAGTGTAGGTTATGAAAAATGACTTTTACCAGCAATTTATCCGGAAAGCCCCGTTTGGCATCGCCCATCACGAAATCATTCCTGATGATGCCGGTATGCCTTCCGACTATCGCTTCCTGGAAGTGAACGAGGCTTTTGAGAAACTCACCGGCCTGAAAAAGGAAGAACTCATTGGCCGAACCTTACGTGAAACGATACAATTGTCCGAAAAGACCGGATCCGACTGGTTAAGTCTTTATTCCATCGCTGCAAAAGAGAGGCTTGCATCATCTTTCGATTACCACAGCCAGGAAACGGGCAAGTGGTATCATGTGCAGGTGATATCTGAAAATGAGGGTTTTTTGTCTGCAACCTTTACTGATGTCACAGTTCTCAGGGAAAAGCTGGATTTGCTTTCCGAAAAGGCCGGTATGCTGCAAAACATCACCGACAACATGTTTGATATGGTTGCCATGTGCGATCCGGAAGGCTTTTTTACCTACCACGGGCCTACGCAGCATATTTTAGGATATGCTCCTGACGAGCTTCTGGGAACCAGTGTTTTCGATTATATTCACCCCGACGATCTTGCTTCGGTATTGGACATCTTCAGGGAAGAAATGAGCAACCTTGTTCCCGGTAGAGTGAGGTCGGCCGAATATCGTTACCGTTGCGCCGATGGCTCATATGTCTGGCTCGAAACCAGGGGCAAGGCACTGCCCGGTGAAAATAATAAACCTATGGCATTGTTTATGAGCAGCCGCGACATAAGCAGGCGCAGACTTGCCGAAGCGAAACTGAAGGAAAACGAATCAAACCTGGAAGACATTTTTCAGTCGGTTTCCGAGGGAATCTGCTATTCTTCCAGCCAGGGTGTGGTTATTGCTGTGAATGATGCATTAGTGGAAATGACCGGAATTCAGCGCGAAAACATTGTGGGTAAGAACATTCTGGATTTGGCCGGGGAATTCCTGTCGCCCGAAAGCGCCGAACGCAACCGTTTATTTATTAAGCAACTGATGAACGAAGAGGAAGTTAAGCCGGTCGAAGTGGAAATAAACGATAAGGTGATTGAAGTTACGGCATACATAAACAAGGAAACCAAACGGCTCACCGGGGTGTTGCGCAATATCACCAAACGAAAACGGGCAGAGGAAGCCCTTTTGAAAAGTGAGGAACTCAACCGGCTTTTACTAACAACCATCCCCGACATAGTGTTAAGGAGCGATCTGAACGGAACCATCACCTTTGTGAACGAACCAGGATTAAAGAATTATCCTGGTATTACCGCAGAAAGCCTTATCGGCAAAAGCATGTTTTCATTTATCGCTGAAAAAGACAAGCAACGCAATCTGGAGAATACGAGGCTGATGTTTGAAAAACCGCTGGGAATTCAGGAATACACCATACAGTTAAGCGAAACCTTTTTTATTGATTGCGAAGTAAACGGGGATGTAATTCGTGATGCAGAAAATCAACCCACAGGGATGGTCTTTGTTATCCGCGATATTTCTGAACGTAAAAAAGCCGCCGAAGCCTTAAAGGAAAGCGAAGAGAAGCACCGCACATTAATAGAACAAATGCACGAAGGCCTTATTGTTGACTACCTGGATGGTGTAATTCATTTTGTGAATCCGATGTTGTGCAAAATGACAGGCTATGCCGAACACGAACTTTTAGGCAATTCGGGTTATGAATTGCTTTTGAAACCCGAAGACATGCTCATCATGAAAAAGCGCGATGAAAACAGGAGGAAACACATCAGCGAGCAGTACGAAATGGAAATTATTACCAAATCGGGCGAAATAAGAACTTTTTGGTTTCATGCTGTTCCTGTCCGGGATAAGAATGGTGAAGTTACCGGATCAATGTCAACAGTGATAGATGTTACTGAACAAAAGAGGGCAGAAGCAAACATCAGGGTTACCAGAGATACTTACCAAAGCATTTTTAATTCTGTTTCGGAGGCTATTTATGTGCTGGATGACAGCAACACTTTTATTGATGTAAACCGTGGGGCAGAAAACATGTATGGCTTCAGCAGGGAGGAATTGATCGGAAAAAACCCGGAAAAGGTTTCGGCCCCCGGCATGAATGACCTTCAGGCAGTTGGAAAAATCCACGAAGAAGTTTCAGAAACCGGCATTTCTCAGCGCTTTGAGTTCTGGGGTCAGAGAAAAAACGGGGAGATCTTCCCCAAAGAGGTAATGATCAACAAGGGCTCCTATTTCGGAAAAGGCTGCATCATTGCCACAGCCAGGGACATTACCGAACGGAAGATGGCCGAAGATGCCCTTTTCAAGGAATCGAAGCTACAGGATGCGCTGATGAAAATTGCTTCAAAATACATCAACATTCCTTTGCAAACGGTTGAACCTGCTATTCAGGACTCATTGGAAGAAATCGGGCGTTTCGTTAATGCCGACAGGGTTTATATTTTCGACTACCTTTGGGCAAAGGGGATTTGTAAAAATACTTATGAGTGGTGCGCCGAAGGAATAGAACCTCAGATTGATGAACTGCAGGATGTTCCCCTTGAAATGATTGAGTGGTGGGTTGATTTGCATGCAAAAGGCGAAACCCTTTATATAAAGGATGTGTCAGCACTGGATGAAAAAGATGGCGTAAGGCTCATACTGGAGCCACAGGGTGTAAAAAGCCTTATAGCCATCCCGATGATGAGGGAAAAGCACTGCGTTGGTTTTGTTGGCTTCGATTCGGTGAAGAATCATCATGACTACTCAGAGGGCGACATCAGATTGCTTAAGGTTTTTGCCAATATGCTGGTAAACATTGGTTTGCGACAGGAAGTTGAACAAAATCTGGTTGTAGCCAAAAACAAGGCCGAAGCAGGCAACCGACTCAAGTCAGCTTTCCTGAACAACATTTCGCATGAGATTCGTACACCGCTGAACGGCATCCTGGGGTTCGGACAGATCATAACGCAAACAGGGCTTACGCAGACAGAAAAATTTGAGTATTTTAACATACTGAATGCCAGTATAAGCCGGTTAATGAACACCATCACAAACTACATTGACATTTCTCTTATCGTTTCCGGAAGCCTTACGGTAAACAAAGGTTTATTCTCGCCAAATGAATTGCTGAAATCATTAAGCCACCATTTCAAACCGGAATGTGAAGCCAGAAACCTGGCACTTAATTTAAATACTTCGGAGGATTTTAAAACCTTAAAACTTCTTTCAGATCCTGAACTGTTGCGTAAGGCCCTGCAGCACATTATGAACAATGCTGTTCAATTTACACAGAAAGGGAGCATTGATATTCGGGCAGGTATACATGAAAGCCATGTATACATTGCCGTTTCAGATACCGGAGTCGGCATGGAGCAAGCTTTTCTTGACAAGGTTTTCGATATTTTTGTTCAGGAAGACATGAGCCTTACCCGTCAGTACGAAGGCAGCGGATTGGGAATATCCATCACAAAAGGTTTTATAGATATCCTGGGGGGGGGAATATCAGTAGAATCACAAAAAGGAAAAGGAACCACAGTGAAGATCAGCCTTCCTTACCTTCCCCAACATGACTTGTTAATTGAAAAGCCTGAGCCAGAAGCTAAAAAGCATCCGGTAAAATCGCCGCTTGTGCTGATCGCCGAAGATGAGATCACCAATTTTATTTATCTTGAGGTCTTGTTAACAAGAAACGGCATCAGGACGCTGCATGCAAAAAATGGTTTTGAGGCTGTTGAATTGTGCAAAAAGCATCCGGAAATAAACCTGGTGCTAATGGATATAAAAATGCCGGTAATGGATGGGTTGGAAGCCACCAGGCAGATTAAGGCATTCAGGCAGGACCTTCCCATCATTGCCATTACCGCTTATGCGCAAACCGGCGATGAGTTCAGGATCAGGCAGGCCGGATGCGACGATTACCTGGCCAAGCCCGTAAAACGGGCAGTGCTGGAGAAAAGGTTACAAATGAACGGCCTGCTTCAATAGGTTGTTCTGACGTATTGAAATTAATACCTGTAAAATGATGGAACCAAGAAGAAAATACCTGCGATTTTTAGTATTTGCCGCTGTGTTGCTACTGATAACCGCATCGGGCCATTTTGGTTCGAAATGGCATATGAATACCCATTCTTCAGTAATTATGAACAGGATGATGCAACAGGCCATTGATGTAGCATCCAACCTTAACCCCCATTTAATAAAACAATTGCATTTTTCGGAAGAAGATGTTGATAATCCGCATTTTAAGTTGATCAGGGACCAACTCATTGCTTTTGGCAAAATAATCCCACAAAGCGGTATTTATTCAATGAAACTCATTGACAGCTTACTTGTATTCGGACCGGAAAGTTATCCTGCCAACCATCATTACGCCAGCAAACCCGGAACGGTTTATGAGAACCCTGATCCCAGGGATTTTGAGGTTTACCTCACAGGCAGGCCGGCTGTTTACGGGCCTGTAAGCGACGAATACGGAACTTTTATTTCAGCGCTTGCCCCGGTTTATGATCACCGGACCGGCGAGGTAATACTCGTTGTTGGAATTGATGTGCCACTCGAAAACTTTAGAGAAGACCTTTTGCGGGGCCGCAGGATAATTATTGTTGCCGTTATTTTTACCATGATTGTTTTTTTAACCGGGTCAGCTTTTTATTTTTTTCGTCTGAAGGCGGCAAAAACAGAGGGAATAAGATTCCGGCATGTTGAAACCATAATAATTGCTTTCGTTTTGCTTTTTATCAGCTACCTGGTTGTTTTAAATATTTCAAAAAGTGAGAGGGAAAGAAATGAGCAGATATTTGCAAACAATGCCATGATGATCAGCAATCTGGTCAGGGAGGAAATGCTGAAAACAGAACAGGCGATCATGAACCTGGCTGGTTTCTTTGAAAACCAGGAACATGTAACCAGTGATGAATTTGAATCGTTTGTGGCACCGGTTTTAAATTCCACTATGGCAAAATCATTTCATTGGATGCCTAAGGTTCCCTGTACACTCCTGAACCAATTTGAGGGGGAGATTCAACGTGAACAAATTCCTTCTTATCGCATTCAGGCCTCTGTGTGTGATACGGAAAGCCGGAATCCGGGAAATGGGATGTACTTTTATCCCATACTTTATTCAATGCCTGCTGATCATTATCAAACATATACGGGAATTGATATGGCCTTGTTGCCACCATTTGAAGAGGCAATTAAAAGTTCAACAGTTACAAACCTGAACTTGATGATGGGCACACCCTTTCACGATCAACTCCAGACCCAAACAGGCTCTTTTCTTGTGCTGTCGCCCGTTTTATCAACCCGGCAAAACAGGATCATGCGCAGTTTGCCTGATAAATGCGAGGCTGTTTTAGGTTATGTTGCTATGGAAATTGATTTTGCTGACGTACTGCAACTGGCATTTTATAAACACATAAATTTCAGCGAGTATCTTGTTTCAGAGCTTTTTGATCTGGCTGCTGATGAATCCCCTGTTTTTATGGCCTCCTCCTCCGATCATGGTTCTCACCATAACACTTATATTCCTCATTGGCATAGCCGCAGGGAGTACCTCAGTATTTCACCAGTTTTTATGTTTGGCAGGGCATATGCAATTGTAAGTCACTCAAAGCCGGCATTTCATGCAGATTATCCCTTGCGCAATGCCTGGATTGCAGGCGTAGTTGGTTTGATCGGTGTAATGGTGTTTTCGGCAATCACCTGGTTCTGGCGAAACCAGCAAAATATTTTGAAAAAGACCATCGCCTCCCGCACAAAGCAATTGATTGAAAGGGTTAAGGAATTAAGTGCTATTGAAGGCATTAACCACATATTAAATACCGGCGAGCCCATAGATAGTATAATGGATCACGTTGTAAAGAACTTGCAGAAAGCCATGCAATTCCCTGAATCAGCTTTTTGCCAGGTTGAGCTTCGTGGCATGGTATTTAGTACCGGAAACACATCCGATAAACCCGACAAGGTTTTTGAATCAAAAATACACATGTTTGGTAGAGAGATAGGGAAGATCATAATTGAAAATAATTCTGAGAAAGAGGTTTTTGTTGAGGAAGAGAAATTCCTGGGCCAGGTGGCGCAAATACTTGGCAGTTTCCTCGAGAAAAAGGAAATTGAACGGGATAAGGAAAAAGCAGATCATGCGCTTCAGGATAATCTTGAATCGCTTCGCCATGCCCAAAGGATAGCAGGCATGGGAAGTTGGGAGTTTGATCTGGTAAGAGGCATCACACAATGGTCGGAGAATAATTACAGGATCATGGGTTATGAACCTTTTGAGATCACACCCACTTTTGAACTGTTTAAAAGCAGGGTTTTTCCTGAAGATATTAAGGTGATTGAATCCAGTTTTATTGAACTGCAAAACACACTTGCTCCAATTACTTATGAATTCAGGGTAAAAAAAGATGATGGTTCGGTTATATGGCTCGAGAATTATGTTGTTCCGGTGGTTGAAGGCAAAAAGATTGTGGCTTTAAAAGGTGTGAACCTTGACATTACCCAACGCAAATTGTTTGAAGAAACACTGATCGAAGCCCGGCGAAGGGCCGAAGCCGGCGATCGGCTCAAATCGGCTTTTATGAACAATATCTCGCACGAAATCCGTACCCCGCTGAATGGGATTCTTGGCTTTGGCCAAATGATGGCGCAGCCGGGCCTGCTAGAATCAGAAAGGGTTGAATATTTAAAAATTTTGAAAACCAGCATTGATCGCCTTATCAACACGGTGACGGACTATATGGATATTTCACTCATTGTTTCAGGCAACCTGAATGTAAATTATAAAGACTTTGCGATGAGTGATCTTTTGCTCGGCCTCAAACAGGCATTTGCTCCGGAATGCCAAAGAAAAGGGCTGGAATTCAGTTTGATTGTTCCGCCTGAATCCTCTAAGCTGGTGGTGCATTCCGACTGGGAACTTCTTAAAAAGGCCTTAACACATCTGCTGAACAATGCCATTAAATTCACCAACCTCGGAAGTGTAAAATTTGGGTTCGGTATGAACGAAGGAGAAATTGAGATATTCATCAGCGATACAGGCATTGGCATCGAAAAGGAGTCCCTGGAAAGGGTGTTAAACGCTTTTGTGCAGGAAGATATGAGGATTTCCCGAAACTATGAGGGCAGCGGACTGGGCTTATCCATTGCCAATGGAATAATCCGGAAACTTGGAGGTGAATTGAAGCTTGAAAGCAGGAAGGGCGAAGGAACTACCGCCCGCCTTCACATTCCGGCTGCAAAAAGTGAAACGACCGGGCAGTTCAATCCGCTCCCGGAAAAAGCCCGGAAATCACCAACACAGCCATTGATTCTGATCGCCGAAGATGACATATCAAATTACCTGTATCTTGACGTGCTGTTGAAAAAAACGGGTATGGATGTGTTGCATGCGAAAAACGGATCCGAAGCTGTTGGGTTGTGCAAACAGCATCCTGAAATAAATCTGGTGCTCATGGACATTAAAATGCCGGTAATGGATGGGCTGGAAGCTACAAAGGAAATTAAGCAATTACGACCGGAACTGCCAATAGTTGCAATCACCGCTTACGCCCAAACCGGCGATGAATCAAGGATATTGGCTGCCGGCTGCGATGCCTACCTTGCCAAACCGGTTCAGATGGGCGATCTGAAAGAAATGCTGGATAAGTTTATATGATACGCAGTGAGCTAACTGAACAGGTTCAGGATCATGTGATTAAGGAAGCGATTCATTTTGCCTCCACTACAAATGTTGAAGCATCATCGGTATTTGAGCGGGCCTGCATTTCCGGAAATTTGAACAGGCTTGCGCTTTAAGGAATAATAAACTACTTTTACGCCATATTTGTGTATACGGAGCCGGTTGAAAAACCAATTCACACATATAGACGGATAACCCTTTGATTTAATCCTGGAGCAATTAAATGATTGTTGTTGATCTGATTTACAACCTCGCTGTACTTGTTTCGGTTAGCGTAATAGCAGGCTTTATTGATAAACGTTGGCAGCGGTCAACCTCATCAGGCCGCATCATTCAGGGAATGCTCTTTGGTCTGGTAGCCGTTCTGGCCATGATGAACCCCTTTATCGTTTCCGATGGGTTGATTTTTGACGGCAGATCGGTGATACTGAGCCTTTGCGCAATGTTTTTCGGGCCTGTTTCCGCTGCCATAGCCGCTGCCATGGCATTGCTCATGCGCCTGCATATAGGAGGGGTTGGAACCATCATGGGGATTTCAACTATTTTATCTTCAACCATCATTGGCATTGCATTCTTTTTCTATCGCAGAAAGCACACGATCAATATGAATGCTATGCACCTGTGGCTTTTTGGCATGTTTGTGCATGCGGTAATGGTGGTATTTATTTTTACACTACCGAATGAACTCCGGCTGGTTTCTTTTCAAACACTGGCCCTCACAATTTTAGGCGTTTACCCTGTTGCCACCGTGCTCACCGGAAAAATCCTGATGGATCAGGAAGAAAACTTTATTTTGCTTAACGCATTGAAGCACAGCAAGGATCAGTACCGTTCGCTGATACAGGAAATGCAGCAGGGCCTTGCAGTTTTTGAAATTGTGTATGCCGGCGATGGCAAGGTTGAAGATTATCGTTTTGTGCTGGTCAATCCAAATTATGAGAAGCTTACAGGCTTGTCAGAGAAAGACATCCTGGGTAAAACCATTCAGGAGGTGTTTCCCCGGACCGAAGAATTCTGGAACGAACGCTTCGAAAAAGTAGCCCTGAGCGGTGTGCCTGAATATTATGAAAATTTTTCCCTTGAACTCGACCGGTATTACGAAGTGGTAGTGTATTCACCCCGTAAGCATCAGCTGGCTGTAATTCTTTCCGATATAACCGAAAGAAAAGGCATAGAAGCAAGGTTGCTGGCGGCTAAAGAGCAGGCCGAAGCCGGCGACAGGCTGAAAACGGCCTTCATGAACAATATTTCCCATGAAATCAGAACACCATTGAATGGGATTCTGGGATTCGGACAATTGATCTCACAACCCGAAACCAACGACAGCACCAGGCAGCAATACCTGGGATTATTGCAGAACAGTGTAGAGAGGCTAATCCAGACTGTGAATGATTATATGGATGTTTCACTCATTGCATCGGACAACCTGAAGGTAAGCTACACCTGGTTTACATTGGATGAGTTTACACTGGAATTGCAGAATCACATAAAAAAGGCGGCATCGGATAAGAATCTTGAACTCTTCATCGAATCACCTGAAAAGAATCTGCAACTTTTTTCTGACAGGGAACTGCTCATGAGGGCCTGCGACCATCTTTTGAATAACGCTGTGAAGTTTACCCGTTTCGGCAGTGTTAAATTCGGATTTGATACGTTTGGCGAAGAAATCAGATTTTTTGTGGAAGATACCGGTGTTGGAATTGCAAAAGAATCGCTGAGCCGGATATTTGAAGCTTTCGATCAGGAAGAAAACACCAAAACCCGATCATATGAAGGAAGCGGCCTGGGGCTGACCATTGCCAAAGGAATTGTGAAACGGCTCGGAGGAAAAATCGGAGTGGTTTCGGAAAAAGGCAAAGGCTCCTTATTTTACTTTCATCTGCCAAAACTTACAAGAAAAATCACAAACGGGATTGATTTGCACGAAACTACATTTGGAGTAATGAGCCACAGGCCACAAATCCTGGTTGCCGAAGATGATGATTCAAGCTATATGTATCTGTGTTCGTTGCTGCAGCAGTCAGAAGTTGACCTGATCCGGGCTACGGATGGATCGGAAGCCGTTCAGGTGTTCAACGACAACCCCATGATTGATCTTGTATTGATGGACATAAAGATGCCCCGGCTCGACGGTCGGGAAGCGGTGAAGATGATAAAATCCATCAGGCAGAAACCGGTCATCGCTATCACAGCCTATGCGTTGAGCGGTGATGAAAGCAGTATTCTTGATGCAGGCTTTGATGCATACATTGCAAAACCATATAAAAGTGAGGCGCTTAAGAAGAGTTTAACACAATTTGGGTTATATTTGTAATCAATTGCCGGATCATGTATTTCAATATTTATTCCATACCAGTTGTTATTGCCGGTCTGATTATGTTGCTGATCGCCATCGTGATCAGAAAGTACAGAAAAATTCCCGGCGTAAACTGTTTTACCATGCTTATGCTGGCCGGTGTGGTTTATTCATTGTTTTACACACTGGAGATTTCAACATCACAGCTGGAACTCGTAAGAGTTTTCTATAAACTTGAATATCTTGGGATCCCTCTCATTCCTGCATTTTACCTGCTATTTGCGATCAGGTACTCCGGGCTGAAAGAAAGATCCGGTGTTCTGCTTATTGCACTTATTTTTCTGATGCCGGCAATTACCATATTCATGGTGTTCACAAACTCCTATCACCATCTTTTTATCAGCGAATCAGCTATTGATTTTCAGGCCTGGTTCCCTTCCCATGTTTTTAAAGCCGGGCTCTTTTACTGGCTGCATCAGGCGTACGCCATCATTGCCTTTATCATCAGCTTTGTTTTATTCCTGAAACTTTATGTTGTGTCTGCACCTGTATTCCGCAAACAGGTAGGCATTATCCTGCTGGCATCTGTTGTGCCATTTCTGATATATGTTTTCTATCTTACCGGCGCATTTCCCTATGGACTTGACCCAATTCCGTTTGCATTTGCCATAGCCGGCCTTATCGTTTATGCCGGATTGCATTTTTTCAGGCTTTTTGACCTGACACCACTTGCCCGCAACCTCCTGTTTGAGAAAATACCCAATTCAGTTGTAATTTTTGACGAACACTCACGTCTGGTTGATTTTAACCAGGCAGCGGCCATACTTTTTCAGCTTTCAGCGAAGATGATCGGAAAAGCCAGGATTGATGTGTTTGCACAACACCCTGTTGTGCTAAACCTGCTCGCTAAGCCCGTTTCTGACGAAGTGGAAATACTGCAGCTTGAGATCAACCATGCCACAATTTATCTTTCCTGCAGCAGGTCAATAATTGCCGATGAAAAAAACACCGAAAGAGGCACCATGCTGATCATGCAGGATATAAGCCTTCAGCATACCCTGGAGATCAGGCGCAGGGAAACCGAGGAGAAATTCAGGCTGATTTTTGAGAACACGCCCCTGGGTATGTTGTATTATGATAATATGGGTGTGATCAGGCTCTGCAACGACAATTTTGTTAGTATTATCGGTTCCGGCCGCGATAGGCTTATCGGACTGAATATGCTTCAGTTGCCTGATAAAAGGGTGGTTTCTGCCCTGCAAAATGCCCTGGATGGGAAAAAAGGGTTTTATGAAGGGGTTTACCATTCCGTTACCGCTAACAAGGTTACACCTGTACGAATGTTGCTGGAAGTCATCCGTAACGCTCAGGGGAAAGTTGTAGGCGGGCTGGGCATAGTTGAAGACATCACCGAACGTGTTGAAAATGAAGAAAGGATAAAGCAGCACAATCTGGAATTACAGCGCCTGAACGCAGAAAAGGACAGGTTTTTTTCCATTATTGCCCATGACCTGCGAAGCCCGTTCAATTCATTTCTTGGCTATACGGAACTGATGACGGAAGAAACCGATAACTTCAGCAAAGATGAGCTGAAGTCTTTTGCCCAGGAGATCAGAAAATCGGCTGTGGTGTTGTTTGGCCTGCTCGAAAACCTGCTTGAATGGGCACGCCTTCAACAGCAAGCCATTGTTATGGATCAGAAACCCTTGAAATTACAGCAGATAATCGCTCAAAGCATTCAGGTGTTCGAGAAAGCTGCCCGGGGCAAGGAAATTGAGATTGTAAACCTGGTAAGCGGATCAGTGATCGTTTTTGCTGATGAAAAAATGCTCTCTTCTGTTTTTCGAAACCTGATCTCAAACGCCGTGAAGTTTACCAAACGCGGAGGGAAGGTGGAAATCAGCGCTAACTATACAGGCAACGGGATGGCAGAGGTGAAAGTGAGCGACACCGGAGTAGGTATTCATGAAAAAAATATGGAAAGGCTTTTCAGGATTGATCAGAAATCCAGCACCCCCGGTACCGAAAACGAACCAAGCACAGGTCTCGGCCTGATACTTTGCCGCGAGTTCATCGAAAAGCAAGGCGGCAAAATATGGGTGGTTAGCAAACCCGGGCTTGGATCAGATTTTTGTTTCAGCATTCCTGTTAAAGATGAATTGTTTGATTAAACTTGTAGCAGAACCATTATACCAGAAAGAATGGAGGAACAAACCAAATATATACTGATTGCCGAAGATGACCAGATTGGCTTTTTGCTGCTGAGCAACTTCCTGAAAAAAGCCGGCTATTCAACCATAAGGGCTGTGAATGGCAAGGAGGCGGTTGACCTTTGCCACGAAAATCAAATGATTGCAATTGTGTTGATGGACATCAATATGCCGGTAATGGATGGCTTTGAAGCAACGCGCATCATTAAATCTTTCAGGAAGGATTTGCCTGTGGTTGCCGTAACTGCCTACACCATGGATAATACCAGGGAGATTGCCAGCGAAGCAGGCTGCGACGACTACTTGCCGAAACCGGTAGATAAAACCGTATTGATTGAGATGATTGAATCACTGGCTCCCGGTTTGGGAAAGCCAATCTGATTTGGCTTCCCGTATTGCGGAGCGTCGCATTGCTTTTGTTATATAATTTGTCGGAGAGGTTATGAACATTTTGATTTTACTTACTTTCTTTAGTTTCATCGTGTATCTTTACATGGGGATATACCTGTTTAAGCTGGATAGCAAGTCGGTAATCAACAGATTGTTTTTTGCAGTTTGCCTGAGCACGGCTCTGTGGGCGCTTACATTTACATTTATGCAAATGGCAAATGATGCAGAAACCGCGTTATTGTGGAGACGGCTATCCACTTATGGATGGGGCATTTTATACAGCCTGCTGCTTCATTTCTTCCTTGCATTCACCAAAAAGAAACAAATCCTCTCCAAATGGTGGTTATATCTTCTGATTTATATCCCTGCCTTTATTTTCCTGTACAGGTACAGTTCCGATGCCTATATCAATGCCAGCATCATGACGAGAACCGATCTTGGATGGATTTTTATTGAACCGGGCCCGCTTGTATGGGCGTATGCGTTTATGGCATTCTATACGTTTGTGGTGGTTTTCTCTATTGTGTTAACCTGGCGCTGGGGACGCAGTTCAACGCTTAAACGCCAGAAAAAGCAGGCAAACCTGATCGTTGTAACTCTGATGATAGCGCTGATTGCCGGCGCGCTGACCGATGGTGTTTTGCCGGCAGCAGGAATACACGATATCCCTCCTATGGCTGTTGTGATCATACTCATTCCCATGTCGGGAATCTGGTATGCCATCAGGAAATACCGCTTGTCTGCTTTTTCAGATGAGTTTGTTTCCGACGACCTTTTCCGCACCATGGGAGAAGGTTTGCTCATGCTGAACAACGAAGGGAAGATAAAACTTGCGAACACCTCAGCGCAAAACATTTTGGGATTCAGGGAAAAAGAATTGCTGAGCGAACCTGTTGATTTCCTTTTTGACAACACAAGGATGTCGTTTGAGTTGTTGAAGCAAAAGATACAATCAAATAAAGACTACTACAGTTTTGTTACCTCATTATTCTCGAAAAACACAACCCATGTGCCTGTTTTGCTATCGGCAACCATGATGCGCGATCAGTGGAACGATCCCCTGGGCCTGGTTTGCACTTTTCAGGATATCAGCAACAGGGTAAAAGCAGATCAGAACCTTGCGCACGAAAGAGCTCATTTTGAACACCTGTTCAACAGCGCGCCGGTTGGGATTGTCCTGCTCGACAACAACGACCATATCATCAACTGCAACAATGAATTCACCCGCCTGTATCAGTTTACGGCAGAGGAAGTTATCGGCAAGCCGATCAACAGTCTGATTGTTCCGGAGCATTTGAAGGAGGAGGCTTCGGGAATTTCAAACCGAATAGGAGACGGTGATACAGTTTATCATGAAACCATAAGGATGCGAAAGGACGGAAAACTGGTTCATGTTGCCATCACGGGTAAGCCAATCATTGTTGATTCAGGCCAGATTGCGATTTATGGCATTTACCAGGACATCAGCGAAAGGAAACTGGCTGAAGAAGAGTTGAAGCACAGGCTGGAGTTCCAGGAAAATGTGGTCAGAATCTCAGCACGCTTTGCCTCTGCCCTGGATGTTGACGAGGCAATAAGCGATTCCCTGGATGAGATCGGCAAGGTGAGCAAGGCCGACCGGGCGTATGTGTTTTTATTTGACAAAGGATCAGAAACAGCAAGCAATACACATGAATGGTGCGCCGAAGGCATTGAGCCCCAGCAGCAAAACCTGCAGCAACTTCCTTTGAATTCCATGCCCTGGTGGATGGATAAACTGTACAAAAACGAAATTATTGAGATCGCTGATGTGGCTTCATTGCCGCCTGAAGCCGAAGCGGAAAAAGCATTGCTCGAATCGCAGAACATCCGGTCACTGCTTGTTTTGGGAATCAAAATTGCCGGAACACTCACAGGTTTCATCGGGTTTGATTTCGTGAATCAACCAATGAAATGGACTGACAGCAACCTGGCCACCCTGAAAGTTACCGCCGAGGTCATTGGCCATGCACTGGAGCGTGCAACGTTCAGGCAGGCCCTCATGCTGGAGCGCGACCTGCTGCAGGCGCTGATGGATAATATCCCCGATACCATCTATTTCAAGGACACAAAAAGCAGGTTCACAAGGATTAATAAAGCCCAGGCTGAAGTACTTGGTTTGCCTTCTACCGAAGCGGCCATAGGCAAAACGGATTTTGATTTCTTCAACAATGAGCACGCCCAGATAGCCTATGATGACGAACAGCGTTTGTTCAAGTCCGGTAAACCGGTCATTGGCAAACAGGAATATTTTAAAACCGGAGGTACATGGAAGTGGATGTCCGCCACCAAAGTCCCCATCAGGGATGAGAACGGCAACATCACCGGCCTGGTCGGCGTGTCACACGATATGACCGAGCAAAAGAATATCGAACACAAGCTTCGGGTAAGAGAGAGTTTTCTGTCACATCTGAATGAAATCACAAGTACTTCGCTCAAAGCCTTCACAACACCTGATCTGTATCAGCTACTTGCCGATCATATGCATAAACTCCTGTCGTCCGACATCAGTTTCATTACCATGTGGGATGCCGCGAACAGGAGGATTACTCCTGTGGTCGGATCGGGTATATCACAGGCAAGCTTACAGTCGTTTCACGTTGAACCGGGCGAAAAAACCATGACGGAATCCGTGCTGGATGCCGAAAAAGTATTGGTAGCCGAAGATGTTTTCAACTCGCCTTATGTGAGCCCGGGGATTGCAGAACAATTTCCATCCAAGTCCCTGCTCGGCCTTCCGCTGATTGCTTATGGCCAGAAATTCGGGGCCGTATTGATTGGGTTCTCAAAACACCATCAGTTTACAGAAGAAGAAATTGAATTCGGGACGCTGGCGGCCAACCAGATTGCCCTGATTGTTGCCCGAACCAAAATGCTTGAGCAACTTGTTGAGAATGAAAAGGAATTGCGGAAAACCAATGCGGAGAAAGACAAGCTGTTCTCGGTAATTGCCCACGACCTCCGTAGCCCGTTCACTTCGTTCCTGGGTCTTACCGATCTGATGGCAGATGAAGGCGCCGAGGTGGGCTATGATGAAATGCGCGAATTTGCACTCCTCATCCAGCAATCGGCCCGGGGACTGTATCAATTGCTCGAAAACCTGCTTGAATGGTCAAAAATGCAGGGCGGATATAGCGAGTTTAAACCGCAGGAGTTGAACCTTTATCAGATTGTCAACGCTAGCATCAACCTGCTGATGGCTGCCGCGAATAAGAAAGAAATTCTGCTCAGCAACCATATTCCACAGGATATTTCTGTGTATGCCGACCACAAAATGTTGCGTTCATTAACCGGAAACCTGATCAGCAATGCTGTTAAATTCACCAAAAGGGGAGGAGAGATCTCTGTTCACGCTTCTTTGAAACCGGATTCCCGGGTTGAAGTAGAGGTAAGGGATAGCGGAATCGGGATGTCGCAGGATACCATTGATAAACTTTTCAGGATAGATGTAAAAGTGGCCCGGGAGGGCACGGAAGGGGAAACCAGTTCCGGCCTGGGGCTGATCCTTTGCAAAGAATTTGTTGAAATGCACCTGACTTGTCCCTTTTAGTGCGGTGATTCCAGTTTGGCAATTAGTTCCAACATTTTTGGAGTTGGTTGGGCTTTGA
>ERZ869909.1148-NODE-1148-length-22749-cov-3.601579_pt1 | contig 22749 bp, 22 predicted proteins | sample MGYA00520892_ERZ869909 | MGnify/ENA primary metagenome ERZ869909 (study PRJEB32215, sample SAMEA104723947) | bioreactor metagenome | biome: bioreactor; feature: anaerobic bioreactor; material: water | place: China | collected 2015-03-12 ... | reverse complement strand
TAATGGTTCCCAAAGCTTTCTCATTCAAACGTTCCACTTCTTCACCTCCTCTATATCAAAAATCCCAGCGTTTCCGCAGAATCTTTGTACCAAACTCAAACAAACCGTCAAATAATAACCCAAATAGAATAATCCATAAAGTCCATGCAAAGATTTCATCCATATGCAGATAAAGTTTACTTAAATGCATCGACTTACCGATACCATACCTAGGTTGTCCTAATACTTCAGCCATAATCGCCACTTTAAAACCCAAACCCAAAGCGGTCTGACTCGCCTGAAGAAAATAAGGTAATATTGAAAATACATAAACACTTTTAAATCGGTTCCACGACGACTCTGGATATAACTTTAAAACATCCAGCCAATCAGCCGGAATCGCTCTAACACCCGACTTAACTGACTCAAAGATGATGGGAAAGCAAATAAGAAAAATGATAAGCAAAACTGCTTTTTCACTTCCAAGAACAATCAGTAAGACAATCATGTAAGAAATATTCGGAATCGTTTTTAACATCGATGCAATCGGTGAAAACAAATCATCAATCCATGCACGTTTAGCACACAGATAACCGAACAATAAACCAACGACTAGTGATAAACTATATCCTTGCATCAAGCGCAGAAGCGTTGATGATAAGGCCAAATAAAACGATGAACTGTTCATTTGCTGAACCATTTTGGTAGCTACTGAGTGAAGTGAAGGAATTAGAATACTGTTATCGACAAGAAAGGATGCGATGCCATAGAGCATCAAAAGTATGAGCATGGATAGAAATCTTCTTCGCTTCATCTCTTCACCTCACCCTACGAAATGAACTATACTGTGAACATTATAGCACATGAATGATAAAATGTTCACGAAATTTCTTGATTTTAGTCACAAAATAAGGTGAAATTTTTTGTGTGTTTTTGATAAAACTTAATTTAAATGAACGTATCAAATGGATACCATTAAATACAAAAAAAGTTGCAACGATGAAGTTACAACTTTCAAAACTCATTATGGCAGCAAATAACTTGCCGTATCATTAAGATTAAATAATTCAAGAAACGCTTCAATCTCACCGAGAACAAAAGCTGCAGGTTGAATCTTCACATTCATTCCTTGAAGTGCTTTCACACTCACTGCTGATGAAGGAAGTCCAAGAGTCATCGGATCAACCGCATCGATATCACTCTTTAACTGAGAAGAATCGTTCAAAGCCGCTTCTAGATAGAGTTTCATTCCGTTAAGTTGGGCATCGATCTGATTTTGATATAACTCATATCGGGATGCCTCAACAAAAATTGCTGCTTGAGGGTAATTGGACTTACCCGTAACTTCTTTCCATTGTTCTTGCATATCGACTACCACACGTAATTGGGAGTGATTTGCAAGCGTGGCTGTAAGTAGAGGCTCAGCAACCATCGCCGCCACTGCATTTCCACTGAGCAACTGAGCAACAGCATCATTGACACTAGGTGCAAAGTTAGGCACAAGATTTAATTCAAATGAGTCCTTCACTGTATTAAACACACGCTGAGGAACTGCATTTTCTCCAAACAAAGCAATAGTTCCCTCTTCACGCAGGGCTTCCTCATTTTGAGCAATGATATAGAGGTTACCCCATGTGGCAATACCCCACAGACGATACGTCGTACTTCCTTTTGAAATCAAGGTAACTCCAAGGTTAATCGGAGCGAGAATGACGTCATACTGTGGATTTGGATTGACGAATGCGGCGGTCAGATTATCTGTACCACTCACAAAGGAGACCACATGCTTCTTATCCTTCGCCACTTCAACCAAAGTTAATGCGGGTGCTCCCATTGGGGCAAGAAACTGAAGCTGTACTTCTTCTACCGGCTCTGGCTTTGTACAAGCAGCAATTGAGAAGATTAAGAAAAGAGCAAGGATGAGTTTAACTATATGTTTCATCGTTTTTCCATAACCTCAACCTGAATATTTTTAATAAAGTCATTAATGGAAATGGTTGCGGAGTCCTTGCTACCATAACGGCGAACATTGACCGTCTGGTTTGCAACTTCCCCATCACCAATAACCACCTGGATCGGAACTTTCTTCACTTGAGCTTCACGCAGACGGTAGCCAAGTTTCTCATTGCGCTCATCCACACTGACTCTAAACCCTAGGTTCTCCAGCATCTTTTTCAGTTTACCCGAAGCTTCTGAATGAAGCTCTGGATTTACCGGTAAAATGCGAATCTGATTTGGAGCAAGCCAAAGTGGGAATGCACCACCATAATGTTCGATTAAAATCCCAATGAAGCGTTCAACAGAGCCATAAATCACGCGATGAAGCATGACTGGGCGTTGCTTGCTACCATCTGCCTCAATGTAAGTCAAGTCAAAACGCTCAGGTAAGTTCATATCGAGTTGAATGGTTCCACATTGCCAAACGCGTCCCAATGAATCCTTAATATGGAAGTCCAGTTTTGGACCATAGAAAGCCCCATCTCCTGGATTAATTTTAAATGTCTTTCCACTGGCCAGACAAGCGGCTTCAAGAGCTGCTTCAGCTTTATTCCAAACCTCAATGTCACCAATGTATTTCTCTTCCGGACGAGTAGATAGTTCAATGGAATATGTTAAACCAAATATCGCATAGAAACGATCAATAAATTCAATCAAACGAACGACTTCACTTTCAATCTGTTCTTCTCTCATAAAGATATGAGCATCATCCTGAGTAAAGTTGCGAACTCTAAATAAACCATTTAAAGCACCACTGGCTTCATGACGATGGACTAAGCCTAACTCACCCACACGCATTGGAAGATCCTTATAGGAATGAAGTGAGTTTTTGTAAACAAGAAGTCCACCTGGGCAGTTCATAGGTTTTATCGCAAAAGTACGATCATCAAGTTCAGAAACATACATATTCTCTCGATAGTTTTGCCAGTGCCCGGATACTTCCCAAAGTTCCTTTGATAACATAATCGGCGTTTGAATAAACTGATAGCCTTCTTTGACATGTTCATCCCACCAGAAATTCTCAAGCAAATGGCGAAGAGTCATACCATCCGCCAGCCAGAACGGAAATCCCGGACCATATTCACTAATCATAAATAAGTCGAGCTCTTTTCCAAGTTTCTTGTGATCACGTTTTTTCGCCTCTTCAAGCAAGTGCAAATGATCATCCAGTGCTTCCTTGGTATCAAAGCAGATACCATATACCCGTTGTAACATCGGGTTTTTAGCATCACCTTTCCAATAGGCACCCGAAGTTTTAAGCAACTTAAAGTGCTTCAGCTGTTTCAAAGATTCAACATGAGGACCTCGGCATAAATCCATCCAATCCCCCTGTTTATACACACTGATAACTGTGTCTTCTTCGTTCATCTGCGAAATTAGATCAATCTTATACTTGTCATCCGCAAACATTACCAAAGCTTCTTCCTTGCTTACTTCCTCGCGAACAATTCGCTTTCCATCCTTGGAAAGCTTTCTCATTTCTGCCTCAATCTTTGGTAAATCCTCTTCACGGATAACCTCACCGTCAAGGTCAATGTCGTAGTAGAAACCATCTGTAATGACCGGCCCGACCCAAAACTTAGCTTCTGGGTACAAGCGTTTGACTGCATGTGCCATTAAATGGGCACATGAGTGATTCATCACACTCAAATCTTCATGTTCTTTGATGTTAATCATCGTTTCACTCTCCTTTTAAATACAAAAGACCCTCATCCAAGGACGAGAGTCTCGCGGTACCACCTTAATTCACATCCCGTGGATGTGCACTTGCTCTGTTAACGCCAGCAACGGAATCTATTCGTAGATCCAACTCCGAGGTGGTAACAATCCGATCTGTCATAGAACTTTCACCAACCGTTCTACTCTCTACATCCAAATCCAGATGTCATATCCTCATCTTCGTTTTCTCTATCATTTAAACGTATCCGCACAAAAAAGTCAACTGAAATCACTTGTTTATACTAAAAAATCCATAAGCCTCTTGTTATCATTGTTTTCTTGTTTTATCATGTAAAAGACGAAACCGAGGAAAACATGATGTATATTGCCAGACAACCGATATTTAATCGACTTCAACAGGTTTATGCATATGAACTACTATATCGCAAAGATGCAACTGCCAATCATTACCAATCAGAAAGTCCTATCCTTTCAACAGCAACCGTTGTCAGTGGGCTATTCGAGTTAAAGCAACATCACCTCATTGATTCTACTTTGGCTTTTATCAATGTGGACGAGGAATTTCTTTTCAGTGATGCATTGTTACTCATACCACCCACGATTCTTGTTATTGAACTCCTTGAAAACATTTCTTTCTCGAATGAAGTAGTCTCTCGAATCCGACACCTAAAACAATTAGGTTATCGGATTGCTATGGACGATTTTAATCAGGACTTACCTTCACTTCCAATCCTCGATGTGTTGGATATTATCAAAGTGGATTTACTTTCAACACCGATTGAAAGTATTACACAAACCATCGAGTATGCAAAACAAAAGGGTATATCTCTACTCGCTGAAAAAGTTGAAACTCCCCAACAATACCATAGTGCCAAAGTATCCGGATTTGACTATTTTCAGGGATACTTCTTCTGTAAACCCGAAATTGCCGGAAATATAGATAATCCAAAAGCAAATGTTCAAATCTATCTTCAGATTATGCTCGAAATTCAACATGAAGAGCCATCCATCCAGGAGATTGCCAGATTGATTGAATCTGATGTTACCCTGGCATATCGTCTACTCAAAGTTATTGGTAGTCGCAGTATACAAAATCAATCCATTATAGCAGCTATTATGCGTGTTGGCCTTCTTTCACTCCATCGATGGATCTACTTGCTTATGTTACAGGATTTGACTCAACACAAACCACCTGAACTATTACGACTGGCGCTATTTCGAGCACGATTTTCAGAACAATTGGCAAAACAAACAATATTGTCAATGGATGCTTCCAAAATCTCGCTGATGTGTCTGCTTAGTGTTATCGATGCCATTATGGACACTACGATGGAAGAAGCACTTACTCCATTAAGTCTCGACCAAAATATCCATCAGGCTTTAGTTCAGCATACAGGTCCTTACTCAGACATCTTACACTTAGTCGTAATCTATGAACAAGATAGCAGCTTAATTGCTGAATATATATCAAACCTAAACCTCAATTCACAGATACTTGTTGAGTGTTACATTCAGGCAATACAATCAACTGAGAATCTTTATAACCAATTAAAAAGCAGTTCACTTTCTTAATGTGAGCTGCTTTCTTTAATGATTTAGATAATAAAGTTTCCATTTTCAAATACAACAACTTCCTGCTGATCCTGCGTGATACCAAGAACACTCATATCTTCACTACCAAACATGAAATCCACATGTTCCATGGAGAGATTGACACCAGCTGCCGCAAGTTCCTCTTCACTCATATCATTTCCCCCTTGAATATTCATTGGGTAGGCACGACCAAGAGCAAGATGGCAGGATGCGTTCTCATCGAAGAGAGTGTTATAGAACAGCACATTACTTAATGAAATTGGTGAGTGATACGAAATCAGTGCAACCTCACCAAGATAACGGCTACCTTCATCAACACTCAGTAAATTCTTTAATGCGCCTTCTTCTTTCTTCGCAGTATAGGAAACAACTTCCCCGTCCTTAAACGTCAGAGCAAAGTCTTCAATCAGACGTCCCTGATAATTCAGAGGTTTTGTGGCTACAACCATTCCATTAACTCCGGTTTTCTTAGGCATCGTAAAGTTCTCTTCTGTTGGTAAGTTCGGATTAAAAATCACACCATTTTGAGCTTTCTCACTTCCACCTGCCCAATGATGACCTTTAACAAGTTCAACATTGAGATCTGTTCCAAGTGAGTTTTTAAAAATCAGACGTTCAAAATTATACTCATTCAACTTCTTATTGTATGTAGATAGACGTTCATTGTGTTCTTTCCACTCTACAACAGGGTCATTGTCATCTTCGATTCGAACAGCCGCTAAAATCGCATCCCAAAGCTTCTCTACTGCTTCTTCAACAGAAACTTCTGGAAAAACCTTGGTCGCCCAAGCCTCCGTAGGAACAGAAACAAGTGACCATTGGGCTTTATTACCCATCATATACTCACGATAAGATTTAAGTGCCTTCTGCATTTCAATCTGAACTTCCTGAATTTTTGATGGATCCACCGATGCCAAAAGACCTGGGGTCGGTGCATAGATATTTAGTGCACATGCACCCTGATCCATGAAATACTGATACTGATTTTTGATCCAATCAGGAACCACCTTCAACACATTGACATCTGCCTGTTCATAAGTGATCTTTGTTATCGGATCATCCGACCAGCGCACAAAGACATATCCGGCTTGTGCCTTATAAGCTTCTTCGACGACCAAACGTGCGAAGTCCTTGCAATCCGTTGTAGTCGTAATGACAAGCATTTGTCCAGGTTGAACATTAACACCTGTCTTCACAGCTAACTCTGCATATTTTCTTAATTTATTCAGATTCTTCATATCTACCTTACTTTCCATAGGATACCGGAAGCATCGCAGCTCCGATGAGTCCAGGTTCATTTAGCGAAGCTGTAAAGAAATCAACTTCACGCATCCCAACATGAACTAAATCACGGTAATAGGATTTCATTTGTTCAAAATATAGATCCTTGCTCTTCGTGACGCCACCACCAATAATAAAGGCATATGGATCACATACATGAGAAATAGCTGAACACATCATGGCAAAGTCGTAAGCCATGGTATCGACGATTTCCAAAGCTACTGGGTGATTCTCCTTAACAAGTTTAAACAGTTGAGCCGCACTATCAATGCTAGGATCAATTTTTTCGCGAGCTATACGAATCAGTGCATTTCCACTGGCTTCATTTTCAACCGCTCCGACATTTAAATGATTGTACTTCTTACGATTGCGATCAATGATGATATTGCCGATTTCACCCGCATGACCAAAACGGCCGGAAACAACCTTTCCATCCACAATAAGTGCTCCACCGATACCCGTGGATTGAGTGATGTAATAAACGACTGGTAAGCCTTTTCCAGCTCCCACAAGAGCTTCAGCAAGACCAGCCACATTAGCATCATTATCCACATAGGTAGGAAGCGAAAATTCAGCTTCCAGCATTTTTGCGATTGGGTATTGCTCAAATCCAGGTAGATTTGTGGCCATAATCATCTCACCTTTTTGGGTATCAACAGGTCCTGGGACACCTAATCCAATGCCACTGCATGACTTCAGATCATCAATCTGCCGAATACAATCGATCAGATTCTCCATGACTTTTTTTGGACCTTCCTGAGCATAGGATGGACTTTTCACCTCTTGGAGGATTTCGCCGAGTTCGTTAACTTTTGCTACGCGGACGTTTGTTCCGCCTAAATCAACACCAATGTACGTTTTCATGTGCTCTCCCTTCACGAATTGTTACAGTTATTATTTAACGTCAACAATTTTCATCATATTTGCAGTGCCTTCACCCGTTGGGTAACCTGCGGTAATAATGACTTGCTTGCCAACTTCAATGCCATAATTTTTCGCAATAATGCTCGCTAACTCATCATCGTTTGTTAACTCATTTTGAATATCTGAGAAAATTGGAATCACACCCCAGTGAGCTTCCAACTTACGCTGAACACTTTTCGTGAATGTGACTGCGAATATCGGTACTGGAGGACGGAATTTCGAAATTCGTCGAGCCGTAGAACCCCCTTGAGTAAAGGCAACAATTGCCTCCACTTCATCAAGATTCAATGCTGAGTTACACACCGAACTACCGATCGCATCCTGAACAGTACGTGCGGAAGATTGAATTGCCTGATCCAAACGTTGGCGGTAAGGCAAAATTTCCTCAATACCACGGGCTATCGTATCCATGACGGTTACAGCTTCAATTGGATAGTCACCCACAGCACTTTCACCTGAAAGCATAATACAATCAGTACCATCCAACACAGCGTTGGCAACATCACTTGCTTCAGCACGTGTCGGCCGAGGATTGGCCATCATGGACTCAAGCATATGAGTTGCTGTTACCACAGGTTTGCCAAACTCATTGGCCATGGCAATGATTTTTTTCTGATAGATTGGAACCAGCGATGTGCTGACTTCAACACCCAAGTCACCACGGGCAACCATTACACCATCGGATACTTCAAGAATCTCTCTTAAGTTATCCATACCTTCCTGATTTTCAATCTTTGAGATAATCTGAATTTTAGGTGTTCCCTCTTCAGCCATAATTTTACGGATGGCTAGAACATCTTCCTTGCGGCGAACAAATGAAGCTGCAATAAAGTCCACATCACTTTGACATCCGAAACGGATATCCGAATCATCTTTGGCAGAAATAAACGGCATCGATAACTTAACATTTGGAACATTGACACCTTTACGGGTTTTAATGACTCCAGGATTTTCTATGCGGCAAGTTAGTTCACTCCCTGTATTCTCCAATACAGTCAGACGCATTTTTCCATCATCAATGAGAAGAAAATCATTGGCACGGATATCATCGAACAATTCAGGACAGGAAATGTGGAAACGTTCGTTGTTTCCCACGACTTCATCCCGCACAACTTTGACAATATCGCCCTTTTTAAAGTTGAGTGCTCCATTTTCCATGATACCACAACGGATTTCAGGTCCTTTTGTGTCCATCATCACAGCTAAATTAAATCCAGTGTTTTCACTTACCTCACGGATATTGCGGATACGTTCTGCATGCTTCACATGATCTTCATGTGAAAAGTTTAAACGGCAAATGTTCATTCCCGCAACAGCCAGTTTTTCAATCATTTCCTGTGAATCACTTGCAGGACCAAGTGTACAAATAATTTTTGTCTTACGAATTGGTTTCATTATTAAGTTCTCCTTTATACGAGTCGCTCATGAAGAGCAAAAAATGGTTTGCGAGATTTCTTCGGCAAAGCCAATGCTTCTTCGATTGGCAGTGAAGTAATTTCATTGTTGAGGATGCCTACACAGTGTCCACCGATACCTGCAACAAGCAGTTCAACTGCTTTATCACCCATACGTGTGGCTAAGACACGATCAAAGGCCGTGGGCGAACCGCCTCGCTGAATATGGCCAAGTACCGTTGCACGACCGGAAAATCCTGTCGCTTTACTGATTTTTGTTGCCAGGCTATCAACATCCGTGATTTTCTCACTGATTACGACAATCGCATGTCGTTTCGCCTTTACTTGTTCATAATAGCGAAGTTGTTCCAAAACCGTCTGTTCATCATATCCTGTTTCAGGTGTAACAATAATTTCTGCACCACAGGAAAGGCCTGAGTAGATAGCCAAATCCCCACAGCGATTCCCCATTACTTCAACCACTGAACAGCGGTGATGTGAACTTGATGTATCTCTCAGTTTATCCACACATTCGATGACTGTGTTTAACGCAGTATCAAATCCGATGGTAAAGTCTGTGGATGAAATATCGTTGTCAATGGTACCAGGCAATCCGATACAATTAACACCTAGTTGGGTCAACGCCATCGCACCTTTGTATGTACCATCACCACCAATAACCACAAGAGCTTCAATTCCATGAGAGTTCAAAATCTCAACAGCTTTCTTTTGGATTTCAACATCCTTAAACTCAGGAAGTCGGGCACTACCAAGAATTGTGCCACCCTTAATCATAATGTCACTGACACTGCTTCGTGTTAATGGTTCAATATTGTTCTCCACAAGTCCTCGATATCCATTGTAAATGCCATAGACCTCAAGCCCGTGGTAGAGTGCACTTCGTGTGATCGCTCGAATCGCCGCGTTCATCCCTGGCGAATCGCCACCTGAAGTTAAAATACCTATTTTATTCACTACAATCGCACCTCATTTCCTATTTATCATACCATTTAATAGTGTTGTTGAGAAGAAAAATCACTCTTTGCGACGGTTTGTTCCGGACAACTTTCGCTCAACCGCAAGAGCTGAGATTCGCTCCATGATTCGGATTGCTTTCATCTCTTCCTTTTCACCCTTCTGATTGTAGGTATAGTGATGACGCAGTGTTTTAAAATCTTCGTTGCTCGAAAACCAAGTGGGTCGCTTATGTTCAAGACGATCATTTAGAATGGTCAGAAGCACCTCATCCCGAACCCAACTGGTCACACTTTCTGCCCCGAGATCATCCATAAATAATACATCTGCTTTCTTACACTTTTCAAGCAACTGATTTAGTTCATCTCTTGAATCCAGGTATCCTTTTAATTTGGAAATCAGTGAAGGCACATGAACAAATGCTACAGTCTTTCCGGATTTTGCCACCATATTGGCAACACAACCAAGCAAATAGGTCTTACCAACTCCCGGATGCCCATATAAATAAAACCCCTTGGCATCAGGCTGACGTAGCCATCGGGTAAATGCGTCCACAAGAAGAAGATAGTCATCAGACTCCTGATCCAACTCCAGGGAAGCGAGTGTAAGTGTTGCCCAATGTTCAGGCATATCGGAAATGACAAATTGACTCAAGTGTGCCTTCTTCTCTTCTTCTTTCCTTGTATAACGGCACTTACTGATTTCCGTTGTAAGTACATCATCATCCATCAACAGCTCAAGTGTTGCACCTTTTGTACTCTGACGGCACATATGCAAACCTGTACAACCATCGCAAAGGCGCCTGTTTTGCACCCAGTTACTGAAACGCTGAACATACTGCGCTATAAACTCATCATCGACGCCAAAAGTCTTTTGGAAGTCTTTTACTTCGTCAAACTCAATGACCTGATTGAGAAGCAGTTGACGAGCCTGAAGCTGTTCTTTGGTAAGTGTCACTGTTATTGAAATTGGTTTCATTTGAGCTCTCCCTTCTTGATATTTTCAATGATGGATTGACGGTCAACCGACTGTTTGTCCACTGATTCATCGACTGGTATCGATTCTTTACTTTCATTTTCTGATTCATTCCACCATTGCGGCAACTCATCTTTTCGACTCGATTTCTTCTTATTGATCGATGCATACAGTGCATCCCTTGCCTCTTCTTTATTTTTCACCTGAAGACGTACAAGTGTGGATGCAATTTTCTCAACATATGGCCGAGAAAGACGCATATCATTTTGTGTTAATGCATAGTCTATCAAAACGTTGACCACTTCAGGTGGAAGTTTCATTTCCAGAAGAAGATATTCAATTAATCGTTTATCTGCGGCACTCACCGAAATGCCATGTTGTTTGGACTGAAGAAAGGCGACACTATTGGCCATAAATGGATCATCCGGAAGTGTTGTTTCCTGTATTTTTATCTCACGCATTTTCTTTTTCAGTTTTTCTACATCCAACCATTTGTCTTTAAGACTCACACACCTGGACACCAGCACTTGCATTTTCTCTTCGTCGATATTGTACAAGGTCCCACCTTCTTCAATAATCCGAATATTTTCTGCCGTTCTTGCTTCAATTGGAAACGCCAATGCTGAAAAATTGCGAAGAAACTTAGCCGTATTAAACGTGATTTTCAGATGCTCATTAGACTTTTGCTTTTCAGGCTTGATTTGCTGATAGGTTGTTTCCTTCTGATCATCCCAAGAGGATAAGATGGAAGATGAGAATGATTGACTTACGTTAGTGAAAGAATCAGTGGATAAGAACTCTTTGACAAATCGATGCTTGAGCTGATCAAATGATTCCCTTCCCATCATTTTATAATACCATCTGCCCAGTACCTGATGGATAAGAGCTGAGGCAATCGGCAGAGGTGGTAAGCACTCATAAAGATAAAAGTTTCGTGTTCCCTGCAACTGATGGAAGGTTTTAATTAGAAACGCCTGTTCACACTTTTTTCGTGCAACAAGAAGCTCATCAATTGTACAATCAAGCACTTCACATAGTCGTTGATGTGTATCAAATTGCGGTTGAAGCAACCCTTCGCTATTTAGTGTCAAATAAAAGGCTACAGCCTGAGAACCAATCAGCGGTTGATAAAACCACATTAAAGATTCAACACTCTGAATGCTGATTTCACTCACACGATTCACTTTATAACTATCTTTAGCTACAATCATTTCTTTCACCTTCTTTATCTACAAGCTGATCGACCAACTCATATAGTCGTTCAAGACTTCCCTGATTTTCAATAACAACATCCGCTTTAGCTATTTTATCTTCCACGGACATCTGCCACATCAGCATATGTTCAATCGCTTCCAATGACATCCCACGATACGATTGCAATCGCTTGATCAGTACATCCCTCGAAGTTACCACCAGCCATGTTTCATCAAACTCATGCTGCCAGTTCACCTCAAACAATAAGGGAACTTCACAAAAGACGACTGCCGACTCAGAATGCTGGTCCATAAAATCAAAAAGCCTCTCTTTAACACGCTGATGAACATAAGTTTCGACTTTTTTCCGATTATGCTGATCTTCTAGAAATAGTTGCTTCAAGCGGCGCTTATCAACCTCTCCGTTCAGAATAATCGATTCCCCAAACCATTCAACAAACCTGGCTTTCAAACGATTATCCTGCTGATACAAATCTTTGACAATGGCATCCGAATCCGCAACATAAAAACCACGTGATCGCAGATACTGACTCACAGTACTCTTTCCACTGCCGATTGATCCGGTTATCGCTATTTTTTTCATTCCTTCACCTTCTGACACTGATTGCAAAGATACGTCCCTCGACCGCAACAGCGAATTTTGATAATTGGAGTCCCACAAACCGGGCATGGCTGATTTTCCTTCATATGCACCTGCAGACTTAACTGAAAACGTCCACTGACACCCAAAGAAGAGGTGTAAGATCGGATTGTGGTTCCACCTAAGGCAACTGCCTGTAAAATGACATCCTTGATTGCCACAACCAGATGTTCGATTTCCTTTAAACTTAATTGCCCAACACGGGTTGACGGATGAACACCGACACGAAAAATAACCTCGTCTGCATAAATATTACCAAGACCTGCCACATGGGACTGATCTAACAGAAATGCTTTGAGTCGCAGGTTTGACTTGGACATTCGCATGTGTAACCACTCTGCAGTCACATCGTTGGGTTCAGGTCCCAAATGGTTTAATCGCTGATCAACCTCTTCCGGTAGTAACAGTTCAAAACGTCCAAACTTACGTGTATCGTGGTAATGCAACTGTCGGCCATCATCCAAATCAAAAACGACATGGGTGTGTTTAGAGACTGGATGTGTGGTCGGGTACACATAGAATCGTCCTTCCATTCGTAAATGAACCATTAAAACAACATCTTCCAAGTGGTAAAGTGCATATTTCCCACGTCGACGAAACTCGGTAAACGATTTCCCAATAATCAGATGTTTAAACTGCTGTGTATCCATCGCTACGATTTTCGGATAATATACGGTCACATCCTTGATTTTCACACCAAATAACATGGACTCCAATGTACGAACTACGGTTTCAACTTCAGGTAGTTCAGGCATCGTTATTTCGCCTCATACCAGTTTTTGCCTATCGCATAACTGACTTCCAGTGGTACATCCAGTTGGACTACCTGACTCATAGCATCAACGACCATTTGGGCTACTTTTTCAGCCTCATCTTCTTTTACCTCAAAAACAAGTTCATCATGCACCTGAAGAATTAGTTTTGCGGAAGTCGCTTCAATGGCTTTCTCTACTTCAAGCATCGCAAGTTTAATCAGATCCGCAGCACTACCCTGGATTGGTGCATTCATTGCGGCCCGTTTACCAAACTCGCGAACCGAGTACACTTTGTCAAATAATTCATCAATTTGTCTTCGTCGATGAAACAGTGTAGTCACATACCCATGATTTTGAGCAAAATGAACCGTTTCATCCATATACATTTGAATCTTCGGATAGGTAGCGAGATAGGTTTCAATAAACTTAGATGCCTCCTTGCGTGAAATATTCAATTGAGCAGATAATCCAAAATCTGAAATTCCATAAATGATACCAAAGTTGACCGCTTTCGCACTTCTGCGCATGAGTGAAGTTACTTCCGAAGCCTCAACACCGAAAACATCCATCGCTGTTTGTGTATGAATATCAAACTGATGATTAAATGCATCAATCATGGTTTCTTCCTTTGCCATATGTGCCAAAACCCGAAGTTCGATTTGTGAATAATCGGCTCCCAAAAGAACATACCCTTCCTTAGCCACAAAAGCTTTACGAATCTCACGAGTCTCTTCTTGTCTTACGGAAATGTTCTGCATATTTGGATCTGTAGCCGATAACCGCCCAGTCTGTGTAGCACATTGATTGAAAACAGTATGTATTTTTGAATCATCAAGAACAAATTTTTTTAAACCTTCCGCGTAGGTACTATACAATTTCTGATACTTTCGATATTCCAGAATAGGCTCAATAATTGGATGTTTTCCCGCAAGTGATTCAAGAACATCTGCTGATGTTGATCGTTTTGAACCTGCCTGAAGACCCAGATCATCAAAGAGAACTTCTCCTAACTGCTTAGGGCTATTAATGTTAAATTCTTTCCCTGCAAACTCCTGAATTTCTTGGGTCAATCGATCTATTTTTTCTTTGGTTTTGATGGCAATTTCATCAAATACCTTCTCATCGACAGAAATGCCTTCCTTTTCCATACGATACAATGTCTCAATAAGAGGACGTTCCATATCCTGATAAAGAGATAACATCTCCTTATCCTGTAACTCTTTCTTTAAAGAGGCTACTTTTTCAAAGGCCATCATGGAAAATTTGCCGGCACTTTCAATTTCATTTTCCTTCAGATTCGTGATACCCCACTCATCTTTTACCTTATCCAATGAAGTCAGCTTCGTGTCATTGATAAATGCCAGCAACATCAGATCATCCTCGAAATGTTCTGCCGAAAGATCCAGCGTATCCGCAAGATGATAAATCAGTTTGATATCAAATGCATTTTTTCGTTTTTCCTTAAATAGCTTTTTAAACTCATTATTGATTTCATTCAACTGAACATAACAGTAGCTTTTTTCATCAGCCAAAATAAAGCCCTCACACGTTGCACCATACCCTTTAAAGGTTGGTTTGTATGGCAGCACAAAGAGATCATCCTTTACCCACGAAGCATCAAAGAAGACATCGGCCTTGCTCGATTCTTCTTTATTACTCATAAAGAGTTCCTGGACCATATTTTCCTGTTGTCGAAGTTCATACTGACGGAAAAACTTGATCATCCCTTCAAAATTTGGCTGATGCCATAAATCATCCAGTTTAAAATCAATCGGTACTTCCGTATAGATGGTAGCCAGTTCTTTTGATAATTTAGCTAACTCAATATTGTTCTCTATATTTTCCCTGAGTTTTCCCTTAAGATCACTTGTATGCTCCAATAGATTCTCCAATGTTCCATACTCTTCAAGAAGCTTCATCGCAGTCTTTTCACCCACTTTTGGAACACCCGGAATATTATCTGAGGCATCCCCCATCAGTGATTTTAAGTCAATGATTTGTGAAGGTTTCAGATGATACTGATCCAATAGAACTGTTTCATCGACCTCTTCCATCTCACTAATCCCTTTTTTCATCAATAACACCCGTGTGGTCTTATCAATCAACTGAAGCAAATCACGATCTGAAGTTAAAATCGTGACCATCACATCCGGATACATCTTTGCCACAGTACCAATAATATCGTCTGCCTCATACCCTTCAATTTCATAGCGCGAGAAGTTGGATGCATCCAAATAATCGCGTACCAGCTGAAACTGATCAATCAGCTCCTGTGGTAGTTCTTTTCGTGTTCCCTTGTATGCGTCATAACGGTTGTGACGAAAGGTTTTTGCCTTACTGTCAAAGGCAAACAAAACAGCATCCGGACGTAAAATATCCAATGCCTTATTTACCATATTTGCAAACCCAAACACTGCATTTGTGGGTTGATTAAATGATGTCTTCATAGGTCTTGTATAAATCGTTGCATAGAATGCACGAAAAACCATGGAGTTTCCGTCTACGAGTAATAGATTTTTCATAAGTCAGCCTCCTGTTTGTATTGTATCATATCTGTCTGATTCTTTTTAAAAAAACCCTGCAATATAGCAAGGTTATTCTGCGATTGCTTCGAGGATGGAAAGATTCTCATACATAATCGAAATATAGTTTTTGTTACCTTCCAAATCGTTTTGTGTTAAGGTATGAAGATTATGCAAATTGATCTGAGTCAACTCCAATTCGTCCTTGATATCATTGTAAAACTCTCTTAACTCTTCAGATAGATTAGGTTCAAATGCAATGTACTTGACTCCATCATCCACAATTCGCTGCTTAATGATTTCCAATTGTGCACCACTCGGAATGACACCATAGCGTGATAATATAATTGGGTAAACCGAAACACCATAGGCTTTCTGCCAATTGCCGAAGCTTGGCGTTATCGAAACAAACTTGATATCCTGACGGCGTAGTTTCATAATCTGATATTCCGCATCCAATCGAGCTAGTTCAGACTCAAGCGATGAATAGTTTCTCTCATAGAATGTTGCATCTTCAGGAAACGTTTCCACAAGCCAATCCTTGATGATTCGTGCCATCGATGTCATTGCAACAGCATCCATCCATACCACCGGATCCTTCTCATAGGTATCAATGGTATCAAAGACAATGCCTTCATAATAGGAAGATTCTAGAACAACCTCACTATTCGATACCATGATGGTGGTAAAACGTTTAAAATCATAAATCGAACTTCGTGAAGACAAGTCAATCAAGTCAACCCGTGCACTCCGGATATCACTACGATACATTTCCATATATGGCTCAAGTAGCCCAAGGGAAAGAATCAAATCAATCTCATCCAGCATCTCATCAAAATCCTCATTCATGGTAGCCCGCTGTATAATCGGCCCTTCCGATAGATTACACAAAGTTACCCGATCCTGGGCAATCCGTTCAACTAAAAATGACACAGGGTATGTGGTGGTGCATACCACAGGCTTTTGCGATGAACAACCCGTTAACAGCGCAGTAACCAAAAAAATAGTCAAACATAGAACAATTCGCTTCACGTGGTTCCCACCTTTCCAAAAAGAATTATACCATACTTCAAACAATAAGAAAAAGATGGAAATCACTCATATTGAACTTTGTCCATATGCTCCCTGTGGTATCTGATAAGAACACGAATCGCCATAAACCCAGGAACGGCAATGATAATACCCACAGGACCAAAGAGAATTCCTCCGGTCAGAATTGAAAACAGAGTCCAAAGTGGTGGAACATGACTGTTTTTTGAATGAACAAAAGGTCCGATGATGTATGCATCAATATCCGCAAGAATCGCAATTCCGATGAGCAAGGCAACTACATTTGGAAATGGCAGATATAGCGCTGTCACTATCCCGATTCCATTGGCAACTGTTGCTCCAAGGTAAGGCACGAGTAAGCCAATCGATGTAAGCAATCCGATAATCAGCCAGTTTCGATGCCCAATCAGATAATACAGAAGACTATACTCAACCAGCTTAATCATCATAAGTATGGCCAATCCCCGAAAATACACGGATACTTCCTTGTGAATCCGATAGATAATTTCATCATAACCCTCTTTTATATCCTTCGCTAACCTTAATGTCTTCTGAGTTAACGTATCATACTGATGCATCATATACATTGCGATGATAATCGAAAACGTCAGGGTTGTGATAAAGCTAAGTGCATTGGCGATGATTCTTGGGATAAGACTCGTTAAATCAGGTATGAAATTGCTCAAATTATCAATCGAATCCAACAGAGCATCATTTAAGGCAATCATAAATGGTGATAGATCACGGTCAATGGTCTGACGATACCAATCAAACACCTGATTGACTGAAAGTGTAAGCGACTGGATGAAACTTAGAAAATCTACGTATAACCGAGGTAAGATTAAGGTTAAAAGATAAAATAAGCCCACAAAAATAATTAGTAGAGTCAGTGGTACACTCACCTTTTTTGATATTTTCTTTCTGGATAAAAAGCGCAACCATGGATTCAATAGATACGCAAACAGAAAACCCAAGATAAATGGTGTCAGAATTCTTCGAACCTTACTAAATAGCATCAGCCAAAAAGATGTACTGATTGAAATAATGTACACGATTGTAACAATCATCAGTATCTTTAATAAAAGTGGCATCGCATCCTGCCTAGACCACGATGATTTTAATGTTGCAAAGAAACGTTTCATAAATTACCTTCTTACTTGTGTTGATACCAACGCAATTTTTCACTTCGACGGATTTTAGATGTCATATCCAGAAGAATCTGATTATAGGTTATGTACCATCCATAAACAAACACGGAGAGCAATATGGCTAAAAGCAAAGTTGGAAATACACGGTACGTCATCCAGTCAAAGAAATGCCAATCGGTTACCAGTGTCAGTCGCAGCACAACAAACAACACCCACTCCTTTAAAAATAATGTAATAAGTGCTAGTGTGATGGTCTCAAACATACTTTCCGAAAGATGATTCGACCATTGTTTTGCCACAAGCATAACCGTTACATACACCAGCGTTAACTCAAACATCTGTTGAAATAGCAGTAAATCATAAAGAAATCCGAGACCAAGAGCCAGTAGCATCGATTTTTTAAATGAATACGTGCGGGCACAGTAAATCATAAAAATAAACATCGTCGATGGAATAAACACAAATCTCATGGATGAAAAATCAATGGGCAAAAGGGTCATCAAGAGTAAATCAAACAGGAAAACTGCCCCAAAAAATAACAAATGAATCATGGTGTTACCTCTTGGTCTACGACAGCGCGTTTGACCACAAATACATAATCAAACTGATAAAAGGAGGCACTTGGTTTAACGAGGATACGCAATCCAATGGCATTGGTTAACTCCTGAACTTCAGATACTTTACCGACCAGAAGTCCTGCAGGGTAAACACCACCCAAACCTGAAGTAATGACCGTCATCTCGGGAAGGATTGCCGAACCTGTATCAAGCAATGTGACCACAAAAGCTTCCTGATTGCGATCATAACGCTCGAGAATAGCTTCCGCGGTTGTGGAGGGTGATGTCTGTATTCGCACGGCTACCTTGTGATTGGGACGTTCAGTGGTTAAAAGTCGAACCACGGAGCTGTTGGCGTAAACTTCACTTATCTTACCAATCAGACCTTTTGAACTTGAAACCGCCATATCAACTTCCACACCGTCATTTGATCCAACGTTGATCGTCAGTGCTGAATTGAAGACATCATAGGAGCGTACCATGACAGTCGCCGGTAATAAATCAAACTCATTGGATGCCAGTTTTACAGAAGACAACTCTTTAAGGGCTGCGATCTGACGATATGCCTCTTCCAGTTCTGCTTTGTACAGAGCAAGCATATCAAGGTCCTGTTTTAAACGATCATTCTCATCACGTAGTTCATAGAATCGAATAATATCATCGAAAAATCCCGTCACTGAGCGAATAGGCTGCTCAATTAAAGAAAACCTTACCATGGAAAAGAACCCATAACTTGCATTCGATAGCATAGCGATGGGTTTGCTTGTTCTTAAAAAACCGAAAACAATTACAATGGAAAGTCCAATTGTAATAGCTATTAAAAGTACTTTTTGAAATACGGATAGACGTCGCATAAAATCACCATCTACATTATACGGTGAATTGTCTTACCTTTCAATCAATTATCATGTTTTGACGAAGAGAACAATATCCTGAGTCTGTCACAATCAGGTGATCCAATAGCGGAATTCCCATCAGTTGTCCGACTTCATTTAAAACAGCCGTCACTTCAATGTCTGCTTGACTCGGTGTGATACTACCCGATGGGTGATTATGAATAACAAGTAAACGTGAAGCACTTGATTCTACGGCTTCCCTGAAAATTTCCCTTGGGTGAATCACACTTTTATCCAATGTACCCACAAACAACGTTTTATAGGAAACAATCTGATTCTGTGTATTCAGATAAATGGCCATCAGATGTTCCTGATGCTTGTATCCAACCTCGCTTTTTAACCAATGGATCAAAAGTTCAGGAGAGTTCATCACATTTTTATCCATCATCGAACTACGCAACACCCGCTTGGACAACTCAAAGACGGCCATCAGTTCCATCGCTTTGGCTGTTTTGATACCCGGAATCTGCATTAGCTGAAAATATGAGAGTCGAGGAAGCTGACTTAAAGATTGAACCATGCGCAAAATCCGTATCGATAAATCGAGCACCGACTCACTTCGGGTACCACTTCGCAAAATAAGTGCAAGCACTTCTTCATCACTCAGACTTTCAATTCCGCTGATTAAGGCCTTTTCCCTTGGTCGCTGATATGGTGGTAAATCCGCCATTTTTACTTTCATTGACTACTTACCCCATTGAGCACTAAATCCTGGAAACTGAACTTTACCACTGGCAGAAAAAAGAATCTTGATGATGGCAGCTATCCCTGCGCCTATAGCCACATACGTCAGCATTGCGGTCGTTGTTATCATGCTCTTACCTCCTTTCACTTTCTTATAGTAAAAAAGCGAAGCTATTCCTACTCACTCAGTTGAATAACTTCACTTATTTCATCCTGTAATCGTAAGGCCAATTGGTGAATCAAAACAAGATCCTCACTTTGCTCCCATTGGACACATTCGAGTATTTCACTGCTTAAAATACTTAGTTTTACAATATGGTCATGCAATTTCTGATTCATTTTAAAACTCCTTTTCTTCAGTCTATTGATTTTACTTTAAAGTGTCAAGATACCATGAGATTTTTATTTCTTTTCTAAGTAAAACTTGCTAAACTAAACATAACAAAGGAGATCCAAAATGAATCAAAAACTATCAAAATCTGAAAAGATTTCCTACTCACTTGCAGGTTTAGGACAAAACATGATTTACAACTTCTCTGCGACGTACATAATGATTTTTTATACGGACATGATGAAACTGCTCCCGGCCGCCGTGGGTACACTGATGCTTGTGGCACGTGTCTGGGATGCCATCAACGATCCAATCATGGGATCGATTGTTGATAATACGCGGACCCGATGGGGAAAGCTTCGGCCTTATCTGTTTGCGGTCCCAATTCCGATGGCAACCTTTACCATTCTCACTTTTTTTACTCCGGATGTAGCGATGTCTACCCGACTGCTCTATGCTTATGTGACTTACATTGCCTGGGGTATGATTTTCACGGTGTCAGACGTCCCTTACTGGGGATTGTCTGCTGCGATGACACAGGATTTAAAAGAGCGTATGAGCCTTGTCTCGATTGCTCGAATCTTCTGTAATCTTGGGATGGCCATTGCGATTGTCGTACCTCCGCTGATTATAGACTCCTTTGATGGAAATGCCACAGGGTATCTGGTTTCTGCCATCTTTATGTCTGTGATTGGTGGGTCTTTGTTTTTCCTCGCTTTTTTTAAAACCAAAGAGCGTGTGAGTGATCATCAGGAAAAAACTTCATTAATCCAAAACTTCAAGATTGCCCAAAAGAACAAACCTCTCTTGTTACTTCAATCCTCAAGAATGCTCGGTGCTTTTCGGATGGGACTTGGAGCTGCAGGCACCTATTTTGCCAAGTATAATTTGGGCAACGAAGCGTACTTTTCTCTTCTTGGAGGGATACTCATCGCCTCAATGATTGTGGCCATGATGATTACGCCCTGGTTCCTCAAGTACTTTACAAAGAAGCAGGTATATATGGGAAGCCTTGTCTTTGGAGCCATTGCCCATTTGCTTATGTTTCTTATTGGCTATCAAAACATGGTCCTCGTCTTTTTCTTCCTATTTCTTGCCGGTATGTCCATGGGGGCAAACGATGTTATCACCTATGCGCTTGTGGGCGATTCTGTTGATTACCTTGAGTTTTATACCAAACGTCGATATGAAGGCGTCTGTTTCTCATTGCACACATTTACAACGAAACTTCAGACAGCTTTTGCTACCTTTGCGATTGGTCTTGTATTGACCTATGTGGGATTTATAGAAAATACCGCTCAAAGCGCACAGGCTCTCAGCGGCATTTTTTGGTTAATCAGTCTACTTCCTGCTGTCGCAAGTATTCTAAGTCTTATCCCCATGTTCTTCTATCATTTCACAAGTAAACAGCACGAGGATATGTTGCAGCAGTTACACGGTTAGAAACATCTTTGCAAACTCAGCAACACCCGCTGCTTCGACTGAAGGTACTACATGGTCCACAATCGACAGAACTTCTTCCTTCGCATTACTTACAGCAGCAGAAATTGCTGCTTTTTTTAACATAGCAATGTCATTATCCGCATCACCTATCGCAGCCACATCCGAAAAATCAATTCCGATGTGCTCGCATACGACATCAATACCGATGGCTTTATTGATACCGACAGAAGCCGCATCAATAAACATAGCTCCGTGTTCAAAGAATTCACACCCCGAATTATCCGGTAGATTTGCATGAAGTTTAATCATGTTTTCCTCTTCACCGGTAAACTGACACTTAAGTGAATCTTCTTTGATATACTCTTCAACCCTTGTTTTAGAAATCAGAACATCAATATTAGCAAGAGTTAGATCATACTCAATACCGCGATTGTATGCATTAGCAACCATGTACCCATCTTGCTCACAGGCAAAATCACAGTTAAACTGTATAGCTAAATCAAGCAGTTCAAAGATAATCTTACGATCAATCCGCTGGGCGTGGATTTCTTTTAACTCACCGTGATCATAATGTAAAATCTGAGCTCCGTTACTGGCAATAATGTACCCGTCAAACTTATCCAACTCAACGAGTTTGGCTACATGATAAGCTCCCGCTGCGATACGACCGGTCGCAAGCGCTACTTTAACACCCTGCTGCTGAAGTGCAA
>ERZ869909.1146-NODE-1146-length-22808-cov-26.078571_pt1 | contig 22808 bp, 20 predicted proteins | sample MGYA00520892_ERZ869909 | MGnify/ENA primary metagenome ERZ869909 (study PRJEB32215, sample SAMEA104723947) | bioreactor metagenome | biome: bioreactor; feature: anaerobic bioreactor; material: water | place: China | collected 2015-03-12 ... | reverse complement strand
AAAACAACCGCCTGCACATAAACACCGCCCACTGGCCCGAAGGCCTGTACATCCTGCGCCTGCTCACCGATGGCGCTGTGCCGTTAACGGCTAAGGTGATGGTGGTGAGGTAGCGAATAATGGAAAATGGATGATGGAAAATGGATGATGTAAAATGTATCCTCTCAATTAGCAAAATCCCCACATTTTACATTTTCCATCATCCATTCAACATCTAAGTGCTACTTAGTGATCTCAGTGCCTCCCGATAGCTATCGGGAGTTGTGGAAAGGGACGAGGGGCGAGTGATAAAATCCATGGAAAATTGATGATGCATCCCGATTTTACGAAGCCAGGGTATAGCAATACCCAACCCCTTTGATGGTGCGGATACTGTCCAGGCCAATTTTTCCCCGGATTTTGTGAATGTGAACGTCAATGGTGCGTTCGCCAACAATCACATCATCGCCCCATACTTTTTCAAAAATTTCGTCGCGTGAAAACACTTTTTCGGGTTTGGATGTAAGCATATACAGCAAATCGAATTCTTTCCTGGATAAACTTATCTTTTTCCCCTGCCTGATCACAACAAACTTTTCGCGGTCAATGATCAGATCCTTCAGTTGCAGGATCATTCTCGAATCCTGCCCATCACGCTCATCGCAACGCTTCAGCAAGGCTTTGATCCGGCTTATCAGCACCCGCGGGCTCACAGGTTTTTTAATATAATCATCAGCCCCGGCATCCAGGCCTTCGATCTGTGAAACATCTTCCCCCCGTGCAGTGAGAAAGGTGATGGCAGTATTTTTCAGGGCATTAATTGACCGTATCGCCCTGCAAGCAGTAATTCCATCCATACCGGGCATCATGATATCGAGGATGATTAAATGCGGTTGGTGTTCTTTTGCTGAAGCAATTGCATCCTGGCCATTACTGCAGGTGAATACATTGAAGCCGTCGCGACGCAGATTGTAGCTCAGAAACTCGATTATATCGGGTTCGTCATCAACAAGCAGGATTGTGTATTTTCCCGGTTCCATGCCGCAGTGGTTTTGCAATTAACAGCGCAAAAATAAATACCTGATATTAACTGCCCGTAAACACAATATTAAATAATTGTGTCCTGATTCGTTTTGAAGTCACTATTTTTGCAGGAAGTAACAACACATTATCCCATTATGACAAAACCCATCAAAATACTGGATCACAAAAAGATAAGAAGCATATTGCACCAGTACGACCAGCGCGTGATCTTTGAAAAAACCAATATTATCCCCCAGGAATGCGAATTGTATAAACACCTGAAAGAGTACGTTGAGTTCAGGAAGATATCCAGCAAAGCAGTGTTGGGGATTGATATTTATCAGTATAGTTCATACGGTGAGTTTGAACAAACCCTCATTCCCTTCCTCTTCAAAAAAATGCTCCACACCACCATTGAGCTTTGCCTGAGCCATCATCCTTTCATTTTTCAGAAATATTCGCGCCACATCATGGAGAAGAATTTCATCAGCACCGGCGATGGCGGTTTCCTGATCTTTGACAACCCCATGCATGCCCTGCTTTTTGCCTGCAATTTTGCAGTGGTTCTGAGGGTTTACAACGCTTTTCACTTTTTCCCGCGGCTGCGTAAAATCATCGGCGGCATCAGCATACGCTATGCCATGACCTACGATAAGATCTACCACTATGCCAACAATTTCTATGGCCGCGCCATCATCAACAATGCGCGCATTCTGGCAAGAGACAACCTGAACCGCTGCCTCATTGATCAACACACCCACACCTGGTTTACCACCAATATTGAAGGGGTTGAAAACCTGCAGGTAATCACCCTTGATGATGTGGTAAACATATTTGAGTTCAGCCAGCCCGACTATGATAAAAGCATGCTGGAAAACACCGATGATAAAATTTTCAGCCGCGAGCCAACCCGCAAAGAAGGCATCATCAATTCTGACATTCTGAAGATTGGCATGATCAGATCAAAGGAATCGGAATTAAACATCTACAATATGCACCTTCAGGTAAGCATGAAACTTTCAAATGATGACGACCCCAGTCAGCAAAAGGTAGTTACTGTGAGCCTTGGCAACCTGAACACAGCCGGAATATAAACAACAAAATATGTCAGTACTTTTTGAATTTGCTATGTTTCCGACCGACAAGGGAGAAAGTGTAAGCCCTTTTGTGAGCCGCATCATTAATATGATCCGCGAAAGCAAGGCTGATTATAAGCTTACACCCATGGGCACTGTGGTGGAAACCGAAACCCTGGCCCAGGCCCTGGCAATCATTGAAAAAGCGCACACCCTGCTCGAACCCGACTGTAACCGCATATACTGCGCTGTGAAATTCGATATCCGCAAAGGCAAAACGGGCAGGATGCTGCAAAAGATCCGTTCGGTTGAAGAAAAAATAGGAAAGGTAAACTGAAGGGTCTTAGCCAATGGTTTTTATGCGGCCTTCGCGTCGGATGTATTCTTCGAGCAAATCTTCGAACGATTTGTAAACGCTGCCCCATTGCCGCCACGGCTCTTCGTGAAATGCATCCAGCACCGGCCCCGACTTTTCAGGGTCGCTTGCATCAAGCACAAGCATTTCCTGACCATCGGTTTGGATTAAAGGAATGAGTTTCGGGCCATGTTCTTCTTCTACATCAGCCAGATGAAGCATCATATACTTTCCTGATCCATGATAGGATTCGTAAATTTCGTACAGGCTCAGAAAATAATTGCTGTTCCATTTCACAGTAGGCAACATATCCTCATCTTTCAAAGTACTGGCATCCCATTGGTCTGTTGCAATAAAACCACCGTCGCAATACAGGTAAAAACGGCGGATGCTCTCATTCAGCTTCAAACCCATGTGTAATTCAAACTCGCGGATTTCGTCTTCGGTTGCCGGAAGGTTCAGAAAACACCTTTCGGGAATTTCTTTGGTCTTTTGGTCAAGCAGGGCAATTAGTCTTTCCATCTGATATTGATTATAGTGTCAAATATTGTTTCTTATTGTGGAATTTCCTCATTTCCGTTTGCATACCTGGCAAACCTGCCTTTGCCCCGCGGATGCACATTGTCGAACCGTGGCCAGGGCCAGCCGCCGAATTGGGTATTTCTGAAATCGCTGATTGCCTGGCGTATCTCCTCGTGCGTGTTCATCACAAACGGGCCATAGGTTGCCATGGGTTCGCCAATGGGTATTCCCTGCAGCAACAGCAAACAGGATTCATCCTGGCCGTTCTGAATGATAATCTCCTGATCCGCATGAACCTGAACGGCCTGATAAGGCGCAATCTTCATACCGGCAAGGTGCAGTTCCGATCCCTGATAAAAATAAAGCATTCTACGCGCTTCAGAAGAAGCCGGGGGAAGCTTCCACATTGCATCTTTTTCCATTTTTATCCTCCAGATTGCCACATCATTGGCCGGATCAGCAGCCCATGAATCCGGAGCGGGCGCCGGTGCCCTGATACCAGCAATGCTGCCTGCGATGACAATCACCTCCGTTTTTCTTCCCAGTGCATCAGTTTCCTGATAAAGAGGGATTTCTTCCGCCCAAAGCATTTTAAAATGTGGCCGGGCAAACTTGGCTGAGGCCGGAAGGTTCAGCCATACCTGGAACAATTCCAGGGGATTTTTACCTTGTTTATCTAGTAGCGGGAACATCTCGCTGTGCTGCAAACCCGATCCAGCAGTCATCCATTGCACATCGCCCTGGCCATAACGCCCGGCAGCGCCGTGCGAATCGCTGTGGTCAACAAACCCCTGTAATACAATGGTTACAGTTTCAAACCCACGGTGGGGGTGGGCAGGAAATCCGGGGACTCTTTCGCCATGATACATGCGCCAGCCATCTTTCACGGTAAAATCCTGCCCAAGGTTGCGGCCGGCCAAAGAAGCATCCGGCCCCATCGCATCGTTTCCCGGTGGGTAACGATCCAGGTGGTGAACACAAAAGATAAAGGGATCGGTGGTTTCCCACATAAACCCCAAAGGCTTGATGTTGATGATGGCTTTGTTGTACATGGCATCAGAATTTTAAAAGAAACCAAAGATAGCAGTTAAACCGGCCTTAAAAAAATTTAATCCGATATTTTAACACATTCGTTACCTGATTGTATTTCAGCCGGATAACAACGCCTGCCCTCATTTGCCAATCATACAAAACAATGAATTTCTACCGGGGAAGCACATTTTTTATGCTGTTTAGTTATCCGTACAAAAAAAATCTTAAGTTTGCCTGCAAGAGAACAAAACCAGAATCCAATGAAAACAATCCCATCATTTTTTGAAGCCTACGTGGAACGTTATACAAACAACGTGCTGATGTGGGAAAAAAAGGATGGCCCTTATCAGGGTCTTACCTACGGTGAAATGCGCAATATGGTACACCGCTTTGCAGGCGGATTGCTCAGCCTGGGTTTAAACGCCGGCGATCGCGTAGCCTTGCTGTCCGAAGGCCGCAATTACTGGGTAATGAGCGAATTGGGCATTCTTTATTGCAAAGCCATATGTGTGCCTTTATCGGTGAAACTGGACGAAGTTTCTGAAGTGCGGTTCAGAATTGCACATTCCGGATGCCGCATGGTGATTGCATCGTCGCGGCAGCGGCAAAAAGTTTTAAGCATCCTCAAGGATCTGAAAGAAATTGAAAAAGTGATCCTGCTCGATCCTGCTGCCGACATGGACGAAAAGGAAATATTTGTTGAAGATGTATTAAAACTGGGCGATGCCTACCTGGAAAAAAACAGGGATACATTTGAAAAAACCTGGCAATCGGTTCAGGAAAACGACCTGGTAAACATAAGTTATACCTCGGGAACCACTGCCGACCCGAAAGGAATCATGCTTACCCACCGCAATTACACCGCCAATGTGGAACAAGCCCAAACCCTGATGCACATTCCCGAAAACTTCCGCACACTTCTTATCCTTCCATGGGACCATGCATTTGCACACACAGCCGGAATCTATTGTTTTATGAGCAAAGGCGCCAGCATGGCCTCGCTGAAGCTGGGCAACACGGCAATGGAAACCCTTAAAAACATCCCATTGAATATTAAGGAGATACAACCCAATCTGCTGATGAGCGTACCGGTTCTGGCCAAAAATTTCCGCAATAATATTGAAAAAGCCATCAGGGACAAAGGAAAGGTTTTAAACGGTTTGTTCGGGTTTGCCCTCAAGGTAGCTTATATTTATAATCAGGAAGGCCACAACAAAGGAAAAGGCTGGAGAATCCTGCTGAAACCCCTCTACAGCCTCTTCGACAAAATTATGTTTAAGAAAATCCGGGCCGGTTTCGGTGGCAAGCTCGACTTTTTTATCGGCGGCGGCGCCTTGCTGGATATTGAACTGCAACGCTTCTTTTATGCCATTGGCATGCCTATGTTTCAGGGCTACGGATTAACGGAATCCGCGCCCATCATTTCCTCCAACGCACCACACAGGCATAAACTGGGTTCTTCCGGGTTCCTGGTTGACAACCTTGAACTAAAGATCTGTGACGATAACGGAAACGCTCTTCCCGTGGGTGAAAAAGGCGAGATTGTAGTCAGGGGCGAGAATGTTATGGCCGGATACTGGAAAAACGAAAAAGCCACAGCCGAAACATTGAAAAACGGATGGCTGCATACCGGCGACCTCGGCTATATGGACAAAGATGGGTTCCTGTATGTATTGGGCCGTTTCAAAAGCTTATTAATCAGCAGCGACGGCGAAAAATTCAGCCCTGAAGGCATTGAGGAAAGCCTGGTAAATCACACGCAGTATATTGAACAGCTTATGCTGCATAACAATCAGAACCCTTATACCATTGCGCTGCTTTATCCGAAAAAGGATGCCCTTCGCAGATGGGTTAAGCATAAAGAACTGGATATTAATTCAGATGAAGGCCGGGAAGCCATGATCAAAGCCATTAACTACGATATCAACCACTATCGCAAAGGCGGAAAAAATGAAGGCGAATTTCCAGAACGCTGGCTGCCCAGCACATTTGCAATTCTTCCTGAAGGATTTACAGCCGAAAACCAGTTACTGAACAGCACAATGAAAATGATACGCGGAAGGGTAACCGGGCGCTACAAGCATTTAATTGATATGCTGTACACCCCTGAAGGCAAAAACATCTTTAACGAACACAACAAGAATGTGCTGAAAGATTTGTTCTCGGGAAGCCAGAAGCCTTAGTGGCAGTAAGGAGCAGGATCTTATTCCTTCCTGATAACTTCAATCGTAAAGTTTGCTGCCAAAGCAGCCAATGCGCCAACCGCAGCCAGTACCGGGGCGAAAATCGCACCTACAACACCTATGGTTACAGGTATTTCCAGATAAGTTCGTCCGTTGTCATCTTTAATAATGATGCGGCTTACATTGCCCTCGTGAATGAGTTGCTTAATTTTTTGCAGCAATTCCTCGCCTTTTACCCTGAATTCATTTGTTGTACTCATTTTGCAGTATTTTGAGACAAAAATAAGGATTAATTGCCCCGGAAGGGCGCCGAAGATCAGGGTAAATTTTCAGAACAGGTTTATATGTCCTTCAAGCATCCGGCGATCATATGCCAGGTATGCTCAATATCGTTGTCGAGGCCTACTGAGAATCGCACAAGGCCTTCGCTCATTCCCATCTCGCGTTGGGTTTCCTCAGGAACCTCACTTGAAGTGCTTTTCCCTGAATTGCTGAAAAGGGTCTTAAAATAGCCAAGACTGACAGCCAGATAACCTACTCCGGCAATTTCCATCCGTTCCATGAATGTAGCTGCGCGTTCAAAGGTTCCCATATCAATGGAAAGCACCCCGCCAAAGCCAAAATCATGATTCATCATTTTTTTCATCAGTTCATGGCCGGGATGATCTGCAAGGCCGGGGTAGTTGATTGCAATACCTGCATCCCTGAACTTTTCAGCCAGATACATGGCATTGCGGCTATGCTGTTTCATACGGATATGAAGGGTGTGAAGGTTTTTTAGGATGCTGGATGAGCGATAAGGATCAAGTACCGGCCCAAGCAACATGGCAGTGCCGTCGTTTACATCAATCAGGGAGGCTATATACTCGTTTGATCCACAGATCGCACCGGCCACGCAATCGTTCTTGCCATTAATAAACTTGGTCATACTGTAAACAGTAACATGGGCGCCAAGCTGATTGGGAGCCAGTATCATGGGCGTAAAGGTGTTGTCAACCATCAGCTTGCAATGATGTTGCCCGGCAATTTCAGCCAGTGCTGGAATATCAGAAACCTGCAGCATGGGATTGGTGACCGACTCGGTGTAGATGATGCGTGTGTTGGGCCTGATGGCTGCTTTTACAGCTTCCGGATTGGTGATATCAACAAAGCTTACATCAATATTAAACTTTGGCAGGTAATTCTTCAGAAATGCAAATGTGCCGCCATAGGTGGTAATGCTGGAAACAATATGGTCGCCGCTGTTTACCAGTTGGAGAATGGCACATGTAATCGCGCCCATCCCCGATGCGGTGATCCATGCCGCTTCGGTGCCTTCCATGGCTGCCAGCGCATCGGCAAGGTATTTATTGCTTGGGTTCCAATGCCTTGAATAAAGGAAGCAACCTTCCGCTTCGCCCTTAAAAGTTTCGAGCATGGTTTTGGCCTGCATAAAAGTAAAGGTGGCTGAATCGGTAACAGAAGGGTTTACATCACCATATTCACCAAATTGGGTAAGGGCCTGAATGCGGGTTGCGGGGTCTTTTATAGTGTTCATGTGTTTGTGTGTTAAGGTGTTAATGTTCTATTGTTCTACTGTTCTATTGTTCAATTGTTCTATTATTCAATTGTTCTAATGTTAAAGCATCTGAGCTGCAAAGTTACAAAATGTAGTTAGAATATTTAATAATGCGACTAATTGTTGAAAATATTTGATAGATTACTTTCGTTATGAAATATAAATGCAGTAATATTGCATATAATGTAATTCAAATGTCTGAAATTATGGAGCCAAACTTACAGATTGATAATACCGACAGGAAAATACTATCTGTTCTCATGAACGACGCAAGGGTTTCTTATCTGGAAATAGCCCGCGAATGCGGAATTTCAGGACCGGCGGTACATCAGCGTATGAACCGGATGAAGGAAGCCGGCCTGATCAGCGGTTCTCAGCTTATGTTAAACCCACAAGGACTGGGATTCATGACCTGTGCCTTCATCGGCATACAGGTAAACCTGACAAGCCATTCAACGCATGAAGAGGTTTTTGAAAAAATCAGAAAAATCCCCGAGATAGTTGAATGCCATCACATCTCAGGAAAATATTCATTGCTTGTTAAAGTTATGACCCATAACAATGAGCACCTGAAAAGAATCATTGTGGAGAAAATCCAGTCAATCCCGGAAATTACTTATACTGAGTCGTTCATCTCACTTGAGCTTGGTTTTGAAAGGCAGATTCCTGTAAATCCTGAACGATAAAAATTCAATCTAAACGCCCTTAAACAAAAGCCGGAACCTGTTGTGAAGGCTCCGGCTTTAATATAGATTCGATGATGATCTTATTGCATGATCAATCGTCTTGATAGCGTCTGCTGCTTAGAAATCAGGGTTACAAGATATACACCAGCATTCAGATGTTCAAGATTTAACTGAATGGGTTCAATACCTGAGAAACGGTCGCTGTAAATAAGTTTTCCGGTCAGATCGGTAATCCTCAGCTCAAAATCTCCGTCAAAACCGGGATCAATAGTAACATTTCCTGATGCCGGGTTCGGGAAAATACTACCGGGCGAACTCAGGCTGTGTTTTCCGATGCCAACGCCGTTATCAACCATTACAACCAAATCTTCTGAAAAAATGCCTTCGCCGCAACTATTAACCCCTCTTACGCGTATCAGCACTTCTCCTTGAAAAGTTTCACTCCAGGCAACAGTTACCTGAGGCCCAACCGCTGTTGTTGAGCCAATTTCAGCAGGTACAAATTCCCACTCATAAGCTGTTGCGTGCAGCGCGCCGGTGGTGGTGTATTCACTGGTGGGTGTATCGGGTGTATATACTGAAACCGGGCCATCGGGCTGGTCGGCAATTCCGGGAATAAACTGCATTGTTACCGAAACATCACCGTTCATGAAAACCTCACAACTTGTGGCCGTATTCAAGGCTTTAACCGTATATACACCTTCCTGATCCTGCAATCCGAAGCCAATTGTAGAACCTGTACCGGGCAGTGTTTGTCCGGTGGAAACGCCATCAAGTAACAATGTGTAATCAACGCCGTTTTCCGATCCGGCAAGGCCGACATCAATACCTGTCTGCCCTTCGCAAAAAACTCCGCCGCCGGTAACCGCAAAATCCTGAGGATAAGAGTTTACAACTATACTCAGGGCTTCACTTGGCTCTCCCAGGCAACCGTTATTCCCTCCGGTGATCGTAAGCAATGCCGTTCCGGTAAATGCAGGGTTCCATTCAATGTTACACACTGTCCACATCGGGATGACTGTGCCAGCCGAGGCGGGGCTTAATTCCCAGAAATAGTCGGTTACATTATCAGTTCCGGCAGACGAGTACTCAGTGGCGCCAGGGTTCTGACACAAAACAGTTTGCCCCGAAGGAGTTCCGGCCTGGCCGGGTTGCTGGCTGATGGCAATGTTTCTAATAGGTGACCAATTGCCATTGCCACAATCATTTATCCCCCGCACTTTTAGCTGGGCACTGCCAAGGAAATCAGGATCCCAATCAATAACACACTGATTCATATTAGGAGTAAGCGTGCCTGCTGAGGCAGGACTTAATTCCCATTCATAAGCGTTAGTACTGGCAATGGGAGCTACACTGAAATTTGACGGGGGCGGACTCTGGCAAAGTGCAGATGGTCCAACTGGCATTACCGGTGTGGAAGGAACTGCGCTTACCTGCATTAACCCGCTTTTTAACTCGATATTTCCCCTATCATTGTTCCAGGCAGTTAGTTTAACATCATATACGCCAGCAGTTGAATAGGTTACCATTGGATTTTGCTGGGTTGAGGAAGATGGGGTTCCGCCAGGAAAGTTCCATTTCCAGTTTGTTGCTCCAACCGATTGATCAGTAAACTGAACCTGTTGGGGTGCGCAAAACTCATTTTGACTAAAAGAAAAATCAACCTGCAAAGGGGGAGGAAGATTAGAAAGCATTACTTTATTCCCCTGTAAAATCTCTTTTGTGTCAACATCTTGTATAAAGGCTACAAGCTCAAGATTGTTTGTTACCCAATGTGAAGCGCGGGTAAAATTTAGGCTTACAATTTGCAGATCACCACTTGAAAAATCGAGAGGTGTACCGAGTGCACCCGGTATCATCAGCCTTAACGCCTGATTTACACTTGACTGTCCCTGCCAGGAAATAGGCATATTGGATTGGGTTAAAGCAAGGTGTACAACAACGTTGGTTCCTGAATAGGCTGCAACCTTTTTAAGAGACAACACAATATTGTAATTATTGCCTGATGAGGTGCCCGCTATATCAATTAAAAATGAAGATGGAATTGCTTCACGCTGCTGGTAAAGAGGAAGAAAAGTGGGGTAAAGGCTTACACTGTTACTGCCACCTACATGCGTCAGTGCGCCATCGAATTTGGAAGTGGGAAAGCCTGTCATACCGTAGTATCCAATCCTTGAAGCAGATGAGGCGTTTGCCAGTGAATCTCCACTGTGATACTTGATTACTGCAACACTGTGGCCATTACTAATCAGGTCGCTGGCGCCCATAGAAGCTCCCGGACAATACTGACACCACAGCCCGGTGCCTATTTCCAGAACAACCATTTGCCTGGGAACTTGTTGTGAAAGAAGCGTTAATGAGGTGAACGCAAGCACTAAGAACAGGTAGATTTTTCTCATTGGTAAATAGTTTTTGTTTTACGGGGTAAAAATACAAAACTCACTCAAAACGCAACACATAGAGTAATCAAAATAGGAATATTTTTATTAACATCCTACATCCTGAGGTAGGAAGCCCCGTTTAAATCAACGATTGCGCCTGTCATGTATTCAGGGGCGTCAAAGGCCAGATAAACGGAAATGCCGGCTACTTCTTCGGGCAGTGCAACGCGGTTTAAGGGGCTTTGGGCTTTGATCGCATCGCCGTGCGGACCTTTCAGCGCCCCGATGGCCATATCGGTTTCAACAAAGCCGGGTGCAACAGTAAACACCAGGACTTTTTTATGGGCCAGCGCCTTTGCCATGGATTGCCCGAAAGAATTTAAACCAGCTTTGCTTGCGCCATAAGCCAGGGCATCGGGTTCGCCACGGAAGGCGCCGCGCGAACTGATGTTGATAATACGTCCGCCTCTATTTTGAGCCATCTGCCTGGCAAACAGGTACGACAAATGAGCCGGTCCCCGAAGATTCAGGTTGATGGTTAAATCCCATACAGATTGCCATTCATTGAAATCCATATCCAGCATGGGTTTTTCCAGGTAAACGCCGGCATTGTTTACCAAAACATTCACCCCTTTTGCAGCAAGCGCTTCGTAAAGTTGCTGAATCTGTTCAGGCCGGCTAAGATCAGCGCTGACAATGCTGTGACCAGCGCCCGGCATGATCTTCAGAAGCGAATCGGCTGCAGCTTTTTCTTTGTGATAATGAATAAACACTTCAGCGCCTCTTTCCGCAAGAGCCAAAGCCGTAGCTCTGCCAATTCCGCGGGAAGCGCCGGTTACCAGACATCGTTTAAGCGTTTTTATGTTATGGGTCATAATGTTATCATTATTAATCCTTGTCATCTGGTGTTTCCCAGTAAATCACCAGGGACTGCAGCAAAAGGCCCTGATTTTCAGCACGCATACTAAAATTACATTTAATGCGGAATTCATAACCTCTCGCTAACATGGCCGGGTAAATGCGTTTTTGATTTTCATGCGGATAAATCAGTTCCTCAAAAACCTTAAACCTGAATCTGCCCACATTCCAGCCTTCAAAAGTCCCGGAAACCACCTGTCCATCCCAATCGAATGCCAGCCTGATTTCAACAATGGCCTTATTGGGTGGTATAAAAGGCAACTCAACCTTCACATTCTGTCCCGGATTTAGCCTCCACCCATCCGGGCCAACGTTGATACCAGCAGACTTTTCTGTCCGAACATCCATCACATAATCAGATACTGCGGGTACTTCTGTATAAAATTCAATCACAGTCCTTTCCTGCGAAAAAACCAGCACTGGCAGAAAAAATAATGCCACATAAAAAATCCGGTTTCTGATTGCTGACACAACCATTGTTTAGCAAAACTTTGGGTTTTACATTTTGTCATTATTGCTGCAGCAAAGCCCTGATAAAACCATCACCTTGCAGGAGCCCATAAAATCCGCTTCTGACACTTTCCTCATTATATTCCTGAACACCGTCTGGAGCAACTCCGGGATGAAAGATCATAAAGGGGACCGGATCGTGCACATGTGTGCGCAGGTCGCAGGGTGTGGGGTGGTCTGGCAATATAGCAATGGCGACAGGCTCGTCCATTTTTTCAGTTTCCTCAACTATGTATTTTACCACCCGTTGGTCGAGGTATTCAAGTGTGCGAACCTTCAGGTCAACATCGCCTTCATGGCCTGCTTCGTCGCTGGCCTCAATGTGCAGATAAACCAAATCTACCTCTTTCAGAGCATCCACTGCGGCTTTGGCCTTGCCCTCGTAATTGGTATCGTACAAACCTGTTGAACCCGGTACTTTTATGGCTTTGAAACCGGCATAGGTGCCAATACCGTATATCAGGTCAACTGCCGAAATCACAGCGCCTGTTTTACCATATTGCTCCATGAAGGTTTTCATCTTTGGCCTGTAGCCAGGCGACCAGAACCAAACAGAGTTGGCCGGATCCTTTCCTGCTGCAATTCTCTTTTTATTCACAGGATGATTGGCAAGCAATGTCTGCGATTTCAGGATCAGTCCGTTCAGGAGTTCGGCTGTTTTCTCACCCTCGCCCGAAAGGCTTTTTACCATTACTTCCCTGAAGGGTGTTCCGGGAACATCATGGGGTGGTGTGCAGCTAATCTGGTTCGAACCACTGTTTAAAACAAATAAATGGCGGTAACTGACTCCGGGATGAAACCTGAATTGCTCACCGGCCAGTTTTTCATTAAGGAAAGCGATCAACTCATGCGCCTCCGGCGTTACGATATGCCCGGCGCTGTGGTTTTTGATCTTTCCAGCCTGATCAATGCAGATCAGGTTGCAGCGCATGGCCAGATCATCACTTTTCAGCTCAACGCCCATGCTGGCGGCTTCCAGCACTCCCCTGCCCTGATATACTTCGTGCACATCATAGCCCAGTACGGCCATATTGGCGATTTCACTACCGGGGGGCATATCGTCGGGAACCGTTTTTAACAGACCACAACGGCTTCTTGCACAAAGCGCATCAATATGAGGTGTGTGCGCCGCCATAAGCGGTGTTTTTCCGTCAAGCTTTTCAATCGGATAGTCAGAACATCCGTCGGCCAATATAATTATGTATTTCATTTCGCTAAAAGATGCTTTTTAAAGTGCTCATACCCATTCTCAAGCAAACCATAATTTTCCTCCAATTCTTCCAGGCCTTCAAGACTGGGAGGGAGTTTCGGATCGAATTTAAGGATCTCCTGTATCTGTTCCGGAAACTTGGCCGGATGGGCGGTTTCCAGCACAACACGAAGTTGCTGGTTGCTGGCACCAATCTGACTTCTGATAAAATGCTGTAAACCCGCCCAGCCCACTGCGCCATGAGGTTCAAGCAACAGCTTGTGATGGTTCCATGCTTTTGCAATGGTGGCTTTGGTTTCAGCATCGCTTACTGAAACAGCAGAAATATCCCTGCGCATTTGTTCCATATCAGCGGGTTTGTGAATGATGCCTTTCTCGTCCATCACCCCTCCATAGAGCGCCACCAGCCTGGCAAGATTACTGGGATGCCCCACATTCATCGCACTCGAAATACAATTGCGCGAGGGTTCAATCTTCTCATAATCTCCCGTGCAAAGAAATTCAGGGAATTCATCGTTCTCGTTCACTGCAATTACCATTCTTTCAACCGGCAATCCCATTTTCCAGGCTATCATACCGCCCATCATATCGCCGAAATTGCCGGAAGGCACGACAAATACAGGTTTGTCATCCAGCGACTTGCGCAACTGCGCCCAGGCATAGAAATAATAAACTGATTGAGGCAACAAGCGACCAATATTAATGGAGTTGGCCGACGACAGGTTTAAACCCTCCAGATCAGGATCGGCAAAAGCCTGTTTGACCATAGCCTGGCAATCGTCAAATTTCCCTTTAATGGCCATTACTTCAACATTTTTCCCCAGCGTGGTCATTTGTTTGCGCTGGCGCGGAGTAACCTCCTTTTCAGGAAACAAGATCAGCACCCTGATGTTATCAAGACCGTAGAAAGCATTGGCAATGGCACTGCCCGTATCTCCTGAGGTTGCAGTGAGAATAAACAATTCCTTTCGATCCATCTCAAGGTAGTGGCTCATAAGCCGCCCCATCATTCTTGCTGCAAAATCCTTAAACGAGGCGGTAGGCCCCTGATCGAGCCGCATCACATAATTACGATCGAAAACATGCTCAAGCGGTACCGGGTAGTTATAAGCATCCTCAACCAATTCCCGCAAGATATGCGAAGGAACTTCGCCGGCCAGGAAAGCATTGAGAATTTCAAATGCAAGCTCCGGATAACTCATGCCGGACATCTCATTTAGCTTTTTATCAAGCAGTTTCGGGATCCTGACGGGCATGTAAAGGCCACGGTCGGGGGCCTGCCCCTGAAGCAATGCATGGCCGAAAGAAACGGGATCAGCTTTATAATTGGTTGAATAATACTTTATGGGATCCATACAAACAATTAATTGATTTTAGCTGATGATGCGCCTCCGGCTGAGAATTCGGGGAATGTCATCGTTACTTTGTTTCCGTCAAGCGTAGTAAGTGCCTGGTCAATATCGGCAATCACATCGTCAGGGTGTTCAAGACCAACGCAAAGGCGTATGAGGTTCGGCGGAATATTGGCCAGTTTACGGCCTTCTTCGCCCTGCTGTGAATGAGTGGAAATGGCAGGAATGGTAGCAACGGATTTGATGCGGCCCAGGTCGGTTGCACGCCAGATACGCTGGAATGCATCAAACACCTTCCGTGCATTCTGAGCGCCACCGTTTACCCGGAATGACATCAGGTGACCGAATCTGTTAACGGGTTTACCATACATTTCATCGTGTTCGGCATCCACCAGGTAAAGGTAATCCTTTGCGAGTTCGTGAAGCGGATGCTCTTCAAGCCCAAGATAATCAACACCTTCGATGTGTTTATGCTGTTTCAGATACTTAGCAACCTTCATGGTGCTTCGGCTGGCAATATCCATACGGTGGCGTATGGTCCGGATGTCGTTTAAGGCAAGAACGGCATTCATCGGTGAAATGTTTGGGCCATTATCCCGGTTGGGAAGTTGTTTCAGGTAGGCGCAAAAATCGGCCTTCATTTCAGCATTATCAATATTGGTAGTAATGTTCTTGCGGGCAATTATTGCTCCTGCAATCCCAAAACCACTGGTAAACAACGACTTGGTTACCGATTGCACAACAATATCGGCTCCGTGCTCAAGCGGACGAAGCAGGGCCGGGGTAGCCACCGTACTGTCGAAAATTGCCGGAATACCATATTTATGCGCCAGCTCAACGATTTTCTTCACATCGAAAAATGCCTGGGATGGATTGCTGGGCATCTCACCGTAAAGGAAGCGTGTATTTTCGTCAATTTTAGATTCCCATTCATCCAGATCGACGCTGTTGATCACGCGCCTCCACTCAATATTGCGCTCTTTCTCCTTGCGCATGGCAAATTGTTGAAATGTGCCTCCGTAAACCTGACAAGTAGCCACAAAATTCATGGGCGCGTTGGGTCGTTTCGGGTCTTCCACCAAAAACTGATCCACTGCGCTCTGAATGGCTGCCATTCCCGAGGCCGTAGCAATGCAGGAAGCATCCACGCCGGCTCCATAACTTTCGAGCAATGCCAGCACGCCCTCCATATAATACATACTCGGATTGGCAATGCGCGAATAGCACCAGGTGGGTATCTGATATCCCAGCGCTGCTTCCATTTCGTCAGAATCACGGTAAGCCTGTGAAGTTGACATGTAAATAGGTTCAATGATTGAGCCCTGGTTGAAGTCAAGGGCTTCCTGCATGCTATAAATGCCATGCACCGCAATGGTATCAAAGCGGCATTTTTTCATTTTGCTGATGTTCTCTTCATGCCATTGCATGGCGCGCCTGGCGGCTTGTTTGTAATGCTCAACTCCTTTGCTTGTCATAAAATTAGAAGTGTTAGTGTTAGTGATGATTTTTGATGGGATAAAAGTAGTAAAAACTTTGATGGCACATCAGAAAAGGATCGCAGCCTGTAAATAATATCATAAAAAATCCAGGCAGAATAACCGGACAGCCATTAACTGCGGTTTCGAGTGGATCGGATGTAAGCCCGGAATAAGGCCAGTAATTTATACAAGGGTGCGTTTATCCCCTACCACTTCCAGGCCGGCATTCCTTCCGGTTCCCTCAAACAGCAGATAGCCTTTCTTATCAGTAAGCCTGACATCAAGCTCTGCATCTAAGCTCTCATGAATAAGCCTTTGCATCTCGCCTTCAACCGGAGCCTTAAGCAAACCCCGTGAACTGTTGCGGCCATTGACATGGATGGTGAAGTGTTTGGAATGAACGGAAGCTTCAACCATTTCATTCGAAATCACAAGTTTTCTGATGACTGCGCCGGTATAGGTTGCAAAGGGGTACAATATACCTTTATGTAATAAGAATCCGAGAAAACCTGTAAAAGAACTGCCAAGCCAGGGTATACGGGCAACGGAAAGCATGAAAGAGGTTTTCTCTGAGTCAAAATGGTTGCTTTGCATCCACACCCAGGCTTGTGGCATGGATGTGCCCCAGTCTTTTTCAACATAACCTTTCCCTCCGGTAAAATCTACATCTTTCCCGTTGATTGTCAAAGAGCCCTTAAGCCCATGGTCAAGGCTTACCACACCATGGTAGCATTCCATAAAGGGAACATAGCGATACCATCCCATGATACCCGGTCTCAAAAAACTGACCGGAAACCTTACAGGATCAATAAATTCGATTACACCTGAAAAGGAGGAACCGCTTTCTGCAATCTCTAGCGTAAAGCCATTGTCGAAAAAATGACTGCCCGAAACCCTTGTATTAAAAGAGTCCCGGGAGCAGGAAAATGATTCGGCAGGATATTTACAGTACCATGTTTCACCGGTGGTGCCGTTAATTGCCTGTATGAATGAATGGCTGTCATTATTATTAAGAGAAATGCCCGGAATAAATGCCCAGGTATTTTTCCCGTCAGCACTTACTACCTTAAAATACCAGCCTTCGAAATAATTCTTCTTTGAACTATTCCCCTGAAACCAGGCTGGATTAAATATTTTTCTGATGTTGTAGAACTTCATTATACCCATTTTGATGAATGCAACTTTCTGATCCTGGAAACGAATGGTTTACACAATTCTTTTTGACTCCAGTATGCCCAGTAGTTTTTCAGCCGCCTGCATATCATAGGATTGACGTGTGGTACGCTTTAATTTCCGGTTAACAAAGTATTCACCGCTTATGTTTTGTATTTTCGGCCATAAAGCCATATATAATAATGTATCGGCGCCCTTTGCCGCCGGTTTCCCAAAAAGAGTGAAAACTGCATTGAATACCCGGCCTCCATGTCTTCCCAGACTGGTATTAACCAATCCCGGGTGCATACAATTAATTCTTATACCTTGATATTCCGGCTTTGAGGCAAGAAGGCGTGTTAATAAGATTACAGCAAGAATTGATTGCTGTGAGGCCAGATCACATTTTAAAACCTCAATTCTATAGCCGGTTTCCTGCAATATATCTGATTGGGTTTTTAAACCTTTTTCCATATCTCTGGCAGTGATCACAACTTTAATACCTGTGGAAGCAATCGCTTTTGCTGCTTCCATTCCAATTCCGGAGGTGGCTCCGGTAATAAGTGCAACCAGATTATCCATTATTCTATTTCATTTTATTTCAGCAGGTTAACAAACAAACTCATGTGCGCATAATTGCCAAACACAACAATTATAAACGTAGAAGTCTTGTATTCAACACCTTACAGTGACAAACCCTGGAGCATTATTAATGCTACATCAGGTGGCTAATCAGAATTCTGTGTTCAATGAAAAAAATTCACCAACAAAGTAAGTGGTTTTGAACAAATTGACAAAATTTGCAAAAAAAAGTTTTAGAGAGTGCTTGCACGGTAAGATAATTTATGTACTTTTGCACCCGCTTTTCGAAGCAAGCGTTCTTTAACAAATCAAGATACTGATTCCAAGGGGGTTAAAAGAATTTTAAATTTTTTTTCAAAAATTCTTGCAGAAACAAAAAAAGCTTTATTTTTGCACTCCCGTTTCGACAGGGAAAACGTTCTTGAAAAATCAAAAAAAATAAACTTTTTTTTGGTGGGTTAAAAAAAATGATTATCTTTGCAGCCCTTTTCAAAAAGAGAAGGCAGAAAGAAATAAAGTTCTTTGAAATTTTGAAGTGAAAATTCAGCAGCAAATATCCTCCCGATAACAATCGGGAAGAAGAGTAAAACCTGAGATATTTAAGATCAAATTTACAATGAAGAGTTTGATCCTGGCTCAGGATGAACGCTAGCGGCAGGCTTAATACATGCAAGTCGAACGGCAGCGGGTCCAGCAATGGATGCCGGCGAGTGGCGCACGGGTGCGTAACACGTATGCAACCTACCTTTAACCGGGACATAACCTCGAGAAATCGTGGCTAATATCCCATAACATCTCCGGATCGCATGTTTTGGAGATCAAAACTCCGGTGGTTAAAGATGGGCATGCGCGACATTAGCTAGTTGGTGAGGTAACGGCTCACCAAGGCAACGATGTCTAGGGGGTCTGAGAGGATGATCCCCCACACTGGTACTGAGACACGGACCAGACTCCTACGGGAGGCAGCAGTAAGGAATATTGGGCAATGGACGCAAGTCTGACCCAGCCATGCCGCGTGCAGGATGACAGCCCTACGGGTTGTAAACTGCTTTTATACGGGAAAAAACCCCCGGACGTGTCCGGGGCTGATGGTACCGTAAGAATAAGCATCGGCTAACTCCGTGCCAGCAGCCGCGGTAATACGGAGGATGCAAGCGTTATCCGGATTTACTGGGTTTAAAGGGTGCGCAGGCGGAACGATCAGTCAGTGGTGAAATCTCCCGGCTTAACCGGAAAACTGCCATTGATACTATCGTTCTTGAGTCCAGTTGAAGTAGGCGGAATGTAGCATGTAGCGGTGAAATGCTTAGATATGCTACAGAACACCGATAGCGAAGGCAGCTTACTAAACTGAAACTGACGCTCAGGCACGAAAGCGTGGGTAGCAAACAGGATTAGATACCCTGGTAGTCCACGCCCTAAACGATGATCACTCGTTGTTGGCAATACATCGTCAGCGACTAAGCGAAAGCATTAAGTGATCCACCTGGGGAGTACGATCGCAAGGTTGAAACTCAAAGGAATTGACGGGGGCCCGCACAAGCGGAGGAGCATGTGGTTTAATTCGATGATACGCGAGGAACCTTACCTGGGCTCAAACGCAGAACGACCTCCACCGAAAGGTGGACTCTCTTCGGAGCGGTCTGCGAGGTGCTGCATGGTTGTCGTCAGCTCGTGCCGTGAGGTGTCGGGTTAAGTCCCATAACGAGCGCAACCCCTATTCTTAGTTGCCATCAGGTAATGCTGGGGACTCTAAGAAAACTGCCTACGCAAGTAGTGAGGAAGGTGGGGATGACGTCAAATCAGCACGGCCCTTACGTCCAGGGCTACACACGTGCTACAATGGCCGGTACAGTGGGCAGCCACCTGGTGACAGGGAGCTAATCTCCAAAGCCGGTCTCAGTTCGGATCGAAGTCTGCAACTCGACTTCGTGAAGTTGGATTCGCTAGTAATCGTATATCAGCAATGATACGGTGAATACGTTCCCGGGCCTTGTACACACCGCCCGTCAAGCCATGGAAGCTGGGGGTACCTGAAGTCCGTCACCGAAAGGAGCGGCCTAGGGTAAAATCAGTGACTGGGGCTAAGTCGTAACAAGGTAGCCGTACCGGAAGGTGCGGCTGGAATACCTCCTTTCTAGAGTGGTTTCACTCTTGTCCGCCTTTGGGCGAGACGATATTTGCTGCTTTCACTTCAAATATTTTTTGAACCATCCCAAATGAGTATGTGTAAGCTCTTTTACCTTTAAGAGCTAAAGGATATGAAAAATAGTCCCGTAGCTCAGTTGGTTAGAGCACTACACTGATAATGTAGGGGTCAGCAGTTCAAATCTGCTCGGGACTACAATATCGCTCAAATGGGGAATTAGCTCAGCTGGCTAGAGCACTAGCTTTGCAAGCTAGGGGTCAAGGGTTCGAATCCCTTATTCTCCACAGATCAATTTTAGATTGATGATTTCAGATTTACGATTTAATCCGAAATCATGAGACAAAAATTGCTGAGTTCTTTAAATTATTATTGAGAATGTTTGGACGGCTATTTTGCGGGCTAATCCACTGCGGTGGGTTGCAAGCCAAAAGTCATCGGTTCGAATCCGATATTCTCCACAAAACAATTTCGGATTGCCAATTTCGGATTGACGATTTAAGTCGAAAATTTGAAATCGCAAATCTGAAATTAGAAAGTTCTTTGACATATTGAAAGAAAATACAACGAGCCAATCTTGATAATCGCAAGAAAATCAAGATTAAAAATATATTAAGAAAGTAACTAAGGGCGTACGGTGGATGCCTTGGCTCTCAGAGGCGATGAAGGACGTGACAAGCTGCGATAAGCTACGGGTAGGTGCAAATAACCTTCGATCCGTAGATTTCCGAATGGGGCAACCCACCCGGTTGAAGACCGGGGATTCCGGCGCGAGTCGGAAAGCTAACCTGCCGAACTGAAACATCTAAGTAAGCAGAGGAAAAGAAAACAATAGTGATTCCCTAAGTAGTGGCGAGCGAACGGGGAACAGCCCAAACCGGTTTTGTTACGGCAAGACCGGGGTTGTAGGACTGCAACGTGGACTGTAATTTTGTAGCAGAATACTTCTGGAAAGTTGAACCATAGAAGGTGATAGTCCTGTAAGCGAAACAAAATTACTACCTAGCAGTATCCTGAGTACCGCGGGACCGGAGAAATCCTGTGGGAATCTGCCAGCACCATCTGGTAAGGCTAAATACTACTGAGAGACCGATAGCGAACTAGTACCGTGAGGGAAAGGTGAAAAGAACTCCGAACAGGAGAGTGAAATAGTACCTGAAACCGTGCGCTTACAAGCGGTCGGAGTCTCGATTTATCGGGATGACGGCGTGCCTTTTGCATAATGAGCCTACGAGTTACTCCTCTCTAGCAAGGTTAAGCGTGTTGACGCGCGAAGCCGAAGCGAAAGCAAGTCTGAATAGGGCGACATAGTTAGAGGGGGTAGACGCGAAACTTTGTGATCTACCCATGACCAGGTTGAAGTTCCGGTAACACGGAATGGAGGACCGAACCAGTAAACGTTGAAAAGTTTTTGGATGAGTTGTGGGTAGGGGTGAAAGGCTAATCAAACTGAGAGATAGCTCGTACTCCCCGAAATGTTTTTTGGAACAGCCTCGAGTATAAGTGTCATAGAGGTAGAGCTACTGATTGGACTAGGGGGCTTCACCGCCTACCAAATCCTGATAAACTCCGAATGCTATGACATGTTTCTCGGGAGTGAGGCATAGGGTGCTAAGGTCCTGTGCCGAGAGGGAAAGAACCCAGACCATCAGCTAAGGTCCCCAAATATATGCTAAGTTGATCTAACGAAGTCTGATTGCTTTGACAGCTAGGATGTTGGCTTGGAAGCAGCCATTCATTTAAAGAGTGCGTAACAGCTCACTAGTCGAGCGATCGGGCGTGGATAATAATCGGGCATAAAGCATATTACCGAAGCTATGGATTTCGAATTTATTCGAAGTGGTAGGGGAGCATTCCAGTCGGCGTCGAAGGCGTGTCGTAAGGCATGCTGGAGCGTCTGGAAAAGCAAATGTAGGCATAAGTAACGATAAGGCAGGCGAGAAACCTGCCCACCGAAAGACTAAGGTTTCCTGATCAACGCTAATCGGATCAGGGTTAGTCGGGTCCTAAGGCGAACCCGAAAGGGGTAGTCGATGGACAACTGGTTAATATTCCAGTACTGGCAAGCGCTGCGATGGGGCAACGAAGGAGTGTATGGCCTGCGTACTGACGGAATAGTACGTTGAAGGGCGTAGGTATATTTTAGGCAGGTAAATCCGCTTAAAATGCTGAAACCCGATAGTACCGCAAGTCTTCGGACGAGCGGATATGGTCTGAAACAAACTTCCAAGAAAAACCTCTAAGCTTCAGGTGCTTGCTACCCGTACCGTAAACCGACACAGGTAGTCGAGGAGAGTATCCAAAGGTGCTCGAGTGATTCATGGCTAAGGAACTAGGCAAATTAACCCCGTAACTTCGGGAGAAGGGGTCCCCACATTGCGTGGGGCGCAGAGAAATGGCCCAGGCGACTGTTTATCAAAAACACATGGCTTTGCAAAATCGAAAGATGAAGTATAAGGCCTGACACCTGCCCGGTGCTGGAAGGTTAAGAGGAGAGGTTATTCTGCTTCGGCGGGAGAAGCTTTGAATTGAAGCCCCAGTAAACGGCGGCCGTAACTATAACGGTCCTAAGGTAGCGAAATTCCTTGTCGGGTAAGTTCCGACCTGCACGAATGGTGTAACGATCTGGGCACTGTCTCAGCCATGAGCTCGGTGAAATTGTAGT
>ERZ869909.1145-NODE-1145-length-22834-cov-4.209957_pt1 | contig 22834 bp, 24 predicted proteins | sample MGYA00520892_ERZ869909 | MGnify/ENA primary metagenome ERZ869909 (study PRJEB32215, sample SAMEA104723947) | bioreactor metagenome | biome: bioreactor; feature: anaerobic bioreactor; material: water | place: China | collected 2015-03-12 ... | reverse complement strand
CTGCCCGTCATCAAATTCTCCGTGGACTGGTGGAATACGCTGCATCAGCCGGCCAGCGTGATCCGGCTGGACGGCCCGACCATCCACGCCAGCCAGCTCTGGCCGCTTCTCGTCATGGCGCTGGCGTTTAGCGCGCTGATGACCGCACTCGTCTTCATGAATGTGCGCAATATGAGCCTTGCCAAACGCGCCGAGGCGCGCGCACGGCGCAAAATTGAAGGGGAGGGCAGCTGATGGCGGAATTTCTCTCCATGGGCGGCCACGCAGTATGGGTGTGGAGCTGCTATGCCCTTACCGCTGGCGGCATCGGGTTCCTGATCTGGCTCAGCTTTCTTCAGCGGGCCAAGGCGCGTGAATGGCAGAAACTGTCCGGAGACGGCCAGCCATGAGCCGCATCGTCTTCTGGGCACCACTCGGTGCCATAGCCCTGCTGCTGGCTGTCTTTGCCATCGCGCTGACCGGGCGTGAAGGCACGCCGGGCGATCCGATGACGGGCCGGGCCCTGCCGGAGCTTCCGGTTACGGAATTTGGCGCAGGCTTTGTCCATTTCGATCCCGAAACAATCGAGGGTCCGTACCTGTTGAATTTCTGGGCGAGCTGGTGTGCGCCCTGCATTGTGGAACACCCGCTGCTGAAAGAGCTGGCGGCGAGCGGCATTCCCATTCACGGCATCACCTATGCCGACCGGCCGGAAAACAGCCTCGCCTTCCTGGCCCGGCTGGGTAATCCGTTCACGACGCTGGCGGCGGACCATGAGCGCCGTGCCGCGCTGGAGCTGGGCGTCACCGGAGCGCCGGAAACCTTCATCATTGATGGCGAGGGCATTATCCGCGCGCGCTGGCGCGGGGCGATCACGCCGGAGATATGGGAAAGACGTCTGGCGCCGGTCTGGAATGCGGCGGTGAGAGAGGCGGAGGCAGGCAGCTAGCGCACTTCGTAGCGGGTAGGCCTACTTCTTCTTTTTCTTCTTTTTCTTCTTGTCTTTGTCCTTGCCGTCCTTCTTGGCGGCCTTGTCCTTGGCGTCTGGACCGGCATCCGGGTCGAGCGCGCGGGAAATGCGCACCAGCGCATCAACAAAATTGGCGCGCTTGTTCTTGGCAAGCACCGACAGGATCGCCTCGTCGGCGGCTTTCGCGCCATCGACAGCGGTCTGATGCAGGGCGCGGCCCTCATCGGTGAGCTTCACCGCGTTGGCGCGTGCATCGCCGGGGGCTTTCTCGCGTGCCACAAGGCCGCGCGTGGCCATGCGGCTAACCAGCTCTGCCAGGGTGGAGCGGTCAATCCCGGTGCGCTGGACCAGCTGGGTCTGGGTCTGGCCATCAGCCTCTTTGAGGGCGCTCAGGACCGCGAACTGGCGCTGGGTGATTTCCACCCCGCCCGTCGCCGCGGAGAAGCGCTCGGCGGCAAATTGCTGTGCGCGGTGGAGGAGCTGGCCCGGCGAGGCGGCCAGATCAAATTCTGCCTTGTCACCCATAATGCCCTCTTCATCCGATGACTGAGCTTCGGGTAGAGTACACGCGAAATGTCACGGTTCAATGTCAATTCCGTCCTGATACGGAAAAGGGGCGGTGTCAGGCAGTCCAACAGGAGGCCCGCGCAGCATCATGCCAGACCAGCCCGTCAAGTTTGAACGCACTGTCCCGGAAGGCGATAACCGCACCCGCAATGTCTGCTCAACATGCGGATTCATCGATTATGTGAACCCGAAAATCGTCGCCGGATCGGTGGTCTTCAACGCGGCGGGAGAGATATTGATGTGCCGCCGGGCGATTGAACCGCGCTCAGGCTTCTGGACGTTGCCCGCCGGCTTCATGGAGCAGGGCGAGAGCGTGGAGGAGGCCGCGAAACGCGAGGCGTATGAGGAGGCGTTTGCCGTCATCGCCATTGAGGATCTGATCGGGGTCTATTCCGTCCCGCGGATTTCACAAGTGCAGATTTTCTTCCGCGCGCGTCTCGTGGAGCCTGAGATCAGGCCCGGCCCGGAGAGTCTGGAGGTGCGCTTCTTCGCGCTCGATGATCTGCCCGAAGACGAGTTTGCGTTTCCGTCGGTGCGCTGGGCGGTCGATGACTATCTCGCCCGGAAGGGCAAGAGCGGCGTCGCGCCGGAAATGCGCACACAGGCCAAAGGGATTACGCCGTATTAGGGTGCAATTTGGTTTCCTCCCCCGTTTACGGGGGAGGTGTCTGGCTTGCCAGACGGAGGGGGGAAACTTTTCTTTTCAAAATCCCCCCCTCGGTCCTTCGGACCACTCCCCCCGTGAACGGGGGGAGAAAACTAGTAAGCCGCTTCAATGAGCCTTATCGCGCGCGGATCACCCGCCAGCACATCCATCTGCCGGTTCATCACATAGGCGCCCGACAGACCCGTTACCGGGTCTGCAAAGGCGCATGAGCCGCCAAACCCGTAATGGCCGACCGCGCGGGGTTCAGGCCCGAACCAGCCGGAATCCCTGTTCACATTCACGCCTGCCCCGAACGCGATGTCGAAGGGCAGGACGCGGTCTTCGCCCGCCACGCGGATTTCCATCGCCTCGTTCACGACCGTCTCGCTCAAGAGGCGTTCGCCGCGCAATAGCCCGCCGGTTGCGAATACGTCCATCAGCTCGGCCAGGCCTCTGGCGGTGGCGTGCGTGTTGGCGGCGGGAAACTCGGCCGAGCGCCATTCGGCGGCGCCGCGCCGGCCGGGCGAGGACCAGGCTTTCAGGAAGGCGGCCTGCTTTTCGGCATTCATCTTGCCCAGATGCGGCGGGCGGGGCGGCAATACGTGCTCGCCTGCGCGTGCGTGTTCGGCTTCGGGCAGGCCGATATGGACATCAATGCCGCGCGGGCCTGCAATGACCTCGCGAAGCAGCCCGCCAATCGTGCGGCCTTGTCGATCAGCCCGGCGGATGGCGGCGTCGGCCAGAAAGCCGAATGTGATCGGGTGATAGCCGCTGCCCTCTCCCAGCGGCCACATGGGCGCCATGGCGGCAAGGCGCGCCTCGATCAGCTCGCGGTTGAACCAGTCGGACGGCTCCATGGCTTCAGTGAAGCCCGGCAGGCCCGCCTGATGGGAGAGCGCATCGCCGAAACTGACGGCCTCTTTGCCGTTCGCGGCAAATTCCGGCCAGACCTCAGCCAGTTTCGTATCATAGGTAAGCCAGCCCTGATCAACGGCGTAGGCGGCCACAATCGCGCTGATCGCCTTGCCGGTGGAGAAGACCGGGATGAGGGTATCCTCCTGCCAGTCCTTGCTGCGTGCGCGGTCGGCATGGCCGGCCCATATATCGACGCGCTTCTCACCCTTCTCGTAGAGGGCGAAGGCTGCGCCGATCTCGTCACCGGCCTCGAAATTGGCGCGCATGGCGTCGACGACGGCTTCAAAGCCGGGCGCGACGTGTCCGTGTATCGTGATGCTCATGAAGAAGGGCCGTAGCGCGGCTTTGCGGCGTGATCAAGCAGATCACAGAACAATGCGCATGGGCAGGCCGCACGCGTCCAGCGGCGGATCGGGTGGCAGGCTCATCGCCTCACCGTTCGCGATGCGCCGGGCGGTGAGCGCGCACATGGCGGCGTCCAGCACATCGTCGGGCGCGCAGCGGGTTTTTGGATAGGGATGCGGGTCGAGCACATCCGGCCTGATGCCATGACGCGCGAGCAGGGCCAGACGTTCAGCGCGGCCCTCCGGCGTTTTCTTGCTGTGAGCCATTGGCGCGCCGTTCAGCAGGGCAAAGCCGGTTTCAGGGTGCGTCTCGAAGACGCGCGCGCTCATATCAGGGGTGAGGGCGGCATCCACTTCGCGGAGTTTCTTAAACAGCGCAAAGCTCTGCGCCGACAGGCCCGGCCCGCCAGCGGCGCGGTTCAGGGCGATGGCCTCTGCATGACTGGTGGCGGCGAGGGCAGCGCGGAGCGGCGAGGAGAACACGCTGGAAGCCCGCCCTTTCAGCAGCTTGCGCACCAGACGCTCGCATTCGCGTCCCGGCCCGCTGGGCGTGCCTTCAAAACCGATCGGAATATCGATCGCGATGATGGCAGGGCGTTCCGGCATTTCCAGCGCATCGGTGAGTGTCGCGAAGAGGTGCAGTTCAGGCATAGCGCCGTCGCGCAGGAGAACCCCGACCCAACCTGCCTTGCAGCCATCAAGGCCGAGCACGTTTTGGTGCGGGGTCATGACAAGGCGCTGAGCAGCAGATCATGGCTGCGCGCGTCCAGGCTGGCGCGGATCACCCGCTCGCAGGCCCGCGTGACGTGCTCGCACAGCGCTTGCCCCGTATCGCCTTCCAGACGCGCCACCAGCGCCAGCGCGGCCAGCAGATCGCCTGTGCCGTGCGGCACGCCTTCCAGCCGGTCCACGCTGGCAGAACAGCTTGCCTTGCCGTCTGTCAGCAGAACCGCCAGCCGGTCTGTCCCCTCCGGCACGGAGGTGACGAGGACGGGTTTTGCAAGCGTGTGTGCAGCGGTTCTGGCAGAGGCTGTATCGGTTACCGGTCGTCCTGTCAGGAAGGCCAGCTCGAACGCGTTGGGCGTGATGAGGTCAGCCAGCGGGACCAGCCGCGCGGCAATGGCCTCTGCCGTTTCGCGCTTCACATAGAGACCCCCGGCTGTGCCATCGGCGACGCCATCGCCGCAGATCGGGTCCACCAGCACGAAAATGTCGGGGTTTGCCGCTTTGGCAGCCTGGATGAAGGCGGCGGCCGCGCGCACCTGCTCTGCACTGGCAAAATAGCCGGTCAGGATGGCGCTGCTGCGGATGTGGGCGCCATGGGCCAGCAGGCCGTCGAGCGCGCCCGCGAACACTGTATCGGGTACGGCACCGCCGCCGGGCGCGCCGAGGCCCGGATGGCGGCCGAAAATGACGGTCGGCACGTGTTCGGGTGTGTACCCGGCGCGCGTCAGCACGGCGGCGCTGACACCACCGCCAACACGGCTGCCCGCCACCAGCGAGCTTAGAATTATGACGCTGCGATCCAAGGGGGTGTCTTAGTCCTGTCCGGGCCGTTCCACGTCGACGGCGAGGCCGAGCCGGTCAATGTCGAACTCGCCGGACGGGCTGACCAGTGCAGTCAGCGGCACCGGCTCTGGCGGGTCAAGCCTGATGACCAGCGTGCCGCCATCGCGCACAAAGTCGGACAGGGGCCGTGCGATGGCATTGATGAAGGGCCGGGGGATCTCCGCTGGCAGGGCCGAGAGACCCAGCCCAATGAGGGCGGAGGCCTGTACGCGCATCTGCGCCGGGGTGACGCCGTTCATCAGGGCATAGGCGGAAAAGCTGCGGTCCAGCAGGGACTGGTCTTCCAGACGGATTTCGAGCTGGTGCAGGCGCAGGAGGCGTTCCAGCGCGGCCAGTGCTTCAGGGTCGGAGACCCCGCTATCGCGGGCAGCGGCGACAGCATCGCCATAGGCCTGCACGCCGGAAATCTTCTGCTGCGCCGAGAGCGTCAGCCCGTCCTCCCAGACAAAGCGGTTATTGTTCTGGGTCTGAAGCGTGTCGGTTGCCGGATCGTAGATCGTATCGGTCTCGAAACGCAGCACCACCTCCTCATAGCCGAGAAAGCCGAGCACGTTACGCACATGCTCGCCCGGATCGCTGCCGCGCTCAGCCGAGAGACGTAAAGCCGGCATGCTTGCCAGCGTACGCAGGCGTTCGCCTTCGGGGGTTACTTCAGCGCTGAAGCTGTCCATCTCATAGACCACGCCGCTGGCCACGCCCGACAGGCCCGTCATGTCGAGGCTGCGATAGTAATCGGCCGGATTGCCGGAAATGGCGGTCTGGAGAAGGGTCGCGGCCTCGTCATCAAACAGGGAGGCGAGGAAGCGCGCGCCAATTTCCTCCATTTCAACGCTTTCAATCTCGAAGCGCGTGGCGGGACCGTCAAAGCTGATGCTTTCAACGCGCGCCAGTTCCAGCCCGGTCTCGCCCAGACCGCGCAGGCTGACATTTGCGGCCTGCAGTGTGCCGTCTCCCTCCGGCAGGGACACAGACAGGCCTGCCAGGGACATTTCCCGGAAGCTGTAGGCGGCGAGGTTCCCGGTCAGATCAGGCAGATCCTCCGTGTCGCCGGTGAAGGAGGCCGCAATGGAGCGTGACAGGGCCGGGCCGGGCCGGTCAATGACAAGGCGCTCAAAGCGGGTTTCGCCGCCTTCAAGGTCTGTCAGCACGGCATTCTCCAGCGTCAGCCGGTCAAAGCGCACCACATCTTCTTCAAGGCGCGGCGCGGCAATCTCCATGATCTCCGCGCGAAGCCGGCTCTCTACAAGCGTGTCTTCTTCGCCTTCCCCGCCTTCTGTTTCCACTTGCGCCAGCAAAAGGGTGAAGCCCTCGAACCGGAAGATACCATTGGCAAATTCGCGGCTTTCCCAGTCCGCACGGCCCGGCTCTTCCAGCCCCAGTATGCGGGCTGCCTCGGCAGCGTCGCCAGACGTGACGCGCGTGGCGGGCGGCTCCCTGTCGTCACGCCGGTCACCGCACGCGGCGAGCAGCAGGACAGGCACACAAAGCAAAGGGAGGAGGCGCAATACGGACATGGCAAGGACTTTCAGGCTGGCAGCGGGGCAGGGGCTGCAGCCTAGTGCCTCAATGGCGCCAGAGCTAGCCGCTCAGTCCCGTGGCAGGCGCGACAGCAGTCCGGCAATGGGATCATCAGACGGCTCGCTGGCGGGCGGCGCAGGCGGGGGGCTTTCCTCGTAGGCCGTGCTGACGAGGTTTTCATCCTCCAGCGCGCTGAGGAGGCGTGCCAGCCTGTCCGGGTCGGTAGCCGGCGCCGGGGGCGTGCCCTCCGGCAGGGTAATGACCGGCGCAGCCGCCATCATGGCGGCGAAAATGCGCGCCGGACCTGTCCCGCCTGACCCTGCCTCGGTGGAGCGGTTATCGTCATTGCCGGTCCAGACCACGGTGACGAGCCCATCGGCCCAGCCGGCAAACCAGGCATCGCGGAAACCGTTGGTGGTGCCGGTCTTGCCGCGCACTTCCCGGCCCTGAACAGCTGCCGAGCGGCCTGTGCCATAGCGTACGGTGGCGGCAAAGACCTGGTCCATCTCGCGCACGACCCGGTCTGCCAGAACGACCGGCCCGGGCGATGTATCACGCGCCCAGAGGACATCCCCGGAGGGTGTTTCGAGCCGGTTGATGGCGTGGGCCTCCACCGCCCGTCCGCCATTCATGAACGGCACATAGGCGCGCGCCAGCTCCAGCGGCGTCACCTCATAGGCGCCGAGCGACAGCGAATGGGTGTTCTCCATCGGGCTCTCAATGCCGAGGCGCCTTGCAAGGCGCAGCGTATAGGCGCGCCCGGTGGCTTCAGCCAGCTGGACCGCGATGGAGTTGGATGAGCGGGCAAAGGCGCGCTCCAGCGTCATCTCGCCCTCATAGCGGTTCTCCCAGTTGGCCGGGGACCAGCTGCCATAGCTGACCGGCTCGTCGATCATACGGTCAGCGGGAGACCATCCGGCCTCGAAGGCGGAGGCGTAGATGAAGGGCTTGAAGGCGGAGCCCGGCTGGCGGCGAGCGCTAGTAGCGCGGTTGAAGGGCGAGCGGGCATAGTCGGTACCGCCGCTCATGGCGGCGACACCGCCTGCGCCATCCAGCGTGATAATGGCGCCATTGGCAGCGCCGCGTGCAATGTCAGGATCGGCGAGACCGCGCGTCAGGGCGCTGTCGGCGGCGCGCTGGGCATCCACATCAAGCGTGGTGCGCACCACCACATCGCCCTCCCAGGAAGGGGCGTGCAAGGCGAGTAGGGTGCGCGCCTCGCTGGCGGCAAAATCGGCAAACCAGCCCGCGCCGGGGCTGGACGAGCCCCGCGAGACGCGGATCGGCGCAGAGGCGGCGGCGAGCCGTTCCTCCTCGGTGATCCGGCCGGTAGCCAGCATCAGATCAAGGACGACTGTCGCCCGCACGGCAGCGCGCGTGGTGTCGCTCGCCGGGGAATAGCGTGAGGGGGCTTTCAGGAGGCCGGCAAGCAGCGCCGCCTCGCCAATATCCAGCTCGTGCGGGCCGCGTCCGAAATAGCGCCGCGAGGCGTTTTCCGCGCCCCATGCCCCGGCGCCGAAATAGACACGGTTCAGATAGAGGGCGAGTATCTCGTCCTTGGTGAAACGCGTTTCCAGCCAGAAGGCGAGCAGCATTTCCTGCGCCTTGCGCCGGAAGGTGCGGTCGGGTGTCAGAAACAAATTCTTCGCCAGCTGCTGGGTAATGGTCGAGCCGCCCTGCACCACGCGCCCGGCGCGCATATTTGCCAGCGCGGCGCGGGTGGTGCCGATCAGATCAATGCCGAAATGGTGATAGAAGCGCCGGTCCTCGACGGCCAGTACAGCGTCGACGAGATGTTCGGGCAGGTTGTCTGCGCTGATCGTTGTGCCAGCGCTGTCCCCGCGCCGGGCGATGACGCGGCCATGCCGGTCGAGAAATGTCATGGCGGTGCCCGCCGGCGCCGTGGCCAGCGAGGAGGTGTCGGGCAGGTCGCGCGCAAGGGCCACCAGATACATCGCCGACAGCAGGATCGCGACTGTCGCGAGTGCGGTGAGCGCGCGTGCCAGCACAAGCCAGCCCTTCGGGCGGCGCGGGCCGGTGCCGACGCGAACGCGGATGGAGGTGCGGGTCACGGTCTCTCACTGCCTTGATGACTGGGCGGCCATCAGCTAACGCCAACAGCGTTAAGGCGCCGTGAACCGTAACAGGGCGTGCAAAAAACCTTGCCAGCCCGCCGGGCAGGGGTGATCATCCGCCCAGCCAGAGGGAGCCCGCTCATCATGTCCTTGACGCCACGCTTACGGCGCTCAGCCCTGCTTGCGGGCTTTTGCACGACACTCGCCCTGCTGGCGGCGTGCGCCAACGTGCCGGGTGAAACCGTCTGCCCGGAGCGCGGGCAGAATACTGGCAGCTGGCCCTATTGCGCACCGTCTGACCCCGGTGGCGGGGGCGGCATAATGCGTGACGACCGGATCAACCCGTCAGGCGGCCGCAACTAGCCAGCGCCGTCTGCCTTTCTTGCGGGAACAGGGCCATGGCGGCCATTCCTTACGAAGTGCAGATATTTGCCGTCGCGCTGTTGACCAGCCTGGTCATCGGCCTGCCGGTGCGCATCGCTGGCTGGCGCGCGAGCGTCATCGCGGTGCGCGGCGTCTGGCGGCTGACACGGCGCTACCGGATCTGGATATTCCTGATCGCGCTTGCCGGCATGCTGGCCGGCCTGTGGAGCTTTGAGAGCATTCGCGGGCTTGTCTTTGGCTGGTGGAACTAGGTTTCACGCAAACTGGCAATGGCCCCCTTCCCTTTGCCGGAATAAACTCGCAAACTGATCGCTCAGTGAAACGCGGGTACACGCGTATCGATGACAGTCTGGGGAGGACTATTTTCATGACAGCTATCTGGCGCGCCGGGCTGGCGGCTTTTTCCGCGCTGATCGTGCTGCAGGCCTGTGGCCAGCAGACCGGCCAGACACGCGATGTTTCAGACGCAGACCGTGAATACCAGCATGTGCTGATGGAGGCGCTGCTGGATGCCGCGCCCGGCAGCGTGATCGAGATACCGGCCGGTGTATTCGTTATCGAGCGAGGGCTTTCACTGGCCAATGTGGATGGCGTGACGATCCGTGGTGCGGGCATGGACGAGACGATCCTCTCCTTTGCCGAGCAGCGCGCGGGCGCGGAAGGCCTTCTTGTCACCAGCGCCAACAATTTCACCATTGAAGACCTCGCCATTGAGGACTCCATCGGCGATGCGCTGAAAATCACCGGCTCTGAAAATGTCATTATCCGCCGGGTACGCACCGAATGGACCCGGGGCGTCTCCACCGATAATGGCGCCTACGGCATCTATCCGGTTCTGACCACGAATGTGCTGATCGAGGAATCGGTGGCGATTGGCGCGTCGGATGCGGGCATTTATGTCGGCCAGTCGGACAATATCGTCGTGCGCAATAACCGCGCCGAGTACAATGTGGCGGGCATCGAGATCGAAAACTCGATGGACGCTGACGTGTACGGCAATGTGGCCACCAACAATACGGGCGGGATTCTGGTCTTCAACATGCCCAACCTGCCGCGGCCCGGCCATGGCACGCGCGTGTTCGACAATGATGTCTATGAGAATAATACGCGCAATTTCGGCCATGCCGGCACGCCGGTCGCCAATGTACCGGCGGGTACGGGCATTCTCGTCAACTCCAACGATGATGTGGAGATTTTCAACAACCGGGTGGCACGCAACCGCACGGCCAATGTGATTATCTCCTCGCTCCACTCGGCCGGGTTTTCAGAGCTGGGCGTAGAGAGCGATTTCGATCCCTATCCTGAGCGTATCCACATTCATGGGAATACGTTCGAGGGCGGCGGCAATAATCCTGACGGGATGGATCTGCAGGCCCTGCGCATCGCCCTGTTTGGCCCGACGGGGCGCATTCCGGACGTGCTGTGGGACGGGTATGTGGACGAGGCCAAGATGGTGGACGGGTCATTGCCGGATGATCTGCGGCTGTGCGTCTCTGGCGCCGAAGTGCTCAATGCCGACGGCCCCGGCGGGTATGGTAATCCGCGCATCGTGACAGCAGAGCATGCCTGCTCGCATCCGCCGCGCGCGGCGGTGGAACTGCCCTTCTAGGCCGGTTTCCATGACGCGCACGCTCACCCTTCTCGCGGCGGCCTTCCTGCTGGCTGCGTGCGGAAACGACGCCGCTGATCCGCCTGCGGCTGTGCCGGTGGATCTGGCGGCGTGGGAGGCCGATACGGTCTTTCATGCCAGCGGCAATCCGGCGCGGCTGGAGGACTGGGGCCAGTTCCGCATCGAGGGTGAGCGTCTGGTGCTGGCAGAAGGGGTTGTGCCCTACGGACTCAATACCGCGCTGTTCTCCGATTATGCGCTGAAGCTGCGCACGGTCTGGCTCCCCGAAGGGGCAGAGCCTGCGGCGTGGCATGATGAGGAGACGTTCGCGTTTCCCGTCGGCACGGTCATCACCAAGACCTTCTACTATCCGCGTGGCGGCGGGGCATTTGAAGCGGTGGCGCTGGAGCTGGACCCCAACGCCCATTTTGACGGGGCGGCGCTGGACCTTTCTGCCATACGGGTGATCGAGACGCGCATTCTGGTGCGGCGCGAGGAGGGCTGGGCGGCCATCCCCTATGCCTGGAACGAGGATCAGCGCTCCACGCGCCTTGCACGTGCCGGCGCCTTTGTCGATCTGACGCTGCTGGAGGCTGGCGGGCGCTCGACTGCCCTTACCTACCAGATACCCGATGTGAACCAGTGCGCGCAGTGCCATATCACCAATGCCAATGACGGTCAGGTGCGCCCTATCGGTCCGCGTGCCCGTCATCTCAATGGCGATTACCCTTACGCGCACGGGAGCCAGAACCAGCTTGACCACTGGCGCGAGGCGGGGCTGCTGACTGGCGGGCCCGAAAGCCATGCTGCACCGCGCAGCACTGTCTGGCATGGCGAGACAACGCTGTCGGGCATGGCGCTGGAAAGCGCTGCGCGCGCCTATATCGACATTAATTGCGCACACTGCCATTCGCGCACGGGACATGCGCGCACCTCCGGGCTTTATCTGGAGCCGTCTGACCCGGTGGGTCCGGCCTTTGGCGTATGCAAACCGCCGATTGCCGCCGGGCGCGGGACCGGCAACCGGCTCTATTCCATCGTGCCGGGCGATAGCCACGCCTCCATCTTCACTTTCCGCATGGAAACGACGCGGCCCGACGCCATGATGCCGGAGCTGGGCCGCAGCGTGGCGCATCGTGAAGGTCTGGCCCTTGTTGCGGCCTGGATCGATGCGATGGCGGGGGAATGCTAAATTATCGCAGCAGTGCCAAGGCACGCTTGGCGAAGGCCGCTGGCTGAGGCATTGTCAGCGCCACCCGCGAACGGAGCCATAGCAGTCTCATGAAACGCCTCGCCCTTGCTGCAACCATTTCCGGCCTAGCCATCAGCGCTTGCGCCACGACCTCGCCCACCTGCCGTGAGGCGGACGCCGCTGAGCGCATGGCATTCGGCCAGATCGTTGCCGGTCATGCGGGTGGACTTGCCGACAGCCTGCCGCCTGAAAGCGCCGCGCTTGCCGAACGGCTGCGCGGTGAGGACCCGGCCCTGCGCCACCAGATTTTCGGCCAGCGCATGGGCGATTATTCAGTGCGCACCGTGCTGATGCAGCCGCCGCTTTGCGTATACGAGCAGAGCGTGTCGCCGACCGAGCGGATTTCCTATGTCTTCCCGAACGGACGCTTCCAGACCCTCAATCCGGAAGGTGTGACCGAGGCGAGGCTCGGCAGCCCCGCCCGCGATCATGCGCGCTGCCATTTCCGGCTGATTGACGGGCAGTGGCGCCTCACGGACGCCTGTACGTCTACATTCCAGACGCCGGTCCCGGTGGGTTAGGACGCCTGTCGCAGGGCGTCCCGGAACCCGGCCAGCTCACGGCCCAGCCGCTCTGCTGCCTCGTTCAGCGCTTTTGACGATCCGGCAAATCTGTCGGCGGCCTGATGGGTGCGCTCCGCGGCTGTGTTCACACCATCAATGCGCTCATTGATTGCGCTGGTGGAGGCGGCGGCCCGCTCGGCGAGCTGAGCAATCTCTCCGGTGGCGCCGGATTGCTCGCCGAATGCACCGCGCGCGCTGGCCGAGGTCGCGCGTACTTCCTCGATGATGCCCGAAATACGCGAGAGCGCTTCGCCTGCGCCATTGGAGGCCTGACTGATGGCCTCGACGCGTGCCCGGATGTCGGCTGTTGCCTTCGAGGTCTGCTCGGCGAGCGCTTTCACCTCGCTGGCGACCACGGCAAACCCCTTGCCTGCCTCCCCGGCGCGCGCGGCCTCGATCGTGGCGTTGAGGGCCAGAAGATTGGTTTGTTCTGCGATGTCTGCCACCAGACCGGCAATCGTCTCAACCTCACGTCCGGCCTTGTCCAGATCGCGCATGGAGGTGCCGGCCTTGGCCGCTTCCTCGCTCGCCCGGGCGGATACGGTGTCGGAGTTTTCCATGATGCGGGATACCTCGCTGATCGAGGCGGCCAGCTCCTGCGCCGCTGCAGCAACGGCCTGGAAATGGCCTGAAGTCTCTACTGACTTTCCTGCCGCATCGCGCGCGCCCTGCCGGGTCGAGCCTGCATCTGCGCGCAATGTGCCCGCGAGCGCCTCCATCTCGCCGGATACGGTGCGTAACTCGCCAAGCACATCTGCGACGCGCTGTTCGAACCCGTTCGCTACCCGGTTCACGGCGGCGCGGCTGGCCTCTATCGCTTCCGAGCGGTCCCGGTCCGCTTCCGCGAGCTGGCGCGCCTGAAGGTTGGCCGCTTCGGCTTCGGCGATTGCCATCCCGGCATTGTCGAGCGCGCTGGTGATACGCTGGCATAGCCAGACAAGGGCGCCGGTCTGCACAATCACCACAGTCGCATGTAGAATGACGCGGCCAAAATTCGCACCGTCGGGGAATACCGCCAGCGGCAGGGCGAAATTGAGCACCAGATGATGAAAGGCCGTTACTGCGGCAGCCGCCAGCACGGCACGCCAGTCGCACAGCAATGTGGCGATGGCCAGCACGGCGAAGAAGGCCATGTGCATGTCGAGCTGCATGGCGGTCCCTGACGCCATCCAGGTGAGCGCTGCGGGAAACCCGATCAGCCCCGCAGCAAGGGTGATGCGTGTGGAGGCAGCCTGCGGCGCGCTGCGCCATGCGGCAAAGCCGGCGGCCGCCACCAGTGCCAGAAAGATGACGCCGGGAATCAGCTTGTCAGGCGCAACAAGGGCTGCACTTAGTCCATAGACGCCGACGAATGACCCTAGAAGGATCAGCAATACGCGCTGGGACTGCTCTCTGACGGCATTGATACGGGTCACTGACCGCTCTCCATGGACGTTAATACGCCGGGCGTACATGCCCAGCCTGATATCGGGGCTATAACCAGAATGGCTCCGTGTGCGCGAAGCGCTGCCGCGCCGCTCTGCCCGCCTGCGTGGCCGGGCATTTCAGCTCTCAGAAGGGACCCTGCGCCCAGGGGCTCGGCAGCCAGCGCGCCTGCCGACGACGCCGCCATCAGTATTTCGGCCGGCGGCGTGCCGGGCGCAAATATGGCGAGCATGGTACCGCTTCTCGGCGGGGCCAGCGTGAGAGCAGGCGGCACGACGCATACCAGCGCCAGCATGACCGCCATCTGCCATCCCGCTCTGTTCCCGCCAAGCTTCATCACGTGTTGATATCCCGGTTCGCGGCGGCCGCCCATTCGCGTTCCGCGCAAGTTCACGGCTACCGTAATCGCCTGTTCCGGCTAATAAACTGTTAGCCATGCAGCCGTGCTGAAGCTTCATTCTGCATTTTTTGTGCATCAGGCCCGGGAACGATTCAGATGGCCATCGCATTGATCCCATGTCTGGCCGGTCTGCCCCCGCTTCCCCCGCTTCGATGGACCGGCGCAACAGAGGAATGACAGACATGAAGACGTTTCTGATTTCTGGCGTTTCGGCTCTCGCGCTGGCCGACATGGCTCTCGCGGTTCCGTTTGAGGAAGCCGATACCGATGGTGATGGCCGCGTGAGCCTTGAAGAAATTCAGGCCATTGATCCGGCAACGACCGAAGCCGAGTTTACGCTCTATGACGTGGATCTCGATGGCGGTCTGGATGAAGACGAGTATGCCGCGTGGCGCGTTGCCACCCAAGGCGATACCCAGCCGGACCCGTTCGCTGACCCGATGACGGATGACGCGCTGCAGGATGACCCGCTTCAGGACGATCCGCTGCAGGATGATCCGCTGGCCCAGGACGATCCGGTTGATCTGGAAGAGGTTCCCGCTGACCCGTACCAGAAGTCTTTCCGCGATGACGACGAGAAAGACGAGTACCGCGACGAAGAGCGCGATGAGAGCGCTGCCGACGGGTACACCGTCCCGGACGCTGCCTTTGACCGCGATGATGTCGACTACGACCGCGATGCGGACGAAGACGAGATCACCGAAGAGCTCAATGAAGCACAGGCCGAGGAGCTTGAATCCGACGCCGACGAAGACGGTGACGAGAACGAACCCTGGAAATAGGGCCTAGTTCCTGACACCGGCCTGGCCCTCCGCCACCCGCCTCCTCCCCGCCCAATCCCCGGAGGCGGACTGGCGGGGGGTCCGGCACACCAGGGCAGGGGCAGCGAGTCCCGCCGCTATTTCTGCCCGAAGAGCCGCTCATCCGAGCGGCTCTTTTCGTTTCCCGCTAGCCCCAGGGGCCACCAAACCGGCCCGGGTTTGCGCCCTGAGCTTGCGACGGCCCGCGCGACCACGGTCCTTCCTCGCCCCATGGCCCACCCGGATAACGCCCGGCGCCGGCCATCTGGCGCAGGCGCGCGATACGGTTGGCCGTTGAGGGATGGGTGGAAAACAGATTATCTGCGCCCTGGCCGTTCAGCGGGTTGATGATGAACATGTGCGCGGTCGCCGGATTGCGCTCGGCAGACGGGTTCAGCGTGGTGCGAGCGCCGCGCTCGATTTTTTCCAGTGCCGCGGCGAGAGACATCGGGTTGCCGGCGATCTCGGCGCCGACCCGGTCGGCCTCATATTCGCGCGAGCGCGATATCGCCATCTGCACAAGTCCCGCTGCCATCGGCGCAAAGATCGCCAGCGCAATCGCGCCGATCAGCCCGCCCCGGTCACGTCCGCCCCCAAAGAAGAGCGCAAAGTTCGCCAGAAAGCCGATCGCCCCGGCGAGCGTCGCCGTCACCGTCATCGTCAGCGTGTCGCGGTTCTTCACATGGGCGAGCTCATGGGCCATCACCCCGGCCACTTCTTCGCGCGTCAGACGGGAGAGAAGCCCCGTCGTGGCGGCAACGGCGGCATTGTTCGGGTCGCGCCCGGTGGCAAAGGCGTTGGGCTGAGGGGTATCGATCACATAGACGCGCGGGCGTGGCATGCCTGCCCTGTCGGCCAGTGCGATAGTGTCCTGCGCATAGCGGCGAAGGCCGGGGTCGCGTTCATCGGGCGTAATCTCGCGCGCGCCATGCATGCGCAGCACCATCTTGTCGGAATTCCACCAGGCCATCACGTTCAGCGCGCCTGCAATCACCAGCGCTATTGCCGCCCCGCCCGGCCCGCCAATCAGATAGCCGACCGCGCCGAACAGCCCGGTCAGGGCGGCGAGCAGGATGAAAGTGCGCAGCGTATTGGCTGTCATGGGAGTTCCCTTGTCTTCAACTGCGGGATGGATGGTTGCAGGCTGGCACTTGCCGCCTGCTGCGCCTAAGTATCTGGTATGAGCGATGACACTTCACAAGATGCCAGACGTCCCTTGAGCGCTGCTGCACAGCGCGCCCTGGCCGAGGCCGAGGCGCGCCGCAAGGCGGCTGACGCGCAAGAGGCTTTGCCTGAAGAGCTGGGCGGGCGCAAAGGCCCCGAACCCACCCGCTATGGCGACTGGGAGAAAAGCGGCATCGCCCACGATTTTTAGACGGTTTGGACGCGCGGCTTTCGCCTCACCGGACTTTCCGGCAAGGGGCGGGATGGCGCAGCGGATAGCCCATATGCCGGGCGGAAGGGTTTTACTCTCAAGGCGGAAGTCTCATGCCCGGTTTCAAGGGCCATCCGCTGCTTGCAGGGCATGAATGCCATTGCCGTAACCCCATTAAGCGCCATGCGGCACAGTGAAGCGGCTTTTGCGAAGATCTCGTCAGTTCCTCGCGCCGGACACCTGGAGCGGCAGGCCGTTTCAGCCTGCTCCCGGATCGTTTTTCAGCCGCGTCGCGAACCTCAGCCATCCCTCGAACCGGGACATGCAGTATAAGCGCGCTGTCGAAGGGGTGGGATAAGTGGCAAATTCTTTCGGGTTTTCCTGGCGTAAACCGGGCCGTTCTCTCCTGTTGTCCACTTGCCCTCGTCGTCGTCATGCCCGCGCAGGCGGGCATCCAGAGCTGCGGGGCTAAAGCCTAGACAGCAATGCTGGATTCCCGCCTGCGCGGGAATGACGACTTGAAGGGGCTGAAGCAGCTCGAATAGCGGCTTACGCTTGGCGTCAGGAATATATTCCGCTATTGTGACGTGATGCGGATTATTATCACTTTGTTAAGCATTCTTGCCGCGCCCATGGCGGCGGCCCAGCAAGTCATTCCCGGTCCGCTGGAGGCCGAGATACTGCGCGTGATCGACGGCGATACGATCGAGGTGCGTGCCTTTATCTGGCCGGGCCATAGCGTGGAGACGCGGGTGCGGCTGGCCGATGTGGACGCGCCGGAAATCCGCCGGGTACAATGTGAGGCAGAGCGCGAGGCCGGGCACAGGGCCAAGGCGTTTGTCGAAAATCTGCTGACGCCCGAAGGTCAATCGGGTGGGCGTGTTGCCATCCGCAATGTGCAGCTGGGCAGTTTTGCAGGGCGTGTGATTGCCGCGATGGAGCTGGCTGACGGGCGCGATCTTGGGGCTGTGCTGCTGGAGGCGGGCCTTGCCACGCCCTATAACGCGCGCGGCGGCTGGTGCCCCTCTCTGGAATCCTCGCTTGAGAGCGCTCAGGAGGCTTCGGCGAGCCGTTCCTGACGCTTCTTCTCTGCTTTCGCCCACGCCTTCTCATGGAAGTAATAGGCCACTGTCTGCACGGCCGGTTCAATCAGGCCGATGGCGAGCGCGGCGCGCCAGTTCCAGGTCAGAAGGAACGCAACAGACATCGCCACGACAAGGTGCATGATGGCGTAGGTTACGGCCTTGGCCGTGTTACGCGAGGGGCGGAACAGGGCAAGGAAGCCGGGCGCGGAAGGGCGCCCATCCTCCAGCCGGTCATGCCGGTGCAGGAGCATTCTGAAAAATTCGGCCATGGCCCGGTTCCTTGCAGGATTGCTATAAGGATATGGCTTTAACAACGCGGGGCACAATGGATTGTTTCTATTGACGCTGGAAATTCTGTCATCCCGGTGTGACGAGGGGGGCGTCCCCGCCCAGACTCAAGGCGTGGCCAGCAAGATAAAGCGAACCGCAAATGACCACGCGCGGGCGCTCCACCAGATGGCAGGCATCGGTCAGCGCTTCGATCAGGCCCGCACTGGTCTGGACCATGTGGCCCGCCTTGCGGGCGGCTTCGGCGGCGTCCTGCGCGCTCATCGCGCCTTCACGCGCGGCAAAGCCCGACACGGTGATGACAAGGCCTGCGAGCCCTGCAAAGGGTTTGAGGAAGGCTGATGCATCCCGCCCGGCGGAGAAGCCGCAGATCAGTACAAGCGGACGCTCCTCGCGCGACTCCAGCTCGCCCATGGCTTGAGCCAGCACCTCGCCGGCGGCCGGATTATGCCCGCCATCCAGCCACAACTCAGCCTCGCCGGCTCTGGCTATATCGGCGAGCGGTCCGCTGGTGAGGCGCTGCATGCGCGCGCGCCAGCGTGCCTTTGGCAGGCCTTCGCGCACGGCCTCCTCAGACAGGCCGAGCTTGCGGGCGACGGCGATGGCGCCTGCAGCATTGGCGATCTGGTGTGATCCGAAAAGGCCGGGCAGCGGTAAATCCCAGACGAGGTTCTCTTCCTCATAGACCAGCCGGTCATGCTCCACATAGGCGCGGTAATCGCGCTCGTGCAGTGTCAGCGGGGCGCCCAGCCGCATGGCGGCGCGCTCGATGGCCATCAATGCCTCAGGGACTTGTGGCCCCACCACGCATGGCACGCCGCGTTTCAGGATACCGGCCTTTTCGCCCGCGATCTTTTCAAGGCTTTCGCCTAGATAGGCCTGATGGTCGTAGCTCACCGGGGTGATGAGGGTGATGGCGGGCTTGTCGATGACATTGGTCGCGTCCAGCCGCCCGCCAAGGCCCACTTCCAGGATCAGACGGTCGGCCTGTGTCTCGCTGAAGAGAATAAAGGCGGCGGCCGTGGTGGCCTCAAAAAAAGTCAGCGGCGCACCGGCATTTGCCCCCTCTACGCGTTCCAGCGCTGCCAGAAGGGGGGCGTCTTCCACCTCTGCGCCTGCCAGCACAATACGCTCATTGAAGCGCACCAGATGCGGCGAGGTATAGACATGCACGCGTTCGCCAGCCGCTTCGCAGATGGCTTTCAGGAAGGCCGCGCTGGAGCCCTTGCCGTTGGTCCCGGCGATATGGATGGTGGAGGGGAGGCGGTCTTGCGGATTACCCAGAGTGTCCAGCAGGCGCGCTAGCCGCTCCAGCGACAGATCCATGCTGGCCGGATGCAGATTGGCAAGCCGGGCCAGCGCGTCAGCTATGCTCATCGGATCAGGCGGCGGGCGCAGGCACGTTGGCGGTGGCTGCGGGCCGCTTCATCAGCGTGCGCAGCACATTGCCCAGCACGCGCGGCAGATCGCGGCGGTGGACGACGCGGTCCACCATGCCTTTTTCCAGCAGGTATTCGGCGCGCTGGAAGCCTTCGGGCAGTTTCTCACGGATCGTCTGCTCGATCACGCGTTGGCCTGCAAAGCCGATCAATGCGCCGGGCTCGGCCAGATGCACATCGCCCAGCATGGCGTAGGAGGCCGTGACGCCGCCCGTGGTGGGGTCGGTCAGTACCACCACGTAAGGCAGCTTGGCTTCACGCAGCATTTCAACGCCAATCGTGGTGCGCGGCATCTGCATCAGGGAGAGGCACCCCTCCTGCATGCGTGCGCCGCCAGCAGCCGTGAACACGACCAGAGGCGTGCGGCGCTCCACTGCGGTCTCGGCGGCTTTGAGGAAGGATTCGCCAGCGGCCATGCCCAGCGACCCGCCCATGAAGGAGAAGTCCTGCACCAGCACGGTCGTCTCGATGCCCTGAATACGGCCCACCGAGATTACCATGGCGTCTTCGCGGCCCGTCTTCTTGCGGGCGGCGGCCAGGCGCGAGGCATAGGGCTTGTCGTCGCGGAATTTCAGCGGGTCCTTGGGAACTTCAGGAAGGGCGATCTCCTCCCATGTGGCGTCGAACGTGTAGCGCAGGCGCACATCCGGCCCGATACGCACATGGTGGCCAGCCGGCGTGACGTGCAGGGCCGCTTCGAGATCCTTGTGGAACACCATCTCGCCCGAGACCGGGCATTTCATCCAGAGATTTTCCGGCGTGTCGCGCTTGTCGAACATGCGCGAAACACCCGGAGGGGTAAGCTTGGAAAGCCAGTTCATATGATTGTCCCAGGCTGCCTGTTGCCGCGATTATCGCGCATTATGGGTGGCGGAGGCCAGTTCTTTGGCCAGTTTGACCGCGCCTGCCACACCGCCATCCGCCAGCGCGTCCACAATCGCCGAGCCGACGACCACCGCATCGGCGACTTTCGCGATCTCTGCGGCGCGCTCTGGCGTCTTCACGCCAAAGCCCACGGCGACCGGCAATCCCGATGCCTTGCGCACCCGGTCCACCGCCCCTGAAACCACCGCCGTCTGGCCGATCCCGGCGCCTGTGACCCCTGTGGTGGAGGCGTAATAGACAAAGCCGGACGTGTTCTTGACCACTTGCGGCAGGCGGGCATCGTCCGTGGTGGGGGTGGCGAGGCGGATCAGAGACAGCCCTGCCCGCTCCATCGGCTCGCGCAGCGGCGCGTCTTCTTCAGGCGGCAGATCCACACAGATCACGCCGTCCGCGCCCGCGGCTGAAGCCGCATCGACGAACGCCTGATAGCCAAAAGCATGGAACGGATTAGCATAGCCCATGATGACGACAGGCGTCGCCGCATTGGCTTTTCGGAACTCCGCGATCAGCTGAAGCACGCCGCGCAGCGTCATGCCACTATCGAGCGCCCGCAGTGCCGCGCGCTGGATGGGCGGGCCATCGGCCATCGGATCGGTGAAGGGGGCGCCGAGCTCGATCACATCGGCTCCGGCTTCGGCGAGGCCATGCATGACTTTCAGCGTCGTGGCCCCATCAGGATCACCGGCCATCACATAGGCGACGAACCCGGCCTGCCCGTCAGATTTCAGGCGCGCAAACGTGTCAGAAAGGCGTGTCATGGCTGCTTTAAGTTTCCCAGATGAAACCCCGGACGCGCCTTCGCGCGCTCCGGGGTCTGAATAACGCTTTATGCCTGATCGGCAAGGGGGCGGTGCGGCCTATTCCGCCGGGGTTTTGCGCTGGGCTTCCATGAAGGCGCGCAAAGCCGCGTTGATGCGGGTCTGATAGCCGCGCCCGCCTTTTTTGAAAAAGGCGAGCACATCTTTGTCCAGCCGCACCGTCACCTGCTGCTTGCCATGGCCGGTATGCCAGACGCCGCGCGCGAAATCCTCTTCGGTCAGTTCAGGGATGTCGGAGAAGTCAATCTCCTCGTCGGGGATCGCTTCAATCTCGCGCAGGCGTTCCTCCGAGATTGGAGGCAGGTCCTCAAGTTTCACGCGTACTATGCGTCCCATGGAAAGCTCTCCGCTCCTTGCGCCCTGCTGGCCGGGCAGTCGGCATTCTGAACCGACATCTTCAACGCCTTTTGCGGTACCGTCGCGTGCTTCTTCGGCGTCTTAGTCCTCGTTCCGCTAGTTTATCGCCAAGTAACGCAGCTAACTGACCTTTCCAGTCACCAACATGAGTGACACGATCAAACTTTGCGTCCTGATCTCGAAGTAACTCTAAGCGAGAACGCCTCGATGCAACTTCCCAGTCATCATAAAGCACATAGACGGCATTTCCGTAGCGCAGATTTTCAAAAACGACTAGATCATCAGCAAATTTGGCTCCAAAGTAGGAGCCGAAGCCACCATGGCCTCGAAGATATACTTGTGGTTCGAATGAACTAAAAAATTCCACACGTTCTTGAATTAGCCCATCAAATTCAGCCTTGTAGCGAGATCGCTTTGAGAGACGGTCAAGCACTTCTTCGACAGACCCAGGTGGGAATATCTCCCAGTCCAGCGTGATCGTTGAAAGATAGTCCTCTCGGCTCGCATCACTCGAGAACACATCGGCCACGCCGGTATTTTCCTGTAGGACGTTTAGACTCCAAAGAAGCATCAAGTCGAATTCGTCATGGTCACGGTGTAATATCGGCGACAACGAAAATCGAATGGTGACCTTACCATCACCGCCTTCCTGTAAAATGGTTGGTTCAATCATCATCCCTTGTGGCTCAAAAGTCTGATGCTGCCAAACATCGCGCGTACGCGACATCATGAAATAGCCGTTCCTCGGCCCATCTCCGTAAATCGGCATTTCTTGGTAGTAAGTCTTTTGAACCTTCGGCCAGTCTTTTCTGACCCGTTCCCAACCACTCTGATTTCGGGTCGACCACTTCCCCGCTGCCGGAGGTGGAAGCACGGCTCCGGAAGCCATAATTCTATCGCCGTTTAAATGCAGTCCAACGTGTCTGTATTGACCACGGGCCACTTCGTCGCGAGTGACAGTTTTTGCTGCCGCGACTTGGATCAGGTCGCAATCCAACTCCGAAAGCTTCTCGCGAACGGAAGTAGGGATGTCTCTGAAATTCCCCTTCCAAGGAAACATTTTTGGCATGGAAAAGCCCTTCCGACCGTTACAACGGTCAGATGGGAGTATCTAATTGCGAACTCAATACCTATTAGAACAGTTATCAACATTGTTTATCAGGTGCCGAGGAGGACTATCTTTATCCCCTAAAGCTCCACCCCCAGCGCCCCCGCGACGGAGAACACGTCCTTGTCGCCGCGGCCGCACATATTCATCAGGATCACGCCGTCCTTGCCCAGCTCGTTTGCGAGATCGCGTACGCGGGCGAGCGCGTGGGCGGGTTCCAGCGCCGGGATGATGCCTTCAAGCTTGGAGCAGAGCTGGAACATGTCCAGCGCCTCGGCATCGGTGGCATGACGGTATTCGGCGCGCCCCATATCGTGCAGGAAGGCGTGCTCCGGCCCGATACCGGGATAATCGAGCCCGGCGGAGATGGAGTGTCCCTCCACGATCTGGCCGTCCTCGTCCTGCAAAAGATAGGTGCGGTTGCCATGAAGAATGCCGGGCTTGCCGCCATTGAGGCTTGCCG